>Ga0209463_1000714_pt1 | contig 23263 bp, 25 predicted proteins | sample AgamicMgSfrz_FD_187169 | JGI IMG/M metagenome (GOLD analysis project Ga0209463, IMG submission 187169) | Agave microbial communities from Guanajuato, Mexico - Mg.Sf.rz (SPAdes) (version 2) | ecosystem: Host-associated > Plants > Phyllosphere > Phylloplane/Leaf | place: Guanajuato, Mexico... | reverse complement strand
CCGCGCCCGGGCTCGCGCTGCGGCGAAGAAGAAGATTGCTTCATGAATGCACTCCCGATCGTCAGATCATTGTCGAACGCGCGTAGGACGCCGCCCACGCCGCTTTATTCCACGAAGAATTTTTTCGTATGCTGGAGGGAATAACCGATGCCGGCCGGCGTCCTACGCGGCATCTACGACCCTTTCGGCAACCGGCCTGGCCATGCCCTCCACCGCCCTCGACGACGAAGCATTGCGCGAACTCATCCCCAGGCTGCGACGCTTCGCGCTCTGGCTGGCGCGCGACGTCCACGCGGCCGACGATCTCGTCCAGTCGACGCTCGAGCGTGCGCTGTCGCGCTGGACGAGCCGCCGCGACGACGCATCGCTGCGCAGCTGGCTCTTCACCATCCTGTACCGGCAATTTCTCGACGGCAAACGCAGCGCGAAGCGCTACAACTGGCTGCTCGGCCGCATTCGCGACGACGACGAAGCGCACTGGCCGTCCGCCGAACGCGAATTCGCCGCGCGCGCGACGCTCGAAGCATTCGGCCGGCTCTCGGACGAGCAGCGCAGCCTGCTGCTGCTCGTCGCGGTCGAAGGCTTCACCTATCAGGAAGTCGCCGACCTGCTCGAGGTGCCGATCGGCACGGTGATGTCGCGGCTCTCCCGCGCGCGCCAGGCGCTGCGCCAGCTCAGCGACGGCGAACTCCCTGCTCCTTCCTTGCGGCTGATGAAGAAATGAACACGCCTCCGAACGAACATGACCTTCAGGCCTATGTCGACGGCCAACTCGACGACGATGCGCGCGCCGCGGTCGAGCGCTATCTCGCGCTGCATCCGGAGCGCGCCGAACAGGTGAAGCAATGGCAGCAGGACGCGCAGCGGTTGCGGGCCGCGCTGGAGAGCGTGCGGATGCCGGCGGACAACCCTGCACTCGACCCAGCGACGATTCGCGGCCGGCGGGCCGAGCGCTCGAGGATGCGGTTCGCGATGGCGGCTTCGTTCGTGTTCTGCGTCGGGCTCGGGACCTTCGGCGGATGGCAGGCGCGCGGGTGGAACGCGCCGCCGCCCATCGCGCCGATGAGCGATGCGGTCAAGGCTTACCAGATGATGGTGGTCGATCGGACGGCCAAGGTCGATTACTGGCCGACCGGTGCGGGCGATTTGCAGGGATGGCTCACCAAAGGCGTGGGCGCATCGGCGAAGCTGCCGGATTTGAGCGCGGCGGGGTTCAGGCCGGTCGGTGGGCGGTTGTTCACGACGGACAGCGGCGCCACGGCTGCGATGGTGCTCTATGAGGATGACGCGGGACGGACGTTGAGCTTCTATCTCCGGCCGGCGGAATCGAAACATCGGCTACTGCCGAACGGGCAACGGGTGGATGGCGCGCTGCTGGCGCGGTATGGCTCGGTGAACGGGCTCAACTATGCGGTGGTCGGGCCGGCGGGGAGTCTCGGCGAGAAGGCGGTCGTGCAGGCGCTCGATCAGCAGACTTGAAGTGGTAGGATGCGCGCGCCCGACTGATGGTCGGCGATGGCCGCCAGCGCTTTTTGTGGTGCGGCTCGGCCGGCTTGAACGGGTGCACGCTCACCACTCGAATGCACAGCGTTTCGACTGACTTTCCTCGGCTGTTATTCACACCGAAACCTCGCCGGCACCCTCACCTTTAAAATCACAGGGTTTCGAGTCGCCGCGGAACGGGATATCCACACCTCTCCTGATGGTGCTGCATGCTGACTTCGATGGGTTCGCTCACCTTTGGCATGCACAGCGTTTCTCGTTGTTTTGGGCATCGATATCCACAACCCGGGTGATTGACCGATCGTCTTCGCCGGGTTCGACTCCGCTCACCCGTTGAATGCAGCCGGTTTCGAGTGGCTTCGAGTCAACGATATCCACACGGCATTCGACGTCCGGACGTCGCCGCCGATTCGTTCGCTGCCCTCTTTCATGGTCGGCAAAGCCTTGCCGGGCAACGCATTCAGGCCGACGAGCCCATCGAAACCGGGACGCTCACCGCTCGGATGCACAGGGTTTTAACTGGATCGCGCGCCGGTTATCCACACACCGCCGCTTACGCTTCGGGTCACTTCGTCCCGACTGTCCCGAGAATCTCGCCGGTTTCCGGCGCGATGACGTAGTGGATCGACTTCCCGAGCCGGTTTGCGTTGCCCAGTCCGCGCATGCCCGGAATCAGCTTTGCCACGAACGTGATGGTGACGACATCGTCATCTGGCATGGGGTCCACCGTGGATGCCCTTTTATCCGTGATGCAGATCTCGAAGTTATGCAGATCCTGCCCGGTCGCCGCAAAGTCTTCGTAGGCAGCCTTCAGGCCCAGCAGCGTCGCTGTGTTGAGCGTGACCGAACACTGGTCGACCGTGCCGAAATTCAACGTGCTCATCGTGTTCTCCGAATATCACCGGGCGAAAACTGCCCGCGCTGCCGGATGCGCGCGGCAATGCCCACGGATATCGTGATCCCGTTATCGGGTCCGTGCGGACGGCACATGATCGGTCCCGTTACCTGCTCCCTTTGCAAGCGCCGCTCGCATCACCCTGCTCTTTCCTGGGTGTCGTGACTGGCTCAGGATTCGAAATCAACCGTTGTACGTCGCGACAAAAAATAGTCGGTGATCGCCGAGATCACGGCCTCGCGCGTGGCGTTATCGATCGTCTCGCCATCGCCTTGGGGCTCGACGTACTTCATCGAATCGACATAGACGACGAATGCGGGACCGTTGTCCACGCCGAACGACAATGCCTCGCCAGGCGCCCGCACGGTACGCTTTCCGTCGGACAGCACGATTTCGCCGCGCGACACCATCAGGACCGTGTACGTCATCGCGTTGCCTCGCGTGATTCAGTCATGTCGTTCGACCACGTATTGCGACGGCCCGCGCCATGCAACCGAACGGTAACCACTTCGAACGACACCGATCTCCCTGTAATACTCGACGAGTGCCTGCGGGCTCCAGTCACGGCCCGCGGAGAACAGCGCATCGAGATCGATGAGCGCGGCTACGAGCGCCTGGCGGTCATGGTCGTCTGCGATCGCCCGTTCCCAGCGATCGGATTGTCGAGCGAAGCCCAACTGCTTCAGCACATCGGCGGCAGCTGTCAGCTCGGTCACGACGACCGCAACGCGGCCTGCGATATCCGTCACCAGCATCTCATTGACAGGTGCCTTCATCGATCGCTTCGCCCCGTATCGTCTGCCGTGATCACCCTGCCTCCTTCGTGAGCCATCCAACGATCTTCGCGACGTCCTCGGCGGACAGCATGCCGACACGCTCGACAAACATGCCGTAGTCGAGATCGAACTTCACGTTGAATCGCTCGCCCTCGTAGCGGCAACACAGGACCTCGGCTTCCGGTATCGACACGCGTTGCTCGAACACGATGTCGCCTGGATGGTGCCGCATCCTGCGTACGACCGTATCGATATCGAGTGCCTGGAGACGGGGCGATGAAGCATTTGTCATTTGCCGTGAGCCCGTTCGAGTTCGTCGGACCTTTGCATCCTGGATGCCGGCGATTCTACAGACATGACGGCTCACGCATCGCTCGAGCGCTTCACAGCGTTCCGCTTCGTTGATCCGGACGCTGCACGCAGTGCATATCCTGAGCCGATCACAGTCGACGGACTGTGCTTATCCAAAGGTGTTAACAGGGTTCGTATATATACGTAGTGATAGTTAACAAGCGCTGTGCCCCACAGTGGATAACCTCCGTAACGCACTGAATTTTCAACGCGAACCGAAATGCATAACCCTGGGTGCGCGACGTGAACAGCGTCCGGCAGCACAGAACAACTTTTCGTCGATTCACAGCCGCGCCGACATATCCTCAATCGTTCCACTGTGAATCCAGAGGCTTGCCGGACGGTTATCCAGAGGGCAATGTGGATAACACCGCATCACATCGACGCGTTTTGCTGTGATGCGAACAGGTGAAGCTCACGCTCGCGGCATCGCGAGGCAACATCGATCGTCAGCCCACCGCACACGTCGATTCAAAAAATTTTCACGAAGGGGGTTGTGCTCCCCCAAAACCCTCTCTATAATTCGCGGCTTCTTAGGCTCGTAGCTCAGTTGGTTAGAGCACCACCTTGACATGGTGGGGGTCGTTGGTTCGAATCCAATCGAGCCTACCAACGAACAAAATGAAGGGGTCCGGCAGCACAACTTGCCTACAGGCAACGCGGCTCGCCAAACATACAAACGCCACGCGGCAACTTCGCGTGGCGTTTTTCTTTTCCGGTCCGAAACAACGCAAAGCAACGCATGAAGCCCCGATGCGTTGTGCGATACACGGCCCGGCATCGCATCGTCATCGACCATCCGATCCGCCACACAACTGCCGCTGCACGGCGCGTAGAATCGTCTGCGCATCGACGTGGCCGCTTCGCCCGTCGCCAGATTTCCACCGCATCAGAACAACGACGCGCGATCCGCGCGACTGAGAGCACACGATCATGTCCGAGGTCACGACCGCCGCATCGTCCGCGAGCAACGACGAAATCGCCGCTTACGTCGGCAAGAACGCCGCCTGGTTCGAACGAAAATGGGCGATCGCCGACTCGCGCAAGAGCCGGCAGTCGTGGAACTGGGCCGCGTGCTTTCTCGGCCCGGTCTGGTTGGCGTATCGATGCATGTACTGGCAGGCGGCCGCCGTGCTCGCCGTCACGCTCGGCATCACGCTGATCGAATTGCTGTACTTCCCGGGATACTTCGAATCGAGCGTGCTCGACCCGGCCACGATCGCGATCGCGGTGTCGCTCGGCTGGTACGGGAACGGCCTCTACAAGCGGCACGTCGAGCGCCAGATCGAAAAACTGCGCCCGAACGCGACGTCCCGCGAATCGTTTCTCGCGCTGCTCGAGGCGCAAGGCGGCACGAACTGGCTGGCGGCGGCCGGTTTCGCCGTCGCGACGTCGCTGCTCGGCGTACTGCTGTTCATGATGGGCAACGCCGGAGGTATGCCGTACTGATCGCTGTAGCCGGCAATCGGCAACGCAAGGCGGAAAGAAGAGGGCGCACGGCGCCGTCGCCACGCTTTCACACGGCATACGGCACATGCTCGCGCTGCCCTCAATGCAGATGCTTCAATTTGTCAGGATTCCGCACGACATAGATCGCGACGATCTTGCCGTCGTCGATCTCGAGCGCAGTCGTCTGCAGCTCGCCGTCGGCTTCGAGCGTGACGAAACCCGGCAGCCCGTTGATGAACCCGGCCCGCACGAGCTTCGACGCATGCGTCGCGAACAGCTCGGCCAGGTACGCATGCACCCGCATCACGAGCTCGAAGCCGAATACCGGCTTGCCGGCCGCCGTGCGCTTGCCGCCGCCATCGGAATGCAGGCTCACGTCCTCGGCGAGCATCGCGCCGAGCGCGCGCATGTCGCCGCTGCGTGACGCCGCGAAAAACGCTTCGGCCAGTTCGATCCCGCGCTGCTTCTCGACATGAAAACGCGGTCGCGCCTCGCGCACGTGCGTGCGGGCCCGCGCGGCGAGCTGCCGGCACGCGGCCGGGTCGCGCTGGATCGTCGTGGCGACTTCGTCGAATTCGAGGCCGAACACGTCGTGCAGCAGGAACGCCGCGCGTTCGAGCGGCGAGAGCCGTTCGAGCGCGAGCAGCAGCGGCAGCGTGACGTCGTCCGGTTCGTCTTCCTCGACGACCGGCTCGGGCAGCCACGGGCCGATATAGGTCTCGCGCTGGTGCCGCGCGGATTTCAGCTGGTCGAGGCACATGCGCATCACCATGCGGCGCAGGAACGCCTCGGGCACGCGCACCTCGGTACGGTCGACGTCCATCCAGCGGATGAACGCCTCCTGCACCATGTCCTCGGCATCCGCGACGGAACCGAGCATCCGGTACGCGACGCGGATCAGCGTGCGACGCAGCGGATCGAAGCTCGCCGCCGCGTCGGCCCGTTCGTCGGCGCTGCCGCTGGCCGGGTCGAGATTCGGCATCAGGCCACCATCTTCGCGGCGGCGGCCTTCGCGTCGGCCGGGTCGACCCACAGCCCGAAGCCGACGGCGAGCCGGTTCCAGCCGTTGATCACGTTGATCATCACCGTGAGTTTCACCTGTTCTTCCTCGCTGAAATGGTCGTTCAGCGCCGCGTAGGCCGCTTCGTGCGCCGCATGGCCCTCCGACAGCCGCGTGAGCGCCTCGGTCCAGCCGAGCGCCGCGCGTTCGCGGTCGGTGTAGCAGGGCGCTTCGCGCCACGCGGACAGCAGGTAGATGCGCTGCTCGGTTTCGCCTTGCTCGCGCGCCTCGACGGTGTGCATGTTAAGGCAGTTCGCGCACGCGTTGATCTGCGACGCGCGGATCTTGACCAGCTCGATCAGCGTCGGCTCGAGGCTCCCGGCCGCGGCGACCGACACGGTCATCCAGCTCTTCATCAGCGCGGGGGCGGCGGCAAACGGGTTGAGTTTCGCAGTCATGGTTCCTTCTCCTTTCGTGTGGGTTCCGCCGATATGACGAGCGAACACCCCGCGCGTGTGACATCGACGCGAAAAATTTTTCGCAACCGGGGAAGCGCGCGGCGGAAAGCGAAGAGCGGAGCCACCAGGCAGGGCGCCACGAAGGACGCGATATCGACTGACGAATCGGCTGCATAAGGCCGCTCCTTCGACGAACGCGCGCCATCGACCTTTCACGCAGGCCGGGCGGCTGTCACCGGACGTCAGTAGCACGCAGCCGCGGGCACGCGCATTGCATCCGGGGCCAAACCGCGCCACGACGGGCGTCGACGGTTCGTGACACGCGCGACGCCCACACCACACATGCTTTCATTTTTCTTTCACATTCGTTTCACTGGAAATCCGATTCGCGACGTTCACATTTCTGGACCATACTGTTCTGCACGGGCAGATGAAGTGACGCCGCATCCGCGGCCCGGCGCGCGCGCCGGCTGCCCCACGACGCAGCAGCAAATCGCACGTCAGCCGCGCGCATTCGAGCGCAAGGCTTTCCCTTTTCCGGCAACGCAACGCAGCGAATCGCGACGTGAACGGTAAACCGATGAGCCTCCTTGCATCCCAGCTTCAGCGCCGTTACCAGGACGTGCGCGCCCATAGCATCGCGTTGACCGCGACGCTGTCCGCCGAAGACCAGGCCGTGCAGTCGATGCCCGACGCGAGCCCGACCAAATGGCATCTCGCGCATACGACCTGGTTCTTCGAAACCGTCGTGCTGATGCGCCGCGTGCCCGGCTACGCGCCGTTCGACGACGCGTTCCAGTTCCTCTTCAATTCCTATTACGAAGCGCTCGGCCCGCGCCATCCGCGGCCGCAGCGCGGGCTGCTCACGCGTCCGTCGCTCGACGAGGTGCATGCGTACCGGCAATACGTCGACGACGCGATGCTGCGCGCGCTGGCCGGCGCCGATGCGGCATTGCTCGACGCGATCGCGCCCGAGCTCGTGCTCGGCCTGCATCACGAGCAGCAGCACCAGGAACTGATCGTCACCGACATGCTGCATGCGTTCTCGTGCAACCCGCTGCGGCCGGCATTCCGGCCGCGCACCGGCGACGAAGCCGGATGCGCGCTCGCCGCGGGCGACGCCGGCCCGTTGCGCTGGCTGCACCAGCCCGGCGGGCTCGTCGAGATCGGCCACGATGGCGATGCGTTCTCGTTCGACAACGAACGGCCGCGCCACACCGCGCTCGTGCGGCCGTACGAGATCGCGAACCGCCTGGTGACGAACGCGGAATTCGCCGCGTTCATCGCCGACGGCGGCTATACGCGGCCCGAGTTCTGGCTGTCCGACGGCTGGGCCACGGTGCAGCGGGAAGGGTGGCAAGGCCCCGCGTACTGGATGCCGGACGACGACGATGCGGCCGCCACGCGCGTGCGGCGCACGTTCGGCCTGCACGGCGTCGAGCCGCTCGCGCCCGACGCGCCGGTGTGCCACGTGAGCTTTTACGAAGCGGCCGCGTATGCGGAATGGGCCGGCGCGCGGCTGCCGACCGAATTCGAATGGGAAACCGCGTTCGCGGCCGACGGCATCCGCCAGATGCTGGGGCACGTCTGGCAGTGGACGCGTTCGTCCTACGAGCCGTATCCGGGCTTTCGGCCGCTCGCCGGGGTCGCGGCCGAATACAACGGCAAGTTCATGGTCGGCCAGCAGGTCCTGCGCGGCAGCAGCATCGCGACGCCGCCCGGACACGAACGGCCGACGTACCGCAATTTCTTTCCGCCGGCGGCACGCTGGCAATTCACGGGGGTGCGACTTGCGCGAGACGTCTGACCTGACGGCCACGAGCGGTGGCCTGCAACCCGCCCGCGATTCGCGGCCGAGCGCGTTCGAGCGCGACCTGATCGACGGACTGTCGCGCACGCCGCGCAGCATTCCACCGAAATACTTCTACGATGCGGCCGGCTCCGCGCTATTCGACCGCATCTGCGAACTGCCGGAGTACTACCCGACGCGCACCGAGCTCGGCATCCTGCGCGATCGCGCGGCCGAGATCGTGCGGCGGGTCGGCCCGCATGCGGACATCGTCGAATTCGGTGCGGGTTCGCTCGAGAAGATCCGCGTGCTGCTCGACGCATTCGCGGACAATTATGCGAACGCACCGGCGCGCTACGTGCCGGTCGACATCTCCGCCGATTACCTGCACGGCGCGGCCGCGCGGCTGCGGGCGGCGTATCCGTGGCTCGACGTCGCGCCGCTGGCGGCCGACTACACGAAGGCCGAGCAACTGGCCGCGCTGACCGAGACGCCGCGGCGGCGCATCGGCTTCTTTCCCGGCTCGACGATCGGCAACTTCTCGCCGGAAGAGGCCGACACGTTCCTGCGCGACGCGGCGCGGCTGCTGCGCGGCGGCGGCCTGCTGGTCGGCGCGGATCTCGTGAAGGACGAGCGCACGCTGCATCACGCGTACAACGACGCGCAGGGCGTGACCGCGCAGTTCAACCTGAACCTGCTGGTGCGCGCGAACGCGGAGCTCGGCGCGGATTTCGACGTCGACGCGTTCTCGCACTGCGCGTTCTACGATCGCGGGCGGCAGCGCATCGAGATGCATCTGGTCAGCGACGTCGCGCAGACCGTGCACGTGCGCGGCCACGTGTTCCGTTTCGAAGCCGGCGAACGCATCCATACGGAGAATTCGCACAAATTCACGATCGACGGCTTTCATGCGATGGCGCGCCGCGCCGGGTTCGAACCCGATACCGTGTGGACCGATGCGGACAACCTGTTCAGCGTCCACTGGCTGCGCAGCGTCGACGATATCCGCGCGTAACGCGCGCGTTGCCGCGAACCGCCCGCGCCGCGAAGGCGAGGGCGGTTCGCTCGCCATGCACACCGGCGGGTGCGATCCGATCGCCGGTTTCGTGCCGAAAATCCCCTTTTTACCGACCCGATGCATCGCTGCAACGGTGTGTGGAATACCGCCTTTGCCTTGCTCCATCAGGCTTTGCGGGCATCCGTAAACGTCCGTTACCTGTCTCGCATACCCGTTTCACCTGTGTCAGCGCCTGGTGCCTAGACTCCGAACCGTAGTCACATGACGCACGACACGTGCAGGGAGTCGCGAAATGAGCAAGAAACTTATTCTCGGTGCAGTTCTCGGTGTAGCGGCGCTGGCAGCCTCGGGCGTCGCGTCGGCCCACGTCGACCTGTCGGTCGGTATCGGCGTGCCGGGCGTCTACACGGCGCCGGCGCCCGTCTACGTCGCGCCGCCTCCGCCGGTGATGTACGCGCCGGTCGGCTATCGCGATGACGACTGGCGTGCGCGGCAGTGGCGTGAACACGAGTGGCGCCGCCGTGAATGGCGCGAGCACGAGTGGCGCGAGCGCGCCTGGCGTGACGGTGGCGGCTGGCGCGGCCGTTGGGACTGAGCGCGATCGCTCGCGAGCGCACTGATCACGACGACCTGAGGAGAGTGATCACATGAATCCCATCCGGCACATCGGACGGTATGCCGCCGCCGCAGTCGTTGCGCTCGCAACGATCGGCAGCGCGCATGCGGCGGGCTGCATGAAGGGCGCGGTGGTCGGCGGTGTGGCCGGCCACTACGCGGGGCACCACGCAGTGGTCGGCGCGGTCGGCGGCTGTATCGTCGGCCATCACATGGCGAAGAAGCAGGCGCAAGAGCAGGCCGCGCAGCACAAGGCCGCCGCGCAGGGCATGCAGGCGGCGCAGGGCATGCAGGCGGCGCAGTAAGCGACCTCGTCACCGGGGCGATGCCGTGGCGTCGCTCCGGTGCTCCGTTCCCGCGTTCATGCACGCACCGAATTGATCCGACGAATGCGTGCCGCACGCGTCGTTACGATCATTTACAACGTCGTGCAGCGCGAATTGTGCGCGTTCATAAAATGCAGTCACACAAACGCGCTCCAGGGAGCACAAGATGAAACAGCAACGATATCTGTCCGTCCTGACGGCCGCGCTGCTCGCGCTCGGCTCGGTGTCCGCCCATGCGGCGGCCGGCGGCAATGGCGGCGGCAACGGCGGCGGTCATGGCGCAGGCGGCTCGGGCGGCAATGCGGGCGGCATGTCAGGCGGCCACATGAGCGGCCAGGCCCTGAGCAACTCGAACGGCATGCACGCGGGCGACCGCGACAAGGGCCTCGCGCGCGCGGCCGACCGTTCCGACACGATCGCCGACCGCGCCGGCACGCAGCCGGGCCGGGGTCACACGCACGCGCATGGCCATACCGCCCATGCGTCGACGTCCACGCATCATTCGCATCGCAACGCATTCGGCCGCACGCTGTAAGCACGGCCGGCGAATGCAGGAGAAGGGCGCTTCGGCGCCCTTTTTTCATGGTGAAAACGCAACGAGGCTGCCGAGCGGAAACATCATGCCGACCCGATTTGCAACCAGCCGTAACTGCGTCGCCCGCCCGCGAGAATAAGGATGGCTTTCATGCGAATGACAGGATGAAAACCGGCCGGAGCAACAGGCGCCGCGGGCACTCGGCACGATCGGTAAAGGCCCGGCCACGCCGATAAAAAAGGGCGGCTCGTCGCCGCCCTTCGTCTCACCGCCCCGCGCCCGCCGTCGGCGCTGCAGGTTCGAACAACGCATCGGCCTGCGTGACCCGCACGAAGCGCGCCGCGCCGTCGCCATCGACCAGCGCGCGGAAATGCGCTTCGCCGCACGCGAGCTTCGCGCGCTCGTGCTCGCTCGGCACGTGGCCGTCGGCATTCGGCGTATCGACGACGAAGTACAGCCGCTCGCCGCCGTCCTGTTCCGCGAGCACGGCCCAGTCGGGGTGATAGCTGCCGAGCGGCGTCTGCACGCGGAACCACGCCGGCAGCTTCGCGTACAGCTTCACGCCGTCGTGCGCTTCGAGCGCATCGGCGAACGCGCGCTCCGCGTCCGTCTCGCACACGACCGCTTCGTGGATCGACTTGCGCGCATCCGGCCGCAGGTTGCGCAGGTAGCCGGTCAGCGCTTCGCTCTCGAACGATTCGAGCGCATGCACGTGGCGCTCGCCGAGCTTGCGGTACGCGATGCCCGCGACGAGCGCGAGCCGCTTGCAGCGGTTGATCGCGTCGGCCGCGACCGCGATGAACTGCTGCGGATTCACGCGGAAATCGTCGAGCCGGCCGCTGTCCGCGAGGATCGTCGCAAGCGAACGGCGCGTGAGCTGCGTACGGTCCTGCAGCTCGGTGAGCAGGTCGGGCAGCGGCAACTCGCCTTCGTCGAGCAGCACGGTGCCGGCGCCGGCCACCTCGATCGCCTCGATGCCGGCCTTGCCGATGTCGATCTCGGCCTTGCGCCACTGCAGCCGCGCCCGTGCGATGTCTGGCGCATCGCGCAGCGCGGCCGTGCAGTCGCGCACCAGCTTCGCATTGTCGAACTCGACGCGGTACACGGTGCGATGACGGATGCGATCCCACAGCGCGCGGAAATCCTCGCCGAACACGACGGCCTTGCCCGACGCATCGCGCCGCAACGCGATCGCGCGGCGCTCGTCGGCGTTGCGCACCGCGAAGCGGCCCGACAGCTTGCGCAGCGTCGCGACGATCGGTGCGCGCAGCCGCTCGAATGCATCCGGCAGCACGAGCGCGCTCTGGCGCAGCGCATCCTTCAGCCGGTCGAGCACCTTGCCCTGCGCGTCGACGTAGCCCTGCTCGTGCAGATGGTTCCACAGCACGCGCGACAGCTCGATGCCGAGCGCGTGCGCGGGGCCGTCGTCTTCCTGCACGGGCAGCGCCGCGAACTGGTGTTCCTCGACGATCCCGAACCGGATGCCGGTATCGGCCTCGATTTCCTTCTGCAGGTTTTCCGCGAACGACTCGTAGCGCTCGGTCGCGATCACGGTGAGCGTGTTCACGCCCGCGTCGCGCACGCGTTCACCGTCCTGGTCGACCGCGAGGCGCAGCCCGCGGCCGAGCGTCTGGCGGCGCTCGCGTTCGGTCTGGATGTCGCGCAGCGTGCAGATCTGGAACACGTTCGGGTTGTCCCAGCCTTCCTTCAGCGCCGAGTGCGAGAAGATGAACTTCAGCGGCGTGTCGAACGACAGCAGCGCTTCCTTCTCGCGCATGATGAGGCCGTACGCGCGCTCCGCGTTCTCGCGAGCCGCCGCGCTGCTCTCGCTCGTGTCGGTCCAGCCGCCCTTGCGGTCGATCGAGAAGTAGCCGTTGTGCGCGCGCTCGACTTCCAGCGCGACGTCGACGCCGTCAAACAGCGCACGGTAGGCCGGCACACGGGCCGCGCGCGCATATTCCTCTTCGAAGATCAGCGCGTAGTCGCCCTTCACGGGCATGCCGTTCTCGTCGTAGCGGCGATAGCGTTCGACCGAGTCGACGAAGAACAGCGACAGCACCTTCACGCCGCGCTCGGCCAGGCGCAACTCCTTGTCGAGATGCTCGCGGATCGTGCGGCGGATCATCTCGCGCTGCACCGCCAGCGTGTCGATGTCGCCGAACGCCTCGCCGAGCGACAGGAACGCCTCGCCTTCCGGATGGCGCAGCTCCACGTATTCGGCGCCCTTGACCGCATGCACTTCGCCGATCCGCAGCCCCGCGTACAGCGCGCGCTTGGTCAGGCGTTCGAGATCGTCACCGTCGGTCGCCGACACGATCTGGCGCTTCACGCCGGCCGCCGTCGCGACGTCGAGCTCGATGCGCGCGCTGATCGCGCCGCGCCGGTTCGACACGCCGACGAGCCGCACGTACGGCTTGTTGTGCGCATCCTCGACGATCGCCGACGCGATCTCGATCTGCTTGACGAGCTTGCGCTCGTACGCGTCGACCGCATCGAGCCGGTACACCATGTGATGGCGGTCGACGTGCGTGGCCGAATAGCGCAGCGTGCAGAGCGGCGCCATCGCGGCGAGCGCTTCGCGCCCGCGCCCTTCGAGGCCGCCGTCGACGCTTTGCGGCTCGTCGACGATCACGATCGGCCGCGTCGCGCGGATCAGGTCGATCGGCTTCTCGCCGCCGGTCTTCTCGCTGTCCTTGTAGAGGTTGTTGATCTCTTTCTTGTTGATCGCGGCGACCGTCATCACCATGATCTGGATCGCCGCGCTCGCCGCGAAGTGGCGCACCTGGCCGAGCTTCGCGGAGTCGTACAGGAAGTAGTCGTACGGCACGCCCGCGTACAGCGCGCGGAAGTGATCCTCGGTGATCGCGAGCGTCTTGTGCACGCCTTCCTTGATCGCGATCGACGGCACGACGATCACGAATTTCGTGAAGCCGTAGCGGCGGTTCAGCTCGAAGATCGTGCGCAGGTACACGTAGGTCTTGCCGGTGCCGGTTTCCATCTCGACGGTGAAGTCGCGCGAGCCGGGCAGGCCGGACGGCGGCAGCCCGCCGCGCAGCTGCACGTCGGCGAGATTGCGCGCGAGCGCGTCGTCGGTCAGCGACAACCGGTTGCCGACGCCTTGCTCCGATACCGCGAAACCGAGCGAGCCTTGCGCGGCGGCCGTCGTGCCGGGTGCGGCGTTCGCGAGCACGCTGAAGTCGCCGCGATATGATTCCTGGCCGCGAAACAGGTCGCAGACGGCGTCGATCGCCTCGCGCTGGTAGTCGAGATCCGCTTCGAAATGCAGCCGCATCACAGGCTCCGCACGCGCTTCACGCCGTGCTGTTCGAGCAGCGCGGCGAGATTGAGCTTCGCGACGTCGTCGACGAAGCCGCTGTCGCGGAACAGGCACGTGACGTCGCGCGACGCGCCGCTCGCGTCGAGCAGGTCGACGATGCCGTCCGCGAGCGGGCCCGCGTCGTCGCGTGAAATGCGTGCATCGAAGCACGCGACGATCGCGCGGCCGATCAGGTGCACCGTCTTGCCGGCCACCTGGTGATGCTCGACCGGCGTGCACAGGTCGAGACCGAGCTTCAAGGTGAGTTCGGCAAGCAGGTCGTCCTCGGTGCGGCCGGTCTTCACGTGTTCGACGGACGCGAAGAGGGCATGATCGAAGTCGTCGCGACGCGGGTCCCACTCGATCACGTTGGTCGTGTCGAGCCGGTACACGCGAAAGCCGAGGTCGCCATAGCTTTCCGGATAGTCGCGCGCGACCTGCTGCGCGGCGCGGCGCAGGCGCTCCTTCGTGATTTCCGCGAGCGTCAGCGGCTTCTTCAGTTTCGCGCAGAAATCGGCGGCCGCCGTTTGGGTCTTGTCGCGGCGGTCGAGCGCCTCGGGCAGCTGCACGAGGATGTAGCGGCGCGCGCCGCCGTCGGTCGCGTTCACCTGCATCACCGCGTGGCCGGTCGAACCGGAGCCGGCGAAGCAGTCGAGCACGATGTCGTCGCCGCGCGTGCACCAGCCGATCACGGCCGCCGCGAAGTCGACCGGCTTCGGCAGGTCGAACGGGATGCCGAGCGTCTTCAGCAGCGCGTCGTCGGAGCCCGCGAACGGCAGCACCGACGGCACGTTCTCGTACATGTTCTCGTCGAGGTAGTAGATCCGCTGCGGCTGCGTGGTTTCATCCGGGCCGAATTCGATCTGGCCGCGCTCGAGCAGCGCCTGCATCGTCGCGGGCGGGTTGCGCCAGCCGCGCGCCGGCATCGCGCACGGCTTGCCGGTGACCGGGTGGATCAGCGGCGTGAAATATTCGTCCGGCGCCTTCTTCTTGTTCGGCCACGCCATCGACACGAGGCGGTACACGCGGCCTTCCGGCGACAGCCGGTCGTACATCACCTCGCCGCCGGACAGGTTGGTCTGCGCCTTCATCCACGCGCGGTATGCCTTCTGCGCGTCCTTCGGGTTGCCGCTGCGGTACACCGCGTCGTGCGCGGCATCGAGCATGCGCTGCGCGTTGCGCTTCGGGCGCTTGAGCGGCGCCCGTTCGAGCAGCGTCTCGGCGTTGCGCGCGAACAGCACCAGCGATTCGTGCTGGTACGCGACGCCGCGCGCGTCGCCCTTCGGGTTGCGCTTGTCCCACACGGCCACGCCGAGCTCGTTTTCCTCGCCGAAGATCTCGCGCAGCATCAGCACCAGCGCGTGCACTTCGTGCTCGTCGATGTGCACCGCGATCAGCCCCTCGTCGGACAGCAGCGCGTGCGCGAGCTTCAGGCGCGGATACATCATGTTCAGCCAGTCGGTGTGGAACCGGCCGTTCGCCTCGGTGTTGGTGCTGCGCTTCACGCCGGCTTCGGTCTGGCCCGTCATCGCCAGGTAGTGGCGGATGCTGTCGCTGAAGTCGTCCGGATAGACGAAATCGCTGCCGGTGTTGTACGGCGGGTCGATGTAGACGAGCTTCACCTTGCCGGCGTAGCTCTTGTGCAGCAGCTTCATCACGTCGAGATTGTCGCCCTCGATCACGAGATGACGCGTGTCGTCCCACGCGACGCTGTCGTCGGGGCAGGGCCGCAGCGTGCCCGTCGACGGCGTGAGCGCGGCCTGGCGCGCGGCGCGCTTGCCGTGCCAGTGGAAGCCGTAGCGCTCGTCGGCGTCGCCGACCGTGCGCTCGCCGACCAGCGCCTTCAGCACGTCGACGTCGACCGACGCGCCGTCCGGGCCTTCGGTCACGAGTTCGGGGAACAGCGCCTTCAGGCGCGCGACGTTGTCGGCGGTGAAATCCGTCGACATCGCCTGCGGGCTGGCCGCATCGAGTTTCTGCATCGTCTTTTCCATCGGAGCCCGGCCGCGCGCGCCAGGACGTCGGGCGCGCTCACGGCACCGGCGGCAATGGCCGCCCGGGCAAACCCGAAACGCTAGCGAGTCGGTCGGCGCAGGTCAAGCGCCGATGTGAGCCGAGCATGCGCGCATCGGCCGCGATCGCCCGCCGGACGGGCCTTGCGCAGGGTCGGGCCGGTTGTCGCACGGGGCGGGCGCGTCGCGGCTGCGGAAAGGACGAAAAAAGGGCACGGTCGGAATCAAATGCCGGGGTGCCCGTAGGGAGAATCGCGGAAGGAAAGTGCGGCACGGGCCGACGAGTGCGGCCCGAATGAGGCGGAAGAAGATCTATGTGCGTCGGCGGGGCGTCTAGCGCCAGCCGATCAACACCCGCCCCATCGCATCGAGCCCCATGTCGAACAGGTGCGACACGAACGGCACGAGGTTCGGGATCATCAGTTGCACGAGCAACAGCCCGACGATCAGCGTGACGGGAAAGCCGATCTGGTACATGCCGATCTGCGGCGCCGCGCGGTTCAGGATGCCGAGCGCGAGGTTCGCGATCAGCAGCGCCACCACCACCGGCAGCGACAGCAGCAGCCCCATCTCGAACACGGTCGCGCCGAACGCGGCGAGCGTACGCCAGCCCGGCGCGTGCAGCAGGTCGGCCGACACCGGCAGCGACTGGAACGACGCGGCGAGCGCCGCGAACATTTGCAGGTGGCCGTCCACCGCGAGGAACGCGAGCATCGCGACCGCGTTCAGGAACCGGCCCATCGCGGGCGTCGCGCCGCTCGAATGCGGATCGAAGAAGGTCGCGAAGCCGAGCCCCATCGACAGCCCGATGAAATCGCCGGCCGCTTCGACGGCCGCGAACACGAGCTGCATCGTGAAACCCATCGCGACGCCGATCAGGAATTGATTGACGAGGATCCAGATGCCCTGCGCGGAGAATACGGTGACGTCCGGCATCGCGCCGAGCGTCGGCGCGACGACGAGCGCCATGAACGCGGCGACGCCGATCTTCACGCGCACCGGCACGGCCGCGTGGCCGACCATGGGCGCCGTCGCGACGAGCGCGAGCATCCGCACGAACGGCCACAGGAACGCCGTGAGCCAGCCGTTGAGCTGCGCGTAGGTGACCGAGAACATGCGGGAGAAGGGGGCCGAGCGCGGCTCAGCCGGCGCCGAGCGTCGCGACGTGCAGCAGCGTCTGCCGCAGGTAGTCGAGCATCGTCGTCAGCATCCACGGGCCGGCGATCACGAGCGTCGCGGCGACCGCGAGCAGCTTCGGGATGAACGACAGCGTCGCTTCGTTGATCTGCGTCGCGGCCTGGAACAGGCTCACGACGAGGCCGACCGCGAGCGCGACCAGCAACAGCGGGGCCGCGAGCAGCAGGCCGACCATCATCGCCTGGTGCGCCAGCGTCATTACTTGTTCGGGCGTCATCGCGCGTGTTCCTCCGCTTAACTGAAGCTCTGCGCGAGCGAGCCAATCAGCAGTTGCCAGCCGTCGACCAGCACGAACAGCATCAGCTTGAACGGCAGCGACACGGTGGACGGCGACACCATCATCATCCCCATCGACATCAGCACGCTCGCGACGACCATGTCGATGATCAGGAACGGGATGAACACCGTGAAGCCGATCTGGAAGCCGGTCTTCAGTTCGCTCGTGACGAACGCGGGCACCAGCAGCGACAGCGGCACGTCCTCGGGGCCCTGCATCGGCGCGGCCTTCGAGATCTTCGCGAACAGCGCGAGATCGGTCTCGCGGGTCTGCTTCAGCATGAAGGTCTTGAACGGCGCGACGCCGCGCTGCACGGCCTGCTCCATCGGCATCGAGCCGTCGGAGAACGGCTTGTAGCCGTCGTTGTACGCACGGTCGAGCACCGGCGACATCACGAAGAAGGTGAGGAACATCGCGAGGCCGACGAGCACCTGGTTCGGCGGCGTCGTCGCGGTGCCGAGCGCCTGGCGCAGCAGCGACAGCACGATGATGATGCGCGTGAAGCTCGTCATCATCAGCAGCATCGCCGGCAGGAACGACAGCATCGTGAGCAGCAGCATCGTCTGCACGCTCAGCGAATAGGTGGTGCCGCCGTGCGGGCCCGGGCTCGCGTTGAACGCGGGCAGGCCGTTCGCCTGCGCATACGCGAGCGCCGGAGCGAGACAGAGGATCAGCACGGGCGCGACGCGCGCCGCGTGACGCAGGAATGCGTGTTTCATCGGAATGCGGATACTGGAAGAGGGCGCGGCGCCATGTCAGCGGTCCTTGCCGCGCCCGAGGCGTTTCGCGGCTTCGCCCGCGAGCGCGTCGCGAAACCGCGAGCCGAACGTGCCGGGCAGGCCGGCGTCGGACGAAGTGCCGCCGACGGACGCGTCGGCCGGGGCCGAACCCGCAGTCGCCGTCGCGGTGGCCGCCACCGAACCGGCCGGCAGCGTATGCAGCAATCGCACGTTGCCCGGCGCGACGCCGAGCACGAGCCAGGTGTCGCCGATCTCGACGATCGTCGCGCTTTCCTTCGCGCCGAGCCCGACGCTCGACACGACCTTCAGCGGGCCGCCGCGCCGCGCGGGCTGGAAGCCGAAGCGGCGGGCGAGCCATGCGCACGCGAACACGAGGCCGATCACGACCGCGAGCCCGACGAGCGTCTGCAGCACCGCGCCGATGCCGAGCGACGGCGCGGCCGAACCGACCATCACGCTCGACGCGATCGAACCGGGGTGGTTGACCGCGTTCATGTCGGCGGCGCCGGCCGGTGCGCACACGAGCGACGCGGCGGCGGCCAGTGCCGCCGCCGCAATCGCGCGGCACGCGCGCCGGCCGGACATCACGACGTTCATCGATTCAGCTTCCGGATGCGTTCGGCCGGCGTGATGATGTCGGTGAGGCGAATACCGAACTTGTCGTTGACCACCACGACTTCGCCCTGCGCGATCAGGCAGCCGTTCACGAGCACGTCCATCGGCTCGCCGGCCATGCCGTCGAGCTCGACGACCGACCCCTGCGCGAGCTGCAGCAGGTTGCGGATCGCGATCTTCGTGCGGCCGAGCTCCACGGTCATCTTGACCGGGATGTCGAGGATCATCTCGATGTCGTTGTGCGTCGAGCTCGCCGCGGCCTTCGACAGCGGCTGGAACACGCCGGCGCTCGTCGCGCCCGCGGGCACCGGCTGCTCGTTCTGCTCGGCGAGCGCGGCCGCCCAGTCGTCCATGCCCGGATCTTCCTCGGCCGCGGCCGGCGCCTTCGCGTCGACAGCCGACGCCGCGAGGGCCGCATCGGCCATCGCCTGGATGTCGTCGTCGGGCGTCTGGTTCAGCTCACTCATATCCACCTTCCTTCATCGAATCGCTCGCGCCGATCATCTTCTGCACGCGCAACGCATATTGACCATTGAAAATTCCGTAGCCGCATTCCATCACCGGCACGCCGTCGACCTTCGCGGTGATCGTGTCCTCGATCTCCAGCGGCAGCACGTCGCCCGCGCGCAGGTTCAGGATCTTCTCGAACGTCGACGAGATCTCGGCGAGATTCGCGGTCAGCTCGACTTCCGCGGCCTGCACCTGCTGCGACAGCACGCGCACCCAGCGGCGGTCGACTTCGAGCGCCTCGCCCTGGATCGGCGAGCTGAGCACGTCGCGGATCGGCTCGATCATCGAGTACGGCATGCAGATGTGCAGCGTGCCGCCGGTCGGCCCGAACTCGATCGAGAACTGCGTGACGATCACGATCTCGTTCGGCGTCGCGACGTTCGCGAACTGCGTGTGCATCTCCGAGCGCACAAATTCGAACTGCAGCGGCCGCACGCTCTTCCACGCGGTCGTGTAGTGCTCGAACACGAGGTTCAGCAGCTTGCCGATGATCCGCTGTTCGGTGGCCGTGAAGTCGCGGCCCTCGACGCGCGTGTGGAAGCGCCCGTCGCCGCCGAACAGGTTGTCGACGACGAAGAACACGAGGTTCGGGTCGAACACGAACAGCGACGTGCCGCGCAGCGGCTTCACGTGCACCAGGTTCAGGTTGGTCGGGATCGGCAGGTTGCGGGTGAATTCGCTGTACTTCTGCACCTTCACCTGGCTGACGGAAATTTCCGCCGTGCGCCGCATGAAGTTGAAGATGCCGATCCGCAACAGGCGCGCGAAGCGGTCGTTGATGATCTCGAGGCCGGGCATCCGGCCGCGGACGATCCGCTCCTGCGTCGCGATGTTGTAGGGGCGGACGCCCGATGTGTCGCGCTGCTCGTCGACTGCATCGGTTTCGCCCGTGACGCCCTTGAGGAGGGCATCGACCTCCTCCTGGGACATGAACTCCTGGTGACCCATACGCGCTCCTTTCGCGGCCGCGTTACTGGACGACGAACTCGGTGAACAGGACGTCGTCGACCTTCGCGCGCTGATTGCCCGGCTGCGTCGGCTGTTCGATCAGCTCCCGCAGCTCCGTCGCGAGCGAGCGCTTGCCCTCCGGCGTCGCGAGCTCCTCGGGATGCTTGTTCGACAGCGCGAGCAGGATCCGGCTGCGGATTTCCGGCATCCGCGCGGTCAGTTGCTCCTGCGCCTTCGGATCGGTGAGCTTCAGCGACAGGCCGACGCGCAGGTAGTGCTGCGCGCCGTCGTCGGACTGCAGGTTCACGGTCAGCGGGTCGAGCGGGAAGAACACCGGCGCGGCAAGCGGCGCCGGCTCGGCGGGCGCGCTCGGATGGCCGACGCCCGCCTTGTTCAGGAACACGTACATGCCGCCGGCGGCGGCGGCAGCCGCGCCCAGCGCGATGACGGCGATGAGCGCGATGCGCTTGAACTTGCCGGACGAAGCCGGCTTGTCGGCGGTCGGGGTTGCAGTCGTGGCCATGTGAATGCGTGCGTGATGTCTCGTAGCATGCATTGTTCGACATCCGGGCCGAGGCCGATGGGCGGAAAAGAGGGGGGAATTGCGGCTATCTCAGCCGATGGTCGGCCGGGTGCCGGCTCGATGTCGCGCAGGAACGCAGAGGGGGAAACGATCAGGCGGGGGCGCGGCCGGCGGGAACCGGGCCGTCAGGCGGGAAGCGCGGCAGGGCGGCCAGCGGCGCCCGCCCGCACTTCTGTCAGATCGGCAGCAGCGTGAGCAACGGCGCGATCAGCACCATCGCGACGCCCGCGATCATCATCGTCAGGCTCGACACGACGCCTTCCTCGTTGCCGATCTCGCGCGCCTTCGCGGTGCCCACGCCATGGGCGGCCGCGCCGAACAGCGCGCCGCGCGCGAGCCGCGTGCGCATCGGCACGAGCGCCAGCACGAGCTCGCCGAGCAGCATCCCGCAGATGCCGGTCGCGATCACGAACAGGGCGGTGAGATCCTTCGGCGCGTGGATCTTGTCCGACACGGCGAGCGCGAACGGCGTCGACACCGAGCGCGTCATCAGCGAGCGCTGCAGCTCGGGCGACAGGTGCAGCAGCTTCGCGAGCAGCAGCGACCCGCATACGCCCGCTGCGATCCCGACCGCGACACCGACCGACAACGACAGCCAGTGGCGGCGGATCAGGTCACGATAGTCGTAGATCGGCACCGCGAACGCGATCGTCGCCGGGCCGAGCAGCCACATCAGCCAGCGCGTGTCGCGGAAATAGACCGAATACGGGATGCCGGTCAGCAGCACGAGCAGCACCAGCACGCCCGGCACGAACACCAGCGGCGAGAACAGCAGCGTCTTCTTGTACGCGTAGAGCCGCTTCGACGCGAAATACAGCACGATCGTCAGCACGAAGCAGCCGACGGAGATCGCGGTATTCACCCGGTCGGCGGGCAAGTTCGATAGCGCGGCGAGCATGGCAGGCCCCCGCTCAGTGAGCGACGGCGCTCAGGCGCGCGCGGCGGCGCTCGGCGAACACGCGCTGCGCGGCGAGCCGGCGTTCGAGCTTCGCGGCGAGATCGACCGCGACGGCCACCGCGACCATCACGAACGCGGTGCCGGCGAGCATCACCAGCGCGATGCGCCAGCCGTCCTCGCGGAACAGCCCGCCGTACTGCACGGCCGCGACGGCGGCCGGCACGAAGAACAGCAGCATGTCGGACAAGAGCCAGTTCGCGCCGTCCTTCACCCACGCCGGCGCGACGCGGCCCGAGAACAGCAGCACGAGGAGCACCGCGAGGCCGATCACGCCGGACGGAATCGGCAGCCCGACCGTGCGCACGGCCCAGTCGACCGCCATCCACAGCACGCCGAGCGCGGTGGCCTGCAGCACGATCCGGCCCGTGTGCGCGAAGCTGCCCGAAGCGGCGGGGCGGGCGGCGGCAGTGGCGGTCGGCTTGTTCATGGCGGGCTCCATACAGATGTTTCTGTCAATGGAGCAAGTATAGGGTTTCCCCTAACCATAAATAAAATGACTTGTCTCTATCCTTGTCATTCCAATTCGGAATTCGCTTGCATTCAGCTGCACCAATCTGGGGAGTGATCGATGGAATTGCGCGCGTTGCGGTACTTCGTCGAGGTGGTTCGCCAGCAGAGCTTCACCGCGGCGGCCGACAGGCTGTTCGTCACGCAGCCGACCATCAGCAAGATGGTGAAGGCGCTGGAGGACGAGATCGGTTCGCCGCTGCTGCTGCGCGACGGCCGGCAGATGGTGCTGACCGACGCCGGGCGGATCGTGTTCCAGCGCGGCCAGGACGTGCTCGCCGCACAGGCGCAGCTGCAGTCGGAGCTGAACGATCTCGGCACGCTCGGACGCGGCGAGCTGACGATCGGCATCCCGCCGCTCGGCGGTTCGCTGTTCACGCCGATCATCGCCGCGTACAAGCAGCGCTACCCGAACATCGAGCTGAAGCTGTTCGAGCAGGGCGCGCGGATGATCGAGGCCGCACTGATGTCGGGCGAGCTGGAACTCGGCGGGCTGCTGGAGCCGGTCGATCCGGGCACGTTCGAGCGGCTGCCGATGGTGCGCGCGCCGCTGTGGCTCGTCGCGCCGCGCGAGTCGCGCTGGGAGGACCACGCGGCCGTGCCGCTCGCGGATCTCGCGCGCGAATCGTTCGTGTTCTATGCGGAAAGCCTCGCGCTGCACGATGCGGTGCTCGATGCGTGCCGGCAGGCCGGCTTCACGCCGTCGATCGTGAGCCGCAGCGGCCACTGGGATTTCATGGCCGCGCTCGTGCATGCGGGCGTCGGCATCGCGCTGCTGCCCGAGCCGTATTGCCGGCGGCTCGACGCGAGCCAGTTCACGTGCCGGCCGATCGTCGAGCCGGAAATCACGTGGGCGATCGCGCTCGGCTGGCTGAAGAAGGGCTA
>Ga0209463_1000712_pt1 | contig 23320 bp, 28 predicted proteins | sample AgamicMgSfrz_FD_187169 | JGI IMG/M metagenome (GOLD analysis project Ga0209463, IMG submission 187169) | Agave microbial communities from Guanajuato, Mexico - Mg.Sf.rz (SPAdes) (version 2) | ecosystem: Host-associated > Plants > Phyllosphere > Phylloplane/Leaf | place: Guanajuato, Mexico... | reverse complement strand
TAGACACCCTATTTTAATCGTAACGAATGAAATTCGTATACGATTTTAACTCTGCCTCCCCCGACTGAAAGGAGCGGGGCAAAAGGTTTTTTGCCCTTTCATTCGGGGAGAACGCTTCGCGCCGCTTCTGCTCCAAAAGTAGAAGGAGAGGCGGAAACTTTGTGCTCTCTTTTTGTTTTGGGAAGTAGCAATTTAGCTGTTAAAGAAAATAGATCATGGAGCCAGGAGGAAAAAATGACGTTTTGGCAAAATAACTTTGCAAATTTCGTTATGCAACTTACAAAGGATAAATTCTTAATTTCGGTATAAACTACATAAGGATGTTTAGAATAATCATCGTAAATAAAATATAGGAGGTTATTTGATGAGCTATGATAGTATAAATGACGAGAAAAGTGAAGGAAGTTCTAAGACAAAAGGCAGCTATGTTATTGACATTGAAGGTCAGATTGCAAAGGTCAAGCTTCACATAGAGGTTACAAAAAGTGGTATGGCGGGAAGTGCTCATGGGACTGTCTTCTTAGTAGGACAAGATTTAGACGATAAGATTAGCGTGTTAGGACCTACTTTATCAGAAACGGTTGGAGCGAAGATTCCTGAGGGAATAAATCATGATGATGACTCAACAGAGTTTCGAGCGGCTGCTTCTTTATTTGATGGAACAAAACTTAAAACGTGGTATCTAGTCGTTGGTGCATCAGATTCCCGCGGCTTTCCTACTAGTATACCTGACTTAAAGAAACAGATTCTTGAAGATGCAAATTTTATCAAAGAACTTACAGGAATCGCGGTTGGGATAGCTAAAGACATTGCGGATTTAAAAGTCATACGCACTAGCCTTAGATAAATACAATTGCCCTATAGAATAATCTATAGGGCATATTCTTCTATTTTTTATTCCATCTGTAAAAAAGATAAAGGTATTTGCGAATTTTGTTATGCAACTAACGTTGACTAGCGGGGCATAATGTTGGTATGGTTGTGTTATTAAAACATGCAACTTAAATTTTTATCGGGGGTGCTTCCATGTCAGAAGAAAAGGAGCAGAAAGTAATTTCAGCTAAAGAATATGCAGAAATGAAAGGCAAAGATAAATCGTGGGGTTCCAGGCTTGCAAAGTTTGCAGATGATAACAAATATCCTCATCCATCAAGAGTGGGAAACTACTGGGTAGCTACATATGAACAGTGGGAAGAACTTTTGAAAAAATCAGGATTACAACTTAGAAACCGCGATAAAGTCAAGAAAGAAGCGGATCAATAAGCTCTTTTTTGGAAGGCTTTTCAAATAAAAATAAAAAAACTTCTTTTTTTTGATTGACAATGCACCCTAAGTTGCATAAGATAGACGTAAGCAGAACAACAGCTGCTTAAAAAACTAAATATTCAGGGGGTTTTGTTAAATGGAATTTTTCCAATCACTTGCTAAACTTATTGCGGATGTAGGTAAATGGTTAGGTTTACTTTCTTCACCTGTTCTTATCTTCGCTCTAGTGAAAAACGGCCTTAAAATCATGCAGGCAGAAGATCCGCATGATATGAAATCTGCTATTGACAGTTTAAAACGAACTGGAGTAGGAGTTGGGCTTGCGGTAAGCGGTGGGGTTATTGCTCCTATTCTTATCAACTACTTTGCGTGATATTTTTTTACACTCTTATGCACACAAAGTTGCATAGGAAGGAGGGGAAGAGTTGCCAGACATATTTAACCCAGTGGAAACCGCCCAGGAAGTTATCAGGAGCCTTCTAGAAAAGTTTGCGAGCGACTTTATCACAGCCGGAATGAAAATGATGTCACAATACATTGCTGATCCGGCTGATTTTGATAAAATCCCGCACTTTAAAGAATTGGTTTTCGGTTCACAATCAGCAGCAACTTCATTAGTCATTATCTTATTGTATCTTCGCATTTCTAATTCAATGAGGGATTTAGTGACAGACGAAGATTCACCAAACTACGCCGCTATTATGGCAGATTCAGCAATAGCATTAGCTATGATTTGGTCTTTCCCGGCGTTTATGAATAAAATCATGCTTCCGATTGTGAATGAAATAGTTAAATGGATAGGCAGCTTTAAAATTGATGTGAATTCAGCAGGCAAAATATTAGATAGTATTTCGCCAACGGGCGGACTGGAAACAGCCGCTCTTCACATTTTATTTATGGCAGCCTTATACGGAGTAGGAGCGTTAATCCTAGCAATAGCGGGGATATTCAGATTTACACAATTAGTAGTTGCAATGATATGCGGCCCGGTTTTCCTAGCTACGTATGCAAATAAATCCGGTTCCTTCAAGTCATTTTTAACAAGCCTATCAGCAATTATTTTCACACAAATCATTCATATGTTGTGCTTCGCCTTAGTGGTATGGACAGCGGCAAAAGGAAGCTTTGAAGGCTTATTAATATCGTTCTGTTTCATGATTATAGGAGCAGCAGGGCCATTCATTCTAAAACAATGGATGTTTGGTAGCGGTATTTCAGGAATGGCCGCAGGAGGCTTAAGAATGGTAGTAAATAGAGCAATGTTTAGAGGTATAGGGAAGTAGGTGAAATCATGGAAGAATCTAAAAAGATAAAATATGAGGTTCCAAGAAACGTGAAAGGTGGAGGGGTGTACTGGAATTTGAACTGGAAAGGATGGGTAGCTTTAATATCCATCTTTTTTTTATCCAGTGTTACCTTCTTTCTCATTTTTGGCTACTCGCTATTCATGTTTTTAGGCATAGCGTTTTCGATTGCAGCAGGTCACTTTATATTTCAGATTGACGAAAAATCAGGCTATTACAACTTTCAAATAGTATTTCTGTTTCTAGAAAAGTGGTCAAATTCAAAAATACTTACACCACAATGGGGAGGAAAAGAAAATGAAAATCAAAAAATCAAAAAGCCAGTTATCACTACCGTTAAAACGAAAAAATGAAAAGCCTAGCCTTTTTAAGCGGTTAAAAGGTCAAAAGTTCATTAATGTTCCAGTGGAAGGGTTCGAGAATGAAATCATTAGAACAACAGATGACAAGTACAAAACAGTTTTAAAAGTCGTTGATCCTGTCAATTTAGATTTATTGGATTCAAATGGAGTAAAAAAGGTTGTGAGCCGTATAAGAGCGGCTCTTAACAACCATACAACAGGGCAACGCTGCCAAATTCTTATTTCTTCTGATTCAATCGACATTAACGGCTATTTAGGCGAGCTAGACGAAAAAGCAGAAAGTAGATCAGTAGAAGAGCAGAAGGCGATTAGAGGTACACAACAATATTTACAAGAGTACACGCTAAAAGCCCGCAATACACACAGCTTTTACATTGTCCTGGAATCACATGATAGCAATTATGAAGAGGCTTTAAAAGAACTTCACAACCTAAAAAAGAACGTGGTAGAGAGCTTAAGAGGCGGAAAGATGAACGCAAGAGGGATGCTTGAAGAGGAAATAAAACGCCTTATTTATAACAAGCTTGCTCCTACTAGCAGCCTTACACAACCTTATGAACCAGGAATGGACTTAACAACATGGCAGCCGCCGGATATGGCAAACGGAAGATTTTTAGAAATGGATAATATACGCTATGCCTTTTATACAATCTCTTATCTTCCAAAAGAAGTTGAACCAGGATGGATAGATGGAATTATGAACGCTGATGTTGATATGGATATATCTATTTCTTTAGAAGCAAGAGACAAAGGAAACGAAACAGATAAGATTGACAAGCAAATAAACGAGCTGAACATGCGTTTACTGGGTAAAATACCTTCTTCATTAAAAAACAAGTACACAGAAGAGGTGAAGAGTTTAGAACGCTTATTATCACGTATGCAAGATGATAGTGAGAGCTTATTTAATACCACAATGATTTTAGCTGTTAGGGAAGAAACAGACGAAAAGTTAACCGCTTCTTGCAAGCGATTAGAGTCTGTTATTAAAACAAACCGCCTAAAAGCTAAACGGATTTTTAAGAATCCTCAATGTTTTTGGTATTCGCTGCCTTTAGGTTATAAAAATGCAGAAGTTGAACAGCGCTACAGCTGGCCTATGTACGCTGAATTAGTTGCGGCTATGGTTCCTTTCAATTCAAGCGAACTAAACGAAAATACAGGGCTATTCATTGGTATTAACGTAAAATCAGAGGCTCCAGTCATTTATAACGCCTGGGATACATCAAAATACAACAATTTAAACGAGGTTGTTCTAGGGGAGCCAGGAAGCGGAAAAAGTACCTACGTAAAAACAAAGATATTCAGAGAGCACAACTTCGGACAGGTAGAGCGGCAATTTATTATTGATCCCGAAAGAGAGTATCACTTCCTGCCTGGTGCAAACCATGTAATTTTCAAGCCAGGCTCTCGCTTTATAACAAATCCTTTTCATATCCGCTCTGTTGTTGTAGATAGTGACGATACGGCCCAGGAATCAACAAGCATTAAGGATTATCTACCGCAAAAGATTAGCGGAATGATTACATTTTTTAAATGGATTGTTCCAGAAATGACTTCCTTAGAACAATCGACATTACTTGAATGTATTGTGGCAGCTTATGAAACAGTCGGTTTAACGCTTCATAAAGACGTTGAAACATTGCCTACTGACTTTCCTACCTTAAGCACATTAGACAATATTATGAGCAATTCGCAAGGAATGGAGAGAGTCAGAGCAACCTTAAGGCCATTCGTAAGCGGTGTATATAAAGGGATTTTTAACGGTCAAACAAACTGGAATCTAAACGCTGCTATAAATGTTTTAGATATTAATGAATTAGATGAATCAATCAAAAAACCGCTCATGGATCTTCTCTTAAAAGATTTGTGGGAAGAAGCAAAGAAAGACCGGAACGAAAAAGTAGGCTTATATGCTGATGAATTGTGGATTTTAGCGGATGAGCGCAACCCTCAATCCTTATACTTCATGTTCTCAATGGCAAAGCGTATCAGAAAATACGGCGGATTTTTATGTGTTGCTACTCAAAATGCTGCCGACTTCTTATCAGTTGGCAGATATGGCACAGCATTAATAAATAACGCTCAAATCAAAACATATATGAGGCTTTCTAAGAACGATATTAAGGAGCTAGAAGAAAACTTTGATACATTCTCTGAAAGCGAACATGAGATTTTATCCGGTAACAAGCCGCGCGGTTATTGCTTGCACATCGTAAAAACAAAACACGTTGAAATGAGAACAGTAATTACACCAACAGAGGAAGAGAGCATAAAACTTAAACCTTCATACCAGGAACACCAATTACAGGAGGTTGCTCTATGAAAAAGCTAAAAGATAAAAAAAGAATTAAGAGGCTTGTAGCATTTAGCGCACTTACAGCAGGGGTTTTGGTTGCTTCAATCGTCACATTCTTATGGATAAGACCAATACAAGGGGAAGAGGCAAAACAAGCCTCTTTACCTGTTCAAACAAATAAAGAAATACCGCCTCATAAAGACAATGAGGAAGATAAAACGCCGGAAGTGCTCCAGGAAACAAAGAGGCTAGCAGAAAAGTTTGTAACAGCTTATGCAACATTGAATCCTAACAAACCGGAAGCTTATTTAAAAGCCATTAAGCCGCTAACAGATGAAAGGGTTTATTACTACTTATCAGCGGATGATAACCACAAACCAACAGCAACAGAGCATGAAAGAAAGGTCTTGCAGCTTCAATCATTGCCTATTGATGATAACGTGCCAGGGCGTAAAAAGTGGCAAGTAGTTGCTTATGTAGAGGTCAAGGACGAACTAGGAAATAGAAAAAAGGAGCAAATGTGGTATGAGGTGAGTGTTTCTAATAGTTCTGGAAGCTGGAAAATAACAGGCGTAGGAGTGAAATAAATGGAACTAGAAAAGCAGAAGAACATAGGGGCCAGTATTTTATTACGGCTCCTTTTTATTGGCGGTGTACCTACATTTTTAACTCTTGCACTTATTCTTATAGCTATTTTTGCCGCTATTATGGCGGTTTTCTCACACCAACAAGAGGAACAATCAACAAACATTGGAGGCGGCATAGGGGGAACAGCAGCCGTTACACAATCCGTTTTAAGGTATGAGCCTCTAGTAAAGGAAGCGGCTAAAAAATACGGTGTAGAGGATCATGTGCAGCTCCTTCTCGCAAAGATGATGCAAGAGTCTGGCGGCAGAGTGGCGGATGTCATGCAGTCCAGCGAGTCCATTGGATTACCCCCTAACACTATAAGCGATCCTGCCGTAAGTATTGACGTAGGAGTGAGGTATTTTTCACAAGTTTTAAAGAAAGCAGGGGGTAGCGTTCCCCTTACTCTCCAATCATACAATTTTGGAAGCGGCTTTATTGATTACTGCAAGACTAGAGGCGGCTATTCAAAAGAAAACGCCGTAGCTTTTAGTAACATGATGGCCGCTAAAAATGGCTGGAAAAGATACGGTGATGTTAACTATGTAGACCATGTTTTACGCTACTTAAAAGGTTCTTCGCCTGCTGCTCCAGTAAATACAGGGGTAGCAATGAGCGGGGGAAGTGCTGCTGTTGCTAGTTATTATCTAAATACGTTCAGAATTTCAACACCTTTTGCGCCAGGGGGTATAAATGACGGTGTTCATGGAGCTAGAGGGCATCGAGGCATAGACCTAGCAGGCAAAACAAGCGGTGCTGCTATGGGTAAACCTGTACTTTCGGTAACTGATGGAGTGGTAGAACAAGTTCTAATTTCCAATCCTGAAGCCGGCAACGGGGTACGCATACGAAGCGGAAACATTCAATACAGCTATATTCATATGCAACACGCTCCACCTGTTAAAGTGGGGCAAAAAGTAAAAGCAGGGGACCAGATAGGCAATATAGGCAGCACCGGATTTTCAACAGGAGCACATTTAGATTTTAAAGTACGCGATTACGGAAACGGTGGAGCTTTTATTGATCCTGAAAAAGTTCTAAGACAGATGATAGCTAAAAAATAAGGAGTGAATGAGATGATTATTGAATTAAAAGCCTGGGTGTTCGGTGTGCTTGCTGCTCTCCTACTCTTTTTCGGAGTCGCAGCGGGTGTACTTTTCTATCATAACCACCAAATAAAAGCGGAATTAGCGGCGGAAAAACAAAAGGTTGAAGATTACAAGCACAATAAAGAAGGCAAAGTGAAAGCAGCTGCTAACAACTTTATAAAAGCTTACATGGAAATGGATTCAAGCCAGCACCAAACAACAGAAGAGAGAATAAAGCCTTATACAACGTCAGAAGCTCGTAAAAAGGTTGTTCCGCCTGGTGAAGGTGAAATAGTATCTAAAGTTAAAATAACGTCTCAGCTCTCAAATACAAAGCTCTATTACAGCTCCATAGCTCCAAACAAGGCTAGTGTATTTGTACAAACTACTAGAGCAATTAGCGTAGATAAGGGCCAGCCCACAAAATCACAAGAAATGCTCCAGCTTGAATTGAAGTTGATTAAAGGAAAATGGATAGTAAATGATATTCAAGTTCTTTCACAATCTGATAGCGGGGATTTAGAAGCCTCATAGAGAGGCTTTTTAACCTTCCATATATAAATAGATTCAAATCGTTATAAAACGCCGGAGAATCGAAAATAAACGACTTTCCGGTGATTATATAAAAACACTAAACAAAAGGCAGCGGCTTTTATAATCGCTGTTTTTTTATGCCTGCATTTTAGAAATAGAAGGAGCTTTTTAGACTTTTTGGACGCACCTACGCGCGCGAGAAAGACTATCCCTGTTACTTTGAATTTTTAACAGGGCGCAATTATACATAACTTTGTTTTGTCATTGCGAAAAGATAAATCTTTTGATTTGCTGAAGCAAAATTGTTTTACCTAAAAAAGTTATGAAGAGCATAAGGGGTTTTTGCCCCCACTATAGGTGTGGGGCTAGGCAAAGCCTAGCAAAAACGTGGGTACACGAAAATGCTCTCAATGTCGACTCAATGTCGAGTCAAAAGGAGTAAAAGTAGACTCAATGTCGACTCACTGTCCACCTAAAAAAACAGTAATGTTGAGCTAATGTAGACCTAAAAAGAGAATTTTTCGACTCGTAAAAAAGCAAAAGAGTGCTGCCTTTTTTAGAGTTTTTAGAGGTAGCTACGCGCGAAGGAAAAACATTTAGCTGTTAAGGAATAGGAAATGGGAGTTTCGGGAGGCATGTGATCAGATTTATAGTTTTCTTCAAATAAGCAGCGGATCAGCAGCACCTTTTAAAACTTTGCCGTTTGCTACGTTCTAAGAAGTGGAATAAATACCGCGCTTGTCAATGGTAAGCGGAGCAAGGGCGCTCTTCCCTTGTGAGCATTAAGGAATTGACTAGCTATCTATCCAAAACCCTCTTGCATTGAACAAACAACCGTTTGTTCCTGGCTACCGCCGAGGGAAGCCCCCGGCCATGATTGGCGGGGGTTTGGGGGATGGTTGATTATTTTTTTCTATAGTTTTCTAGTTATCTCTTGTTTTCCAGTGTAAAGAGTTGTAAAATGGAGTTACGCAAAATAAGTTGCATAAGGAGGAATACTCATGACAGTTTTCACGCCGGAAGAGGTAGCTCAAATGCTTAAGGTTAGCACAATGACTATTTATAGACATATAAAAAAGGGTTCTTTAAGAGCTTCTAAGATAGGTCAACAGTATCGTATTTCAGATGAGCAACTAAAAGAGTATTTTAACGCTCATGAAGTGAAGGCTGTTTCAGTTTAATAGCTGCCATTAAAAACCTTTAAAAATCCCACAAAATGCAAAAAGGGAAAAACGAGAGGAAAAAGTGTACAATATTCGGGAACAAAAAAGGAAAGATTCGGAGAAAGTTTACTGACAGTGAAGAAACCGCATAAAATAAGGGTTTTTAGCACTTTTTCTCTTGTTATGACGAACAATCTTCGTTATCATATGAATAACAAGAATTATTAGAAAGTTAAAGTGAAAGCGACCAAACAAAACGACCAAACGAAAAAAAGACCAATAAAAAATACCATTCAAGGAAGCGACCAAACTTCTTAATCTTGAATGGCATTTATGGAGAGCCAGGGAAACGGATCAGCGACCAAACTTAACCGTTTCTCAAGCCCAGGACTCTTAAGTTAAAATATAAAGCTTTACAAAGAGTATTATGCAACATTTTTACCAAAAAATAAAGTATTTTTAGTAATCTCCCTGTGAACTTTTGCTATTTCATAGGCTGATAGCTTTATTTTTGCTCTGCGTTTAGCATATTTTCCTTAAGAAATCCTGGGAAAAAGATGTGTTTACGAAAGCATTCTTTATTCTGTGAGTTAAGTTAGTTACATTTTGTGACTAGAGATGATGCTATGAAACTGGTATCAAAATTGGGGGCGTGTTTTACACACAACCAGTTTGTCCATTTTCCTAAAAAGCATTGCCTTAACCGCTGTCTTTAAAGATGCGCGTATAACAATCTTTTTCCCTTTTTTATTGCTAAAAATCAACAAAAGGAGTTGTTTTATATGGAAAACCCAGTAAAAGCCGCTAGAGAAAAATTAAACATTACTCATAAAGAGTTATCTTTTGTTTTGGGTGTGACAGAGCAAACGATAAGAACGAATGAACGAGGCGAGAACTTGAAGATTACAAAAAAGATACTTCACTTTTTAGAGGATCAGGGCTTTAATCGCGGTCAATTACAAAGAGAATATGAGAATTATAGAAACTGGAAGAAACAACAGGTATTCGAGAGTTTGAAAGTATAAAAAAAGCTGCATCAAATAGCAGCAGAAAAAAATAAAGCCGCCTGGACAAGAGGCGGTTAAAAAAAACATCCGATTCTAGACAAATCGAGACCAATAGAGAAAGGGATGCTTCCGTATTGGCTATTTCCAATTATAAAACAAAAGAGATTAATAGTAAACTTACATCTGCAAATAACCAACGAAAACAAACGTTGGAGAAAATAGAACAGGTTAAGCAAACGATAAGCATTGAACAAGTATTAGATTATTATTTTGGAATTGATTTATCAGCTGTTAAGGGTAGAACAAGCAAGCATATACCTTGCCCTTTTCATGATGAGAAAACCGCTTCGTTTTCCGTTACACCTAGCTTAAATAAGTTCCAGTGTTTCGGATGCGGTAGAAAAGGCGATATTTTGAACTTAATTATAGAGCTTAAGCGCGTTTCTCCTGGGAGAGCTGCTTATATCATAGCAAAGGATTTTGGTTTATCAGATAGCAGCGATCCGGCAGTCAAAAGAAAGATTGAAAAAAGAATAATTGATAAGGCAAAAATGCAGAAGTTCAAAGAGCGCGAGAAAATGGCTTTTAACACTCTTTTAGGCTTCCGAGATATATTAGATAACTTTATTAAAGAAATCAAAACAGAGGGCGATTTAAACAGATTAGGCAGTGTTTATCATTTAAAAACAGACGTTAACAGACTTATGGACTTAAGCCTCGAAACAAAAGAGATAGAAAACGAGGAACGAATTGCAAATTACATCTATATCAGAAATTGGATTGTAAAGTACGCCTATCCGGTTTTAGACAGATTGAGTAAGGGGATGAACTGAAAATGGCAATAGCACATGAACTTATTGACACAGAAGAACCGAACAGAATAAACGAGGAAGAAACAGAGTTTAACTTTACCGATTTACCGGAGAATGCTATTAAAGTTACAGTTCCACACGCTCCAGTTTCTAATATGGCCGTTCAACCTACAGGCTTTTATATAGCGGAAGATGGCATTTATTATATTCCCGCTGAAGAAGATAAACCTTATGTTCTCGTTAGCGCAGAACTAATTTTTATAACTGGAAGATACGAAAACGTAACAGATGGAACAGAAGGGCTAATAGTTTCATGGTTCCAAGATGGAAAGTGGAAAAAAGTTAAGCTAAGTCGCGATCATTTCATGATTCAGAGTAAATTAGTCGAGTTGTCCTCTATAGGCTTTCCAGTAAGCACTTATAATCAGCGAATGATGGTTAAGTATCTAGCCGCTTACGAAAGAGCAAATAGAATAGCTGTTCCGCTCCAAAAAGCCAGTGAACAATTAGGATGGATGGAGGAAGGCTTTCTTTTAGGTAATGAGTATATTGGAGAAAATAAGGCTTCATTTATCGGAAGTGACAAAGGCGAAGAACAATTCGCAAACAATTACCGAGAAAAAGGCAGCGTTCATGAATGGATTGAAATGATAGATAAGGTAAAGAACTTCCCAAAAGTAATTGCAGGGGTTTACGCTTCTTTTGCCTCTCCCCTTATTCATATATTTGATAGCAAAACCTTTATTTTTGAATGGAGCGGCGAAACATCTAAAGGGAAAAGTATTTCGCAAAAAATCGCCGCTTCTGTTTGGGGAAAACCGGATGAAAGCGGGATTATAAAAAAATGGCGTAATACACAAGTTGGATTAGAAAGGCTAGCAGCTTTAACCAATCACCTTCCTTTGTTTTTGGATGATACAAAACAAGCGAACGCAAAAACAGTAGCTAACAGTGTTTACAACCTAGCAGGAGGACAAGGCAAAGGGAGAGGGAGCACTAAAGGAATGCAAGTAACTAGGCAATGGAAAAACATCATCTTTAGTACAGGTGAACAAGTAATAACAGCATTTTCAAAAGATGGAGGAACAGCTGCTAGGGTTATTCCTATTACTGGCCTACCTTTTGAGAAAGCGGATGATGAATCATTCTTATTAGTTAAAGGGATAGAAAAGGACTTAAAAAACCAATATGGAACAGTGGGTAAACGTTTCATTCAATTCCTTTTAGATAACCGCGATCAGTGGGAGAACTGGCAAGCTATGTTCGATGAAAAAGACCTCTTTTATGCGGAAAGAGCAAAAGGAAACTCTATTGCTTCACGACTAGCGGAATACTTTGCAATGATTGATACAGCAAGCCAACTTTTTAAACTTTGTTTCAATCTCCAGTGGAGTGATGAACCTTTATTAATGTTGTGGGATGAAATCATATCAGAAAACAAAGAAGTAGATAGACCTAAACAAGCTCTGGAAGATGTTATGAGTTGGGTTTACTCAAATGAAAATAAGCTTTTTGTTAGAAATGGAGAAACAATCTTTAAGCCTAGCGATTGTATTGGAAAATGGAACGAAGAAAAAGACGAAGATTTATGTTTGTATTCAATCAAACTAGAAAACTTTCTCCAATCACAAGGATATGAAGCAGGAGCGGTTGTTAAATCGTGGGTTCAAAGAGGCTGGCTAAAATGTGATAAAGGACGGACTAAAAAGAAAGTATCCGTTAAAGGAACAAAAGAATGGATGTATGTAATTAAAATTGAAGAAATAGACAGCCTCTAAAGATTCTTTTTAGAGGCTTTTTTTTAAAACAGTTCCCAAAGGTTCCCGGCAGTACCCAAAGAGTACCCAGGGGAGTGGGAACCGTTCAAGCCAGTTATATCAAGGCTTTATATAAATAGTACCCAAAGTACCCATATAAAAAAATATATATATACATGTAAAACGATAAAACAGCTTATTTTCCTTATTTTTTATATATATGTACCCTAAAATTTTTTTAGTGGGTACACTGGGTACTTTTAGCTCTATCCCTTTTGTATCAAGGGTTTAGCGGTTCCCAATAAAGTGAGTACCCTAGTGGGAACCGTACCCAAAAGCGGGAACCATAGAATAAAATAAGTTCCCATTCTCTGCGCTAAACATTCCTTAACAGCTTGTTTTTATATCAATCTCTAATATTGCTTATTTTAGCTGTTAGGGAATATAAGGGGTAAAGCCTTGCTTAAGTGTTTTAAAACGCGAGAATAAGCAAAATAAGCAGTATGAGAGCTTAATAACATTAGTTGCAATGTAAACCCTACTTTTTATATGCCTTTTTGTAATGTCAGAATTGCCGGAAGCATTGATATAAAGCCATTTCTTCAAATACCTAAAAAAAGGAGTGATAACATGAGTGAACGTTTCAAACGAAAGACCAGGCTTAACACGCCGCAGGATATACGCCGGATGCTTGCTAGGGTTATAAATATGCTGCTCCTGGAAAACGAGGGGGAAATGAGCATTGATAAAGCTAAAACAATAGCAACCTTATCAAATACTATTTTGAAGTCTATGGAGTTAGGGGATTTGGCCGAGCGCTTAGATCAGATTGAGGAAGTTTTAAACACTCAAAAGGAAGGTGATTGACTATGAGTTTAAAAGCAAGATTAAAAAAGGTTGTTGCTGCAAGCCAGGAGTTAAAGAAGGAAACGCCCAGGGAAAAAGCTATGAGGGAGTATGAGGAAAGAAAACGAAAAAGCGAACAAATGGCCGAGAATGCTTATCCTTGTGCTTGTGGCCATTTTGAGGCTTGTTTGAAGTATGCAGAGGTAACAAGTGAGGAAACAAGCGACTGGCTCTATGAATATAGGGATGCGCTTATCGAAGTAGCAGCAGAGAGAGTCGATGAAAAGCCGGACTTTCAAGCATTGCATACGGAAGACGTATTACAGGCAAACATTAAGAAGGTGTACCGCTACTTAGAAGAAAAACAGGTGAATGCTGCTGTTGATCCGCCGGAGCTAAAAAATTATAAAGAATTAAAGGGGATGAGCAGAAGTGAGTTTGAAAGCAAGATTAAAGAAAGCTGAGACAGCAAGCCAAAAGATAAAGAAATCTGTTAAGGAGGTGAGCGAAAAAAAACGTGAGGGATATTTGAGCCTTGTTAGTGAATGTGCGTTTGGTCACTGGGAAGCCTGCTTGAAATATGCAAAAGGGATAGATAAAAGAGAACATGATGAACTATGGAATTGCACGAATGAAGAAGAAAAAGACGTTTTATTAACAGTGTTGCAGGATAAGCAACCGGAAAGAACAATAATTAAAGACCTGGGAGCGCGTTATGATGTTGATGTTTTTAATGACAATGTGCAAAAAGCCTATTCTTATTTAGATGCAATGGAAAAAGGTGAGCATGTTGATCTGCCAGAAATAGAGGACCTTTTAAATATGTCAGGGTTATTGTATGCCTTATGGCCGGAACGTATAGAAAAAGATTCTTATGTAAAACTTTATCAGAAGCAAAAAGAAGCACGTAAAAATTTATAGAAGTATGTTTTAAATAAACACTTCTAAAGAGAAAGGAGCTGAACAAGGGATTTATGAAATTTGATGATATGCACCTTATGTATGGCGATAAAACTTACAGCGCTAAACATGGTAGTAAGAAGAGAGCGCAGCCAGTTAGCCATTTTATAAATGATTCAGTAGTAACGGTTCCTCTTACTGATAAACAGCTAGAATTAGTGTTGATTCAGTATACGATCATGAAGGAATTTATCGAAAAAAATAATTTAGAGTTACGATATACCCGCCTTTTTGATTCAAAGAAAAGACAATCGGGTGCTCTCGTAGATTGGTATAAACGCTGGCATTAAAAGGAGCTGTTAAAGATGAATACATGTAAAGATATTATTTATAGCAATGGTGCTATTTGTGATTTTTGTAATGTTGCTATTGGAGATAGAGCAAGTAAAGTAGACAAGCTCTATATTACTGAAAAGCATTATGACCAGGGCGAAACGTTTAAACTTTGTCGGAAGGATTATGATGATTATTTGAGGTTCTTAGAGCAAGAGAAAGAGCTTTATATAAATTTAGTAAATGAAATTGGTTATGAGTCATTGAATGAGTACCAAAGGGGTGTTTATAATTGCCTAGTAAATTAAAAAAGGCTAAGGAAAAGATTGAGATTCAAAAACAGGAGATTGAGTATCTTAAAAGAATGTTAGCCTCCAAAGACAGGCTTATTGATACATGCAAGGAAACGATTGAAAATCAAGCAGAATCAATAGAAAACATTAATGATGTGAATGAAATTTTTGATTGTCTCATTGAAGGATTGAGGAAAAATCTCACGTATGATGAATATAAACAGGCTTATGATGATTGTATGAATAATCCTGCCTTTCATGATAAACCTGTTGTAAAGATGTTAAATCATGAGCCAATAACTATACATTAGATCAACTTAGGTTGAACTTATGTGTGCGAACAGAAGAACAGAAGTTTAACTTAGGATTAACCAAAACAAAAAAAGCCCGGTGCAAATCCGGGCTTTTCTGTTTCTTGCAGGTTTTTTAGGGTAAAATATTGAATAACTCAGTTATCCTTCTCTATTTCATAAAACAATGGCACTGTAATGAAATAGATTATTTGTTTTCTTCGCTTCTATGTTTGTCTTAGTTCCCAAAAAGACGAGCAAAGAAGCTTTTTTTATGTTCTTTCTCTTTTTCCTGGGCCGCCGCTACTTCCAGTAAATGTTCTTGCTGCTGTTTTTGTGATGAGCGTATATATTCCATCATTTCTTTATCGCGGCTCTCTATATGTTTTTTCATCTGTTCGGCTTGTTTGTCGAAATTGGCTTGTAACTGTTTATTGAAACTGTCTTGCAGCTGCTCCATTTTCTTGCTCATTTGTTCGCGATCCATTCGCCTTTGTTCCTCTAATTCTCTCAAATCATTTTTAGAATCGCTTAAAGCTGCCTCGTATCTTTCAATCATCCCTAACAGCTTGTTGTTTATTCCTACTAGCTCATTGTTTCTCTCTCTTTGCTCTTTAAACTGTTCCTTCATTGTTCCTATAATATCCGGGGGTAGTGAATTTTCGTAAGCTTGCGGAACAGTTAACGAATGGTTATTTTCTTCATTTTCGTTTTGCGTATCATCTGTTCCGCTACCGGAACGCTTCTTATTAAATGCTGACATTACAGTACTTGCGCCTATTTCTAAAGAAAGGTTTTTATTTTTTATTACGTATTTGAGTTGCGCTAAAATCATTTGGTCTGTATCAGTAAAGTAACGTTTACCCTTGCTGCCTGTTTTGAACTTGTAACCGTTCTTCTCTAGAGCAATAGAATACTTTCTTACATTACTTGCGCTTGTTTCTAAACGTTCTGACATTTCCTCTGTATTCATGTAATTTTCCTCAATACTCATAACGGCCTCCAATCTGTATGTATTCGCCTTCTGTTCCTTAAACATCATACAGCGTTATTTTCATTAATTCGAGCATGAGAATTTTTTTCCTTTCTTTTTTACTTGCTTTTTGTTCTTTTTCATTCATGAAAAAACCAAAGAAAAGCTTATATATAAATATATTAAGCTATTTTTTATAGAAAGTAATTGAAATTACTTTCTATATAGATTACAATATTTATAGGTTAAAAGTGGCAGGAGAGGAAATGAGAAAATGAAAAAAGTAGTTGGTTATGTTCGCGTATCATCTGATTCACAAATTGAAAATACATCCATTGAGGAACAAATAAAAAGAATTGAAGCTTATTGTTATTCCCAGGGGTGGGAGCTAGTTGATATTTTTAAAGATGAAGGTTTTTCTGGAAGCAATACGAATAGACCAGGATATAAAAAAATGATGGAGTATCTTGCAGATCATAAGGGAGAGCTTGAAAGTGTTGTCGTTCTGAAAATGGATAGAGCACACAGAAATCAGCTTAACCTATTACAATTTATTAAAATTGAACTTGCTGAAATGAACATGGATTTTGTGAGCATAACTGAATCTTTTGATACAAGCACTATGATGGGGCGTATGATGTTAGGTATTCTTTCGACTTTTGGAGAGTTTGAACGTGAAGTGATTAATGACAGAACAAAAGGCGGCAGAATTTCCACAGCTTTAAAAAATAAGTATGCAGGCGGCCAGGTTCCTTTTGGTTATGAGGTGAAGAATGGAGCTGTTAAGATAAATGAAGAACAGGCGGCCATTGTGAAACGTGTATTTGACGAATTTATAGAGGGGCGCACTTGTTACCGTATTGCTAAGAAGCTGAATGAGGAAGGGATCAGAACGAAAACTGATAAGGATTGGACACCTAACACAATTAAGAGCATGTTAAAAACAGAAAGCTATACAGGTTTTAACTCTTATAATGGCAGCAAAGAGCAGAACGGTATCAAACAAAAAGGCGTTTTTCCTAAAATCATTTCACGCCAAAAATGGAACAAGGTTCACAGTGGAGAAAATAAAGCAATTTAATAAAGACCAGGAAAACAGCTCCAGGTCTTTTTTTATACCGCAGTAGCTACATAGTAGATAAAGGGTAGTTACTTCGGTAAATACTTCGGTAAATACTGATTATCTACCGCGTTAATGTTACCGCAGTAATACAGGTTATATGTGATTATTGGAGCTGTTTAGAAAATTTGTAAGAAAACAGAGCTGCTGCTAACTAAAAATTAAGAAAGTCCTCAACTTTTACGTTCTTTTTTAATTTTTTTAAGCCTTTATTAATACACGCTACAGTTGAGTGCTTAGGTCTAAAATTAGGATCATTACACAATCTATAAATTGTTCCCTTGCTCATTCCGGAGGCGTTTATTATTTTTGATTGATTAATATCTTTTTGAGAGTCGATCCAATAACCAAATTTAGTTCTTGTTTGTCCTAATTTGTTAAATAGCATATATCTTCACTCCTTACTCATTAGTAAGGATTCTCTCCTAAATGCCCCTTTTTTATACCGCATTCAAAAAAATGGGGTATTATCCAAGCTACTAAGCATATACTCAATTAAGATATCAAAAACGAGACACTTTTTAGAATAATGTCGATATTTTTGTCATAATCATATAGCATGAATATAGTTAAGACCGCCTTATACACTGATACATAATGGGCGGTCTTTGTTATGCATATAACTAAAAATTGAAGACAAATATAGTAGGGTGAGAGATAATACAAATTATGGTGTAGATTATATAAAATTGGAAGACGAGGGAATTGTGATATGAAAGAAAAATATGAACAAATAAAAAAATTTTTTATTCGTTTTAAACGTAGAATTATGACTATGAATAAACTTGTAATGTGTCTATTTTATATTGCTGTGACATGGGTGTTACTTATGGATTTTTGGTTGGTAAATGTTCCAGCTAGGTATGAATTTCAAGCTACGATAGGAGTGTTGTTTCGTAATCTTTCTTTTGCTTATATCACAGCATGTATCTTTTATTTTATAAATGTCCATATACAAAATTACGCAACTAAAGTTAATAGCTATAGGTATATCAACAATAAGATTGCAAAATTTAGAGAACTAGGTAGAAGTTTGATGACATCTATAAAAGAAGATGGAGGATTTACAGAGCCAGAGGATAAATCCCTCTCTGAACAAGAAGTAATAGAGATTTGTCTTAAGATTCATCCATATAGAGAAGTTAAGTTAGACTATGGTAGACTTTCTATTGAATTTAAAGATTATTATACGTTATTTGTTTTTATTGATTCTGAAACAAAAAGACTAGTAAATGACTTGCTAGCAGTTAAAGAATCCTTAGATTCTGAAATAATGATGTTATTAACCTTTATTGAAGATTGCACAGAAAATCATATCAATTCCAGTAAGGGTAGACCAATAAAGGAATCCCATTCAGAATCCGATTTAGGCTCTTATGCTAGAGGAATATACTATTATCACGAGTTATGTAACAAAATAGAAAAACATCTATGGGAAAATAAAAAATATAAAAATTATCGATCTGAGTTCTGGGAAATTCAAGCGGCGGAAAATTTGAAACAGTTAGAACTCAAAAGCGAGAAGGACTCGGACAAAGTTCGAGTATCTTAATAGAATTTAAAGACGTTAAAAAGACCAGGAGAGCGGCTCCAGGTCTTTTTTTATTCTTTGTTATGCCATAAGAAAGAACTTACCCCTTATAACTACCCTTTTCAATGTTGCTATAAGCGCCTACAAGCGAATTAACTAAAAATATGTAGTTTTTCAATATATTACTTAATTCATCAGATATAATTGGACAAAAGAGGGGGAAGTAATTGTGTTTAATAAGAGACTTGTTTGGAGTAAAAAAAGTATTTGGTGGGCTATTGCGATATTAGTTATTATTCCAATCGTGGTAAATGCTTTAATGTTTATACCTGTTGGGAAGGCAGTTTCAACAAACAGTGTTTGGGTTGGTTTTTTCGGGAGCTATATAGGCTCCATTTTATCGGGATTGTTTACGTTGCTAGGTGTAATGATGACTATTAATGACTTGAAGAACAGAGAACAAGAGGACAAGCTACCTAAACAATTAATGGCTATTGATGATTTAATCGCTTTTATCAGTCATCACAGTATGGTCTTTGATAAAATTGTGCAAAAGAAGTTAAGCTCACAGGTAACTAAACGGATAGATTATACTTTAGAAGGGCCAGATGGAAGTGAGGGATTATTAAAACTAGCAAGTGCCGTAAATTTGAATACTTATAAGACGGTTAGAAAGCTTCACGATTCATTTACAGGGTTTAGAAAACCTAACTTGCATGGAATAACTATATTTACTGAATCAGATGTAATGAGAATCTATAGAGAGTGTATAGATGGTTTAAAGCTTGAAAAGCAAAAGATAGAAAATAAAATCAACTAAATAAATTACATAATATAAAAAGAGAAGGCTAAACACCTTCTCTTTAATTTTTAAGAGAACATATCAAAAGGCTCTTTGTCTTGTTTTTGTTTAGGATCATCATAAGGCGCTTGCTCTTCTAAATAGTGGCCTGCCTGTTCTTCCAGGTGTCTTAATGACTCTTCATCGAAGTATTGGCCGTTATCTTCATAGTGTTCCGCTATCTGTTCGCCTTGCTGCTGTTCTATGTGTTCCGGTTGCGGAACGCTATAGACGAAAGGAGAAGCAATGTTTATGGGTTTATCTTCTCTGTTCGGCTCCTGGTTCCAGTCGGCTTGTATAAGGTTGCTCCAGCGCTTTTGTTTATAGTAAAAGTATTTGTCAATAAAGGCGGGAGCTGAACCCTTTTGAAAAAGAATCAATTTGTTTTTATCCTTTTTTCGCACCTGGTCAGGTGTCATGAGTTCTGTTCCTTGCATTGAATAGCTCATACCGTTAGAAGATCCTCGCTCATTATGATTTTGAGAAACAGAGTTAGTTAAAACCGTAGTTTTTCCAAGCATTTTAGAAACAGGAATAGCGGTAGAATCATCATTAGCCTGTAAAATAATTTGACTATCGCATGAATCTGATATTTCAGCGGCCACTCCTTCTCCATAGCGGTTTTTAAATTGCTGAATGCCTTGAAAAATTAATGAGATACGTACGCCGCGCGAACGCATGACGGCCATACGCTTTTCTAGGTCATTGATAGGCGCGATATTCGCTATCTCATCTAAAATCATTCTTACAGGTACTTTTAAATGTTGTTTTGGACTTTTACGAGCTTCTTTTGCAAGCTCCTGGAAAGTTTGGTCAATAAATAAAGCGGTTAGCAAGTCAAAACTTGAATCATCATCTCTAGTTAGAACAAATACAGCAGTTTTCTTATGAGCTAGTTCTTTTATTTGAAAATCGCTTGCAGCTGTTAAGCTTCTTATATCTTTCATGGCCCACAATTGAAGGCGAACACCAAAACCAACTAATATTCCAGAACGTGTTTTTTCCTCTGCTATGTTGAATATATCGTAAAACGTTTTTGCTTCTGAATCTTCCGGTAAAGCTTTAAACATAGCATTTAATAACTTAGGATTTTTTCCAATCTCTAAGCCTAGCTTTAAAACGCTGGCAAAATGCTGCTCTTCTTTTGGGCGAGTCTCTTTTAAATATAGGATTAATGCAGCATATAAAGCACGTTCCGCCTTTTCCCAAAAGTCGCTGTTTGTAGATTCGCCGCTATTCTTCATAAGTGTATTAACGACTGAAATAGCTTCAGGGCCATTGGTTACATAGTCGAGCGAATTATATCTATCGGACTTAAGAAAATCGAGCAAATTGACTTTATAAATCGTGTAGCCTAGTTTTCTTAGGTGAGCGGCTGTTGCGTTGAAAATATCCGCCTTTGGATCAGTAATAACAAAAGATTCTCCCAGTGTTTCGGATATATGAAGAATGTTAGGGATAGAATAACCGGCAGTTTTACCGCTTCCGCTACCTCCATAGACTAAACACATTTGGTTTATATCTCCCTCAATCTCTTGTATACAGGGCTTTTCACCAACAGCACCAACAATCATTCCTTTATCACTTTCAAAGAATCTTTTAGCAATATTCTTTTCGCTTTCCCATTGAGCAGTACCATATACGCCGATTTGTGAAGCATCTTCTTTGCTGAATCTTTTGGACTTAACAAAGATCAGCTTATAAAAATTGAAGAGGTACACAAGCCATACAACACCTTGAAATATTAAGTTGGTGTAGAGTTCATGGCCGCTTTCTATAATTGTATTTGATTGACTACCAAAAACTATTCCCCTAACAGCTAAAAGAGGTTCATTCTTTAAAGATTCGAGCGATAATAAAAGACTGTCAATGTTGCCATTATGAGTTATAGCGCTCCATAAAGCCGCTGCTATTCCTCCCAGGCTAACATTGAACACAATTCCAATAAAAATAAACAGCAATAATCTTGTTATAAATCGTTTGTTTTTTAGTTTCATCTTTCCATCCCTCTCCCTCTACTCTTGTTCCGCTCCTGTTCTGCTTCACGTTCCGCCTCATAATAGGCTTTACGTTGTACTCTCTCAATTTGTCTTTGTCCTTCTTTTATCATCTGTTCCAAAACGTTAAGAGTTACTTTTGATGTTTGGAGGCCGAGTGGATCAGAGCGGGAACGGTCTGAATAATCTCTCTCTTGTTCATAACGGCGTGGTTGCTGCCGCTCTGCTTCAAGTTCTTTTGTATATTCACGAAATTGTGCGCGGGTTAAGTTTCGCTCTGCCTGCCTAACCTTCTCTTGTTCGGCTATTTGTTTTAGCTGCTTAACATGAATCGGATAAATACCAACTTGTTTTCCATCTAAATCCCGGCCTCTAAAAGCTACATGTATATGAGGCTGGCCTTTATCATCATGAAAGGCAGCTATCCAATCCAAGCGGCGGCCTATTTTAGTTTCAAAAGAGGCCATTGTATCCCTGGCAAGCTCCCGCATATCAATTTTTAAGCGCTTTTGTTCATCTTCACTTAAGGAAATAACCATTTTATGAAGAACAACGCCGTTTTTCGGTTGGTCCTCAATCCGCTTCCAAAAGTCGCGCCTGTCTAAAACATTTTCCTTGCTGTTAAATAAATCAGGGTTGTTGCGGTGTTTCTCCCTGTTAGCTTCAATGTATCGGATATGCTCTTTTGCTGAATGTATAGGCTTATTTGTACCGTTATGTTTTAGATAACGGAGCATTTTGACGTTAGCAACCATTTGTAATTTCTAAATAAAAATCTAATCTATATTTCTTTTCTTCGCTTTCTAAATCACGAAAAACACATGCAGTAATTCCACCATCAACCTTAGTAACATCTAAAAACAAAGTGTCTTCATCGTTTATATCTGAACGGAAAGTCCATTTATGAGGGTCTTCGTAGCAAAAACTAGGTTCCTTATAGCCTCTTGCTTCTAGTTGTAACAACATATGCTTAATCATTTCTATCTCATTGAGTTTCATAATTGTTTACCTCCTAGCCTTTTATTTTTGTTGTCATTTAGGAACGGGATTCATTTGCATGTATTCATCAAATAAAGCCTTGTTTGATTTAATGCGGCTATAGTTGTCTATTAGGTGCTTAGTAAGACCGTTCGCCCAGGCTTTCAAGCTCTCTTGCTGTTTGTCTTTTTGTTGTAGCTGCTCTTTCAAGTGGTTGTTTTCTTCTTCTAGGGTAGGAATCTTATCTTTAAAATGTGTAACAACTTGCGCTGCCTTTTGTAGTTTTTGGTTTACATCGGTAAGAGTTTGCTTTAAATGTTCGTTTTCTTCCATAGCTCCCGCTAGTTGATCCGCGCCCTCTTTATCAAAACGTGTTTTCATGCGGTAAGCTGTTTCTTTTCGTCTACGCTCATAATCTCCCTTATGAAAGCCGGACTTCATGTATATATCTTCAAGTAACAAAGAAGATAAACAAGCCTCATAAGCTTCTTTTGCGTATAAGTTACCAATCCGCTCAACAAGATTTTTTCCAATATCATTGAACCTTTTATCTAACCGCTCAATTATTTTGTCCTCTGTTACAGACAAAACGGCGCTTGCTTCCAGTGGTCTAATTCGGTGAGCTTCATATAGTTGTAAAGCATTTTCGACAACGTACCCTTTCTTAGATACATTGCCGTATTCTTCCTTTGCTATCTTCTTAAGCAGCTTCACAGCATCGTTATCTAACCTTAAAGAAACAGATTCTTTTGCCATGTTATCCCTCCTTACTATACAACTTAAGTTGCATAAGATAACTCAATAATACAACGTATGCGGAAAGTATGCAAGGGGGATATAGGGGGCGCTAGACACCCTATTTTAATCGTAACGAATGAAATTCGTATACGATTTTAACTCTGCCTCCCCCGACTGAAAGGAGCGGGGCAAAAGGTTTTTTGCCCTTTCATTCGGGGAGAACGCTTCGCGCCGCTGCTACTCAAAAATTAGGGGAGAAAA
>Ga0209463_1000707_pt1 | contig 23444 bp, 22 predicted proteins | sample AgamicMgSfrz_FD_187169 | JGI IMG/M metagenome (GOLD analysis project Ga0209463, IMG submission 187169) | Agave microbial communities from Guanajuato, Mexico - Mg.Sf.rz (SPAdes) (version 2) | ecosystem: Host-associated > Plants > Phyllosphere > Phylloplane/Leaf | place: Guanajuato, Mexico... | reverse complement strand
AGAAATTAATCTTTTTTATTGGAGCTATTCTAGCAAGTTGGCTCGTTGTTCCAAGAGTTTTAGATTGGTTAAGGAGCTTAAAAGTTACTGAACCTGTAGTTTCTATTGGCTTAACCATTTGTTTTGGATATGTCTATTTTGCTGATTTGATGGGAATGGCCGGAATTATAGGTGCCTTTGCTGCCGGAATCGCCATTTCACAAACTTCTTATAAGCACACTATTGAAAGTAAAGTTGAACCTATAGCCTATGCTGTGTTTGTACCTGTTTTCTTTGTAAGTATTGGATTAAATGTATCTTTTGAAGGTGTGGGAAATCAAGTAGGGTTTATTCTTATCCTTTCAATCATAGCTGTTATAACAAAGTTAATTGGAGGGGGATTAGGAGCTAAAATAACTGGATTCTCTACAAGGTCTTCTTTACTAATCGGATCGGGAATGGTATCGAGAGGAGAAGTCGCTTTAATCATTGCTGCCACCGGACTGCAAGAATCACTTTTATTACCTGAATATTTCACTTCAGCGATAATAGTCATTATTATTACTACATTAGTGGCTCCACCTCTTATCAAATATATTATACAATCTGAACCAAAGATTGAATCAAATACGGTTGGATTAGGAAAATAAAGGTATACACACAAGAAAAAGGAGCTGATCGTTCTGTCAGCACGTATCTTTTTATTTTCATATGAATGGGATGCAGAATCAGAAACACATGATTGTATTAATGACCGAATAGAAAAAATCTACGATGTGAAGCGTATTAATAAGTCTGCGTATTTAATTAAAACAGATGATGATATCACAATTATTGATAAATATCTTTCTACATGTTTTGAAAAGGGGGAAAGGTTCTTCTTAGTCAACATTACGGACCAACCTAATCGTCATAGTGGAATGAGTTCTTTATCTATAGATAGTTGGATGGATAACATTTAACGAACCTCATATAATAATAGAAAGTAAATCTACAGATTAATCTTAAAAAGGTAGCTCCTTTAAATGGGCTACCTTTTTTCCACTAGCTATAATGCGTTTTATGGTAACTAAAAATAAACTATTTTTAGTTTATCTAAGTTTCATAATTTGTTAAGTAAATACTAAATTACTTTATTTATTATTGAAGTTTTACTATTTACACTTGATGACGACAAATAGGAGATTTTTCTACAATGTATGTAAATATTAAAACTATTTTTAAGAAAGTGCGTTTAAGTTTACTTAACAATATGGAAGAAAATAAAGATAAATGTAGTTAGATTTACGTAACTAGGAATTACCTATCGTATATAGTCAAAGTACATAAAATAACGTATAAAAAGTTTAATTTCTTTTTGTACGTACCATAAGGTTTATTTCGAATGTTAAATAGACGTTTTATTGTTGATTTTTCCACAGTCTAAATAGGTGTACCTTTTTGGATTATTTACATTAACCAGCTTTAAGTATAGATTATGTATTGAATTTTTAATGAATCAATATAAGTAAAGAAGAGAACTTAAAAGATTAGATGATGGAATGTTTTATATTACTGGAAATGAATCAGAATATGAATTTATAAATATAATGGAAGATAAAAATCTTAAAAAGTAAAATGAAAAAGATAAAAAATCACTACTTTAATTTGATAATTGATAAGATGAGAGTATTTGTTGATAAAAAGAACTCTTAATACTGTCTTTCTCTAACAAATAAATAAGATAATTTAGTTGCATTTTCAGAAAGTTCTTTAAAAAGTACCATGCGTTCTATATAATGAATATTATAAAATTACATATTTTTATTAAGGAGAATAATTAATGATTGGAGATCGTATTCGTACAATTAGAACTAAAAAGAAAATTACACTTTCGAAGCTTGCAGAAAAATCTAATGTTACTAAATCGTATTTAAGCAACATTGAGCGTAATATTTGCTCTAATCCAACAATTGAATTTGTAGAGAAGGTAGCTCTTGCGCTTAATATGAAGCCAGAATCATTACTTGGATGGGTGAAAGAGGAAAATGAGCTTTCCGATTTAGAGAAGTCATTTTTGTGTGTGAAAAAATATTTAATTTTTATGAATGATGAGCAACTTGTAGAATTAAAAGAATATATGGAGTTTATTCTATGGAAGAAAAATCGAACAAAATAAAATTTCAGTATATCTTAAGATATACTTCATATAGAAACAAACACTAATATAAGAACAGCAATCATTAGCTAACCCTGTTATTCAATAATTAATAATAATAAATTTAGCTTATACAAAAAAGTAAATATTAGGACACTTTATTTGAAATTAAAATATATAGTATTAATGCTGTACTCAAATAATCTAGAAAACAGTACAGTCGATAATACTTTTTACGTTATATTTCGATATTTAATTATTATGTATATATATTTACGTAATATGTTATCACTAATTAAAATTTAAAGAATATTCCTTTAATAAAAAAGAATTCTTATACTTATGTATCTAGTCGTATATTTTACGCTCTCTAAGGTGAAAAAAGCAGCTTTATCTGAGAAGAAATGCTGCTTGAAAGTCAAATAATTACAAGCAAAAGGGAGGAAAGAATATATTAATAAATGGATCTTTACTATAATTTAAATGGAGTAGAAATAGTTATTCGTTTGTAATCTTTTTCCATTTATACTTTTTTGCGTTAGTGTAGGGTACACATTCATATCTATTGTTCTCTTTTTTATTAGTTTGCAATGTAATTACAATTCCTTTGTAGAATTCGGATGGTTTTGGGAAAAAATTGGTTGGTCTCTCATTTCGTAATAACGAGTTTACCCCATTCTCTATTGTGAATTCGTTCCATATTTTGGAGCTTGTTTTTCCTTTGTTACCTGTTACAATTGCTTCTCCAGCTCTTAACAGTATAGTTTCTTTTGTTGATTGAATGTTATTTTTAAATATTACAACATCACTTATATTAATATAGTTATAATTGCTAATGTAGATTCCACGTTCAGAAGCATTATTAATGGAATTTGAGGTAATTATGCATCCTTTTAATTGCTTTCGTATTTGTATCCCATAGTTTGTATTTTTAATTGTATTGCCTGCTATATATACATCTTTAACACTTGTATACATAGCAATTCCACCTAAAAAAGTTTTAATTCCTGTGGGAGAAAAAATAATATTATTATTGGTTATTTTTATACGTTTTGGCGTCTCCATTAAGTCCGTCCCTACATCTATCCCAGTGTATCCATTACCACCAATCATTTGATTGCCATCAACAATAACGTCACTAGCATATACTGAAATAAATGAATACATAACCTTTTTATAATCAGCGTCATGAGTGTAACTATTTATAATCTTATTATCTTTTATCAAAACACCTGGTGACATTATCTTGATAGCTCTTTTGGCACACGATTCAAAAAAATTATTTGAAATTGTTACATCAACCTTTCTATGCCAGCCTTGTACCGAAATACCATCTCCATCTTCACGAGTTTGTATATTTCGTATAGTGTTTTTATGGATTTTTATTTGTGAAGGTTCTACTTCTTTAGATGATTTGCTAATCCAAATTCCTCTAGATGTTCCTACACTATCTCCTTGAACTCCATTAGGTGTATTAGAAATTCCATCAATTATATTATTTTGAATCAATATATCTTTTGTATTGCCTTCTATTCTAATCCCAGCTGTTGTTTCAAGATAAGTGGAATTAATATTTCCTATAGAGCATCCATAAATTTTAATGTTATTTGATTTTTGCCTTATATTTAATCCGATAGATCGTCTATTTTCACCATTAATATTAATTCCGTGTAATTCAATATTTTCACCAGAAATACTTATAAAGCTAGAGTATCTTTTTTTACTTGCCACGATATTTGCATCCTTGTTACCTTCTAAATAAATATTTTTAGGAATTGTTAAAAAATCAACGACATAGTTGCCTTTAGGTAGGATAACTTTTACTTTTTTCCTATCAGAAGCATAATTAATAGCCTTTTGAAGCGCAACTGTATCATTTGTGATGCCATCACCTTTTGCTCCAAATGATTTAACTTTTACATACTGTTGTCTCAAATTATCTTTTTTACCCTCATTTGACCAATTATCCGCATTTAATTTCATAATAATTCCAATTATTATTATGAATATGATAATTATTGGAAAGATAAACATTAAACTTTCTTTCCGAATTTTATTACTATATTTCAATTTTAATAACGCTCCTTCCAGCTCTTGTATCCTTCTTTAGTCTAATTTTAATGGAATCAATTGAAAGATTACTGGATAAAATAAAATTATTTAATCAACTAGTTTAATTCATACAGATTTAAGGCTAGGCTAATAATTCATGTCTTTATTATTTATTGATATAAAAGAGACATGCCCTTATTAGCTTCCGGATTTTTAAATGAACCCTTGTTTCTTTATAGTTAAGAAACAATAAAGTATATAAAGATTTACAAATAATATTTCAAAAAAAATATTCTTTCTTGACAATAGTATCCAGAAAGAATATAAACTACATAAATTGAGGCATATTAAGGTTATTTAATTCTTATATAATATACAATTACGCCATTTTAGCTAAGTAAATGTAAAAGTTAGAATACAATTTACATTTTTCGCTTAGAACTACTTTACACTTTTATCTACATTTATTGCCCACTTTGTTTGGAGAAGCAGGATGATAGTCTTATGGAAATAGCCATGGTGCTTTTAAGACTAAGGCTTCAAGGATGTTTATCATACCTGTAGAAGAACCATTTCAAGTGGGCCATATGCAATTTAAAGGATAAAGAGAAACTTGGAATAAAATGTAAAAATAGAATTGGAGTCTACAGTAGCTCTCTATTAATAAAATGGATAAATCTTTTAATAACTTTTACATTACTAAAAATATTGACTATCTTTTTTAGAACTGTACTAGTATCTAAACTTTAATGTTGTTAATACTAAAATTCCAAGTGTCTTGACACATCTCCTCAATGGTTTTAGAAGCCTGCCAATTCAGCTCATTTTTTGCCTTCCGAATATCTGCATAGCATGTTGCAATGTCTCCGGGACGCCGCGAAGATACCTTGAATTGAATTCTTTGTCCGCTTACCTTTTCAAAGGCTTTAATTACTTCTAAAACACTATATCCTTTACCAGTACCTAAATTATAGGCTTCTACACCCTTAGTAGTTAGAACTTTTTCCAATGCTCTGATGTGTCCCATACTTAGGTCTACTACATGGATATAATCACGAACCCCTGTTCCATCCTTTGTATCATAATCATTCCCAAAAATATTTAAAAAAGGAAGCTCTCCTGCAGCAACTTTAGATATATAGGGCAACAAGTTATTAGGTATACCATGTGGATCCTCACCTATTAATCCACTTTCATGAGCACCAATGGGATTGAAGTATCTTAATAAAGCAATACTCCAATCATGATCTGATTTCCCTAAATCTCTTAAAATTTGTTCAATCATTAATTTTGTAGATCCGTATGGATTAGTTGTGAATAAGGTAGAACTCTCCGGAATTGGACATTTTTCTGGATTACCATAAACTGTTGCAGAAGAACTAAAAACCATTTTTTTAACCTCATATTTTTTCATAATTTCACATAAGATTAAAGTACTTGTAATATTATTATGATAGTATGATAGAGGTATATTAACAGATTCTCCTACCGCTTTAAATCCTGCAAAGTGGATTACTGCACTAATGTCATTTTCTTTAAAAATATTTTCCACAGTCACTGCATCTAGTAGATCAACCTGATAAAATGAAAAATCTTTTTTTGAAATTTGCTTTATTCGTTCTATTACTTCCGGTTTTGAATTTGAAAAATTATCAACTATCACTATTTCATAACCAGCATTAAGTAGATTAATACAAGTATGGCTTCCAATATAGCCTGCTCCCCCTGTAACTAATATAGCCATTTAAAGTTCCTCCTATTGATGTAACAAAAAATTCTTAAAGTAGTATATAGTATAATTAAAAATATTCACTGCCGTGTTAATAAATACAGGCTATAAGAGAAATGCCATTGGTGAATAAGTTAGGGCCAATGACATTTTTCTAGATGCGATTTATTATTGAAATGAATATTCCAAATTTCTAATAGTTTTCCTACCTATAGAGTCATAAATAACATTGAAATTCTCCATATCAACTAAACTGTAGCAATTTCTTCCATCAACGATAATTGGATTTTTCATCAGTTGACTATACTTTGATACATTAAACTCTTTAACTTCTTCCCATTCAGTGAATATAAAGCATATATCAGCGTCTAATATAGTTTCCTCAATAGTATTACAGTAGGTTATATCATTGGGATAAGCCTTTTTAAAGTTATTTATACCTACAGGGTCCCATGCTTTAACGTTTGCTCCATCTTCGAGCATAATGGGGATATTAACCAAAGAAGGTGCTTCTCTTAAATCATCTGTCCCAGGCTTAAATGTTAATCCTAAAACAGCAACGTTTAGTCCCTTTAGACTATCGAAATATTTACGTGATTTCTTAATTAATTTAATTTTCTGGTTTTCATTCACATCGATAGTAGCTTTAATAGTTTTTAATTCGTAATCATGAAAATTTGCTAACCAGTGTAGAGCTTTAGTATCTTTTGGAAAACAAGATCCACCATAGCCAATTCCGGAGTTTAGGAACTTATTTCCTATCCTGCTATCGTATCCCATACCTTGTGCAACGTCATCAATATTAGCGCCAATAATTTCACAAAGGTTGGCAATCTCATTTATAAATGAGATTTTGAGAGCAAGAAAATCGTTAGAGGCGTATTTTATCATTTCTGCACTTCTTCGATTTGTTACTAAGATTGGAGATTCAAAGTTTTCATAGACTTTTTTTAGAGTTGTTCCTGCAACCTCATCTTCTACTCCTAGAACAATTCTTGATGAATGTAATGTATCCCTAACTGCTGAACCTTGTGCTAAAAATTCTGGATTTGAAGCAACAGAAACACTAACATTATTTACAAGATTAGTTCGTATTATATCTTCAATTTTATCATTTGTACCAATTGGTACGGTCGATTTCACAACAACAACACAATCTTTTTCAAGACATTCAGCAATCTGCAATGCTACTGAATATACGTAACTTAGATCAGCTGAACCATCTTGTTTTTCGGGAGTTCCAACACCGATGAATATAACATCTGCATCTTTATATGCTTCTTTATATTGAGTAGTAAAAGTCAGTTTCTTCATATTACTAAGCATTAATTCTTCCAGTCCGGGTTCGTAAATCGGAGATACCCCTGATTGCATTAATTTTACTTTTGTTTCGTCTATATCTACGCAAGTAACAGAGTGCCCATATTCTGCTAAACAGACACCCGTAACTAAACCAACATAACCTGTTCCAGCAACCGCAATTTTCATATATTATCATTCTCCTAGAAATAATTTCTTTTTTATACGATATTTATTTGTTTATTAATTTTCCTTTTGTATCTAAAAGTAGCTTCTTCTTTTCAATATAGGATAATCCCTTTGTATTGAGAGCATAGGACTGAATCTTTTGTTTGTAATCTTGGGTTGAACATATTATCTTTGCGGGATTTCCTGCAATTATTACATGTCCTTCTTTGAAACTTTTAGTTACGACACTTCCAGCACCTACAATTACACCTTCTCCTAATTCAACGCCTGGCAATATAATTGAGCCGCTACCTATAAAGCAATTATCACCGATTTTAATCTTTCCAAAGATATCTGTACAATCTGGAATTATTTTTATTACTGAATTGTCATGAGTAATAAAAGAAACGTTAGTTGAAACTGTAACATTGTCACCGAAAGATAATAAATATGGTTCGGAGGAAATAAGAGGAGAAAAAGGTCTCATATTTGAACCTATTTCTACACCCAAGGATTTATAATAATTAATATTGAGATTAATTAAACTCTCCTTTTTTCCTAATAATTTATACATAAAGACTCTGATTTTGAAGGAAATTCGGTTCACTTCTTATAACCACCTACAATTCTAAAAAAATTATTTAATCGTAAATAATTTCTTTTTTATTAAAAAATAAATAATAGCTGTATATAGTAGTAAATACACAGATACTCCACACAATACATTTAAAATTTCTAAGGATGTTGATAGTATACTCATTAACAGAATAACAATTATACTTATAAAGATATTTAGAATAAGAATATAAGAAATATCTTTATAAGGTATTCTTATATTAAAGAATTTCTTAGAAACTTTAATTGATATGAGAATATAGATAACGTAACATACAATAGTCGAAGTGACCGCTCCATAAACGCCCATTTTTGGAATAAGTAGTATATTTAACAGAAAATTTATAACTCCACATAAGAAAAGTATACCTAGCATTTTTTGATTATTGTTAGTTAATTCAAATGCCTTACTTGTATAGGCACTAGTTGTAAAAAATAGTATACCTATTGGGATAAGCTTTGTAATTAGAGCCCCTTCACTATATACAGGGAAAAATATTTCCATTACTTTGTCTATAAATATAAAAATTATAAATATAACAGGTATGGATGTTAAAAAATGAACACCTAAATACTTGCTTAATAAATATTCAGCTTTTTCTTTCCCTTTTAATTCAAATGTTTTTACCAGCTGAGGATAAAGAGCCATCATTACAATCATCATAATGTTAATCATAGCTAGCTCCCCAATTCTGTAAGAAAAAGAATATAAGCCTACTTCTTTACTTCCTAGAAAATACTTAATGATGTATCTATCAGAAGAAGAAAGTAATTGATTTAATAATCCTGAAAGTGCCAATGGATAACCATAGTATAAAGTCTGTTTTAATAAAGAAAAATTTAATGAAAAATTGATTTGTTTACTTAAAACAAAGGTTATAGTTAAAATTAGACTCACTGCAGCCATTGGTAAATACATGGCATATATCGATACTACTGTATTAAGTTCATCTAAGAATATGAACATTAATATAATTAGTAATGTACACAAAGGGACCATAATTTTTATACAATTAAACCATTTTACACTTTCACTAACCCTTAATAAATTCGAAAATAAATTAAAGAAAGCTAAGCAGGCAGTACAAATCCCTAAATAAAAACTTTGTTCCTTTAAAAACGGATATGCTAGTATTGTTACAATTAAAAATATCCCTAATGTAACAAAAAAGTAGGTGCTTATAAGCTCACTTTGATTATTATTAACCTTATATCTGTTATAAAATCTTACAATAGAAGAAGTTATAAAAGAAAAAATTAATAAATTTATAATTGAAACTGTATTAATGAATAAATTATAATCGCCATAATAAGTAGGATTCATATAGTTTCCATATACAATTGTAGTAACAATTGTAATTATTGTGGGTATAATTATTGATGGAAGATAACTTAGTATCAATTTAAACATTTCTTCTGCTCCCTAAAAAACAATAGCATTACAACATGTTAATCTTTTTACATTGTACGCTCCAATCGAACCTTTGAAGCGAATAATCATGCATTTCTTTGCTGATGTTATTTGTTTTGCCTAATTTATTATAGAAATCAATTAATTCATTCATATTGATTGGTTCATCATTATCATTTACTTTTAATATAAATTCTGGATTTCCAGGAAAACCATTATCTATAATAGATGAAATAAAGGGAATACCTCTAGCACAATATTCTCTGGATTTCAAGGGGGATTTCTTTGTTATCCCTACTCTATGATCACCTAAAGATCCAATTGCAATATCTGCTTTCTCATAATATAAATCAAGGTCTTTGCCAGTTTTCTGACCAGTAAAGTTAACGTATTTTTTTAATTCTAAGTCTTGAGTTAACTCTATTAAATTTTGTAACTCATTCCCTTCACCTACAAAAGTAATATAGATTTCTTTTTCTCGATTAGGCTGTAAATAATAACTTTTTAAGCCCTTTATTAATCTATCATATCCGTTAGTATATCTAATAAATGAAACACCAATTAAATTAATATTTTGTTTTTCAGCATTATAATTTCTTTCTACGAACTTAATGTCTTCTACAGTTACCCCATTATCCATTTGAATCACGGGTATTCCAAAGACCTCTTTTGCCTCACAGGAAGAAATAACTACTCTATCTACGTATAATTTTAATTTGTTACGGAATAACTTATCTATACTTAATTTGGTGCCTTTGACTTCCTTGTCGTAAGGGTATGTAGGTATTTCTAGATATATCTGCACACCAATCTTTTTTAGCTTTTTTAAAAAACGAATTAGAAAGAAATCAGATAAGGCGTATCTTATGTAAACAGCATCTATTCTCTTTAGCTTAATATAATTTAAAAGAGAGGAATGATACATATTAATCCTTTTTGATAAATTATTATTAAATGAACATAAATGCGTTTTTTTATCATTTTCTTCATAAGCGATAAAATCTTTACCTTCACACCAGGTATAGCTTACTAAGTTCCCATTACTTCTAAAACCTTTAATTTGTCCAAGAATTTTTTTCTTTACGCCTAACATGCTTTCAGCCTTTACATTCACAAAGGAAACATATAACATTTTCATAAATAATCATCCTCAATTTCGCAACCAATCATTTTGTTTGAAAGTCCAAATACTCTTTTAGTCCTTTAGAAAAGCAGTGTAATTTTTTATCTATTATTTTTCGTTTCTTTGCTAAAAATGCTACATATACAAATATACCTAACGAAGGGCCAAATAACCTCTTAAATAATGGAGCTTTTGAAACAACTGAATAAAATTCTAATGATCTTATTCCGTCGAATTTAGTGGGGTGATAAGATACTATCTCTGGGTAATAATCAATTCTATATCCCTTTTTATATAAATCCATTAAATATATATTTTCTTCCCCAGAATTATATTTACTTCCAACCCCAAATCTTTCATCAAAACCGATGACATAATCACTAACAATTTGTGTATTAATAAATATATCTATAGATGATTGATTTAATATTCTTTTTTTAGATATATTATTTTTTGCTTCTGCAGGATAATTTTTAGGATATTTTTTCGTATCGGGATCAAAATGTTGAAATACTGCAATTTGTGATTTATTAGATTTAAAAAATTCATTAATAAATTTCATTGAATCTTCTTTGTACCAACAATCATCATCTGAGAAAGTAAGGATATCCCCTCTAACTTTTTTTATTGCTGCATTTCGAGCAACTGATAAACCTTTTTTGTTAATTTTTATATGCTGATATTTAAAATTAACATCATTAAAAAAAGATTCTACTTTTTCATGATTATCCTGAGAGACAACAATTACTTCAAAATTTTTATACGTCTGTCTGTTTAAACTCTGGAATAATCTTTTTATTTCTTTATCGCGTTCTCCTAAAGTAGGTACTATAAGACTAATCAAGATATCACCTCTAAATTCTTCGTATTTCTATTTCTATGGAATAAAATTAATCCAATTATTGCCCAGTAAAAAGGCTCTTGCCAATAGGTACCACTAAACATTAATCTTGTAAAACTATATATAAATAGAAGACCAACTAAATCTCCAAAATAAGGGTTATACTTTTTATATTTAAAATACTTAATAATTAAGTAGATCCATATTAAAGTAAATAAAAATAAACCAATTATTCCAAAATCAAGTGTTACTTCAATAAACAAATTATGAGGATATGGATAAGAATAATCAGTAGCATAAGGAAAGTATCCGACACCATGCGGCATAAAATTTGAGTCAGTTATCATACTTATTGCTCTAGGGTAGAGGTCGTCTCTTCCCGAAGATTGTTCTAGAATTCCTGAATATCCTTCTTGTAAAGTTAGAACATATTTTGTCAAAGAATAAGAAAAGTAACCCATTTGACTTAATTTATCGTTAATGTAACCTAAAACAGAGGATAATCTAAACAAAAGAAAGTAGGTTAATAAAAAATAAATAGTTAATTTTATTGAAAAATTAGTAGCATCTTTAAAACTTTTGACTTTAGTTCGTTTAAATTCAAAGAAAAGTATTAACAAAAGGCATACAATGAAAGATGATCTATTACCAAATAATAAAATTTCAAAAGCAGTAATTATTATTAAAAATAAGCTAATTAATTTCAATTTATTATTATTATTATTATTATAGTAGTAAATTACGAACCCAAAAAAACTATAAGTTAAGTTCAAACCTAAATCCATATAACCGTTATTACTTTGGAAGTAATTTAAATAAGCATTATTTATTAACAAACTTACGATACTTACTGCAAACATATACTTATATACACTTTTATAATCTGTAATTACTGAAGTTAAATATAATGTACAAAATCCAAACCTTATAAATTTACCATAAGAACTTAATACGTCAGTTCGATAACTAACAATTAACGAATTAATAAGGAAAAACACAGAAAAAGAAATAAAAATAAATATTAATTTTTTGTTTATACAATTATTTATAAATATAGAATAGCTAATAATAACACAAAGAATAATCCAAAAAGGTAAGCTAGTTCCTGTAATCTCAACAATTGGAAAAGTTAAGATATTACAATATAAAAATAATATTAATAGTAAAGAATTTTTTTCTTTTTTGTTTAAACTTCTAATTTTCATTAAAATACTCCTAAGATGCACATAAGTATTGATTCCCTTATATTAAATATAGTTATCTCTTGATCAACAAGCTTTTCTTTTGGAAACAAAATTAATCCAAATCTTTATTCTGATGAAAATTTAGACTGAAATAGCTACTAGCAAAATAAGATTAAGAACCTCTGTTAAGAGATTAAATTTTAAGTTCCCACTCAATCAATAAATGAATTGATTAAGTGAGAAATAAAACTATGTAGTGACATATTCTATATAAATAATTTAGTTGTTCCAATTGAAAAATTAATTAATATTGTAGGGTTAAATCTTATTTTATATAATATTAAAAAAATACGTCACTTTTCTTATATAAGAAGAGTACGTCTTATCTTGTACTTTCTGCTTTTTCCCAGAAAGGTTTAGCCTTCCCTGTGATAATTCTCCAAACGCCAACTAATTGGGCAACTATTGTAACACAGTAGTAGTAAACCATATTTAAATACACTTTGTTTATATTAAATAAAACCTTGAGAAGTGCCAAAGTATAAAATATTAATTGGCCTACTAACGTAATTTGAAAAAAGAGCCCTTGTTTTATTAATAGGATATTTAGTACAAAAACCAGAATATGGGATAGCCACAGTAAATAGCGACTTGTTCGATGACCTAGGTAAAAATATGTAAACCATTTATATTTAAAAAAGTTTAATATTTTTAGGTTAGGCATTATAAAGGATAAAATAATTCTATTCATCCTTACTTTCCTAGAGAATTCATCTTCTATATTTTCACCAGCTTTTTCATATGCTAGTGCATTGTGATTACAAATTGCTTTCTTTCCTCTTAATGCATAAAGAAGTGGCATTGAACTATCATGACTGTAGATTGGGTCGATTTCTATGTAATCTTTAGTTCTACATGCATAGATTGCACCGTTTCCAGCAGTAATGGTTTGAAATCTTGATTCAATATCACGCATAGAGGTATCCAGATCCCAATATACAGATTCAGATTCACTTGTCCATTCAGCCTCCCCATTTATATAGCACAATCTACCAGAAACATAAGCTATATCATCCTTATAGAAAGCAGCTACTAATTCAGTAACAGCTTTCTTATTTAACATAGCATTAGCATCTGTCATCACAAGTATTTCACTATTTACAGTTTTAGCTGCTTCATTTTGTGCGTTTGTCTTTCCTTTTCTTTCTTTTACTTCAAATAACCTTAAATTTCTACTACTATTTTCTTTTATGAAATTATATACTATTTGATTAGTATTATCTGTACTATTGTCTGATGCTACTAGAATTTCTAACTTATCCATGGGATAATCAAGTTTTAATACATTTTCTAATTTTTCTTTAATTATTTTTTCTTCATTATGAGCTACTATCATTAGAGTGACAGTTGGTAAATATTTATAATTTTTTGGCAATTCCTCTTTTTTAAATACCTTATCTAAAATCTTTAAAGATAAAGGATAGCCTATCATAGCCCAAAAAATTATAAAACAACATATAAAGAATAGAATTTCGAGTAACAAGTACATATTAAAACCTCATTTAACATTATTTTTAATTTTTTGTGTTTACTTTCTCTTTTACGGAATTGACAACTGCACTTCCAGCTCCAATTACACATTCATTTGTAATAACAATATTATTTTTAATACTTGTTCCTAACCCTATATGTGTTAGAATTCCTACAAATACGGTTCCTTCTAAGGCTACATTTGGTGAAATATGAACATAATCTTTGATGATGTTATCATGTTTAATAATTGATCTGGTATTTATGATGCAATGTTGTCCAATATTGGACGATGAATTAATAACCGCATTCGTCATAATTGCTGTTCCTTTTCCAATATTCACATCAATTCCGATTATGGCAGATGGATGAATAGCCGTATAATAATTAAGATCTGGATATTCATCCACAATTTTTTGAATAGAATTATTTCCAATGGCAATTATTACAAAATATTCGCACTATCTTTCTAAATCCGTTAGTTGCCTTTAAACAGGAAATCCCAGTACATATGTACCTTTTTCTAATTTATCATCTAGAAATCCAACAACTTTATTCTCAGACTTTATAATAATGTCTGCTATAACTTTTCCTCTCCAGCTCCAAGTATAATTACTGATTTACGCATTTACATTGTTATCCTTTTTTATATTTCCCGTAAAAGCCTCCATAGTTGCTGCGTTTTCACTATTGATTCCTTGTCGCCGAGTTACTGTCCAAATAGTGGATAAAATAATTTTTAAGTCAAAAATAAAACTAACATTATTAACATATTTGATGTCTAAATCAAACTTCTGTTCCCAACTTAATGCATTTCTTCCATTACACTGAGCTAAGCCTGTTAAACCAGGTCTCTCTTCATGTCTTCGTCTTTGATAATCGTTATATAACGGAAGATACTGGACAAGCAAAGGTCTAGGGCCAACTATACTCATATCGCCCTTAATTATATTAATTAGTTCTGGCAATTCATCGAGACTTGTACTTCGCAGAAATTTCCCAAACTTGGTTAATCTCAGATGATCTGGTAGTAATTCTCCTTCTTTATCACGTTCATCTGTCATAGTTCTAAATTTATACATAGTGAAGATTTTTTCATTTTTTCCAGGACGTTCTTGTTTAAATAGTATGGGGCTCCCTAACTTCATTCTCACCAAAATGGCAACTATTAGAAGCAATAAACTAAGAATTATAATAGCACTTAAAGATATAATGAAATCCAATAATCTTTTAAAAAAGATTCTATAAAATCCACCTTTAAAATTCTTCATTATTTTAACCACAATCCTTTTATAACATTTACTACTCTTTCTAAATCTTTTGGAGACATCTTAGTATCAGAAGGTAAACAAACTCCATTTTTAAACAAATTTTCAGATACACCTGTACCAATGAAATCGTATTGCTGAAAGAACGGTTGCATATGCATTGGTTTCCAAACAGGTCTTGCCTCAATATTCTCTTTTTCTAGTGCTTCCATAACATCAAGAGGTCTTACTTGACCATTCAAAGTCATGCTACTTAACCAGTAGTTCGGTTTATCCCAATCATTGCTAGGCATAAACTCTATTCCTTCAAGGCCTTCTAATTGCTCTTTATAAAAAAAGAAAATTTCCCTTTTTTTCTCTACTCGTTGATCTAAAATCTTTAACTGGCCACGCCCAATACCTGCAACAACATTACTCATACGATAGTTAAAACCTAATTCACTGTGCTGATAATGCCTTGCCTGATCTCGGCTCTGTGTAGCCCAGAAACGAGCTTTTGAGATTTTTTCTTCATTATTGGAGATAAGCATTCCCCCACCAGAAGTTGTAATAATCTTATTGCCATTAAACGAGAAAATACCATAGTCCCCGAAGGTACCTGTATGTTTTTCTTTATAGTAAGTTCCCAGACTTTCAGCTGCATCCTCAATTAGGGGTACATTATGTTTTGTACAAAGCGCTGTAATTTTATCCATATCAGCTGATAGTCCATAAAGGTGCACAACAATAACGGCTTTTACATTAGGATACTTTGCAAAAGCTTCCTCTAGCGCTTCAGGGCACATATTCCATGTTTCTTCATTACTATCAATAAAAACAGGGGTAGCATTTTGATAGATTATTGGATTTGCTGTAGCTGAGAAAGTAAGAGTTGGGCAAAAAACAATATCGCCAGCTTCTACTCCTGCTGCTTTTAAAGCTAGATGAATAGCTGCTGTTCCCGACGATAAAGCTGCTGCTGATTTAGAACCTACTTTATTTGCTAACTCTTCTTCAAACTTGTTCACATTTTCTCCAAGAGGAGCGATCCAGTTTGTATCAAAGGCCTCTTTCACGTATTCCATTTCATATCCTTCTTCACTCATATGAGGAGAGGAAAGAAAAATTCTATCTTTCATATTAAGGACTTCCCTTCCATTGTAAGGTATTTTCTCGTTTGAATGTTGTGAACTATTCTTTTATAACTGCTGGTACACCTGCGACTAAAACATTATTTGGTACGTCTTTAGTCACAACTGCTCCTGCTGCTATAACAGAATCATAACCAATATCGGTATTGTTTATAATAGTGGCTCCAATACAAATCCATGTTCGCTCCCCGACTTTTACAGTACCACCAAGGTGGGCACCAGGAGATGTATGAACACCATCTTGTAATATGCAGTCATGATCAATCGTAGAGGCTGTATTAATAATACAGCTTCTACCGATTCTTGCATCCGGATTTATTACTGCTCCCGCCATTATTACAGTTCCTTCTTTTATAGAGCTTTTGGCACTCACTGTACTAGAGGGATGAATAAGAATTGGTATTTTAAAACCATGATGATTTAATTTTTCTGTCCACTTAAGCCTAGCAGTATTACTACCGATAGCTACAAATGCGTATTCATATTCGCTCCTTAATGTAGGTAAGTCAGCTAATTTACCTACTATAGGAATTCCTAATACTTCTGAAATATCTTCTCTATCATCTAGAAAAGCGATCCCTTCCCACTGTTTTATGAGTAGAGCGATTTCAGATACTACTTTCCCATGACCACCTGCACCTAAAATTAATAGTTTAGCCATAATACTTTACTCCTTATTTTATTAAAGATGAAAATATCTTCTTCTATAATAAAGAAACAATCTAATTCATACTTTGTGCGAGCAAGCTTTCACGATCGTTCGCTAAATTCAACACATAATCTCTCGTATACTCTGTATCATAAGCTTCATGATTATTAACCAACGTTATAACGCGAGAAAAATCCACTTCTACCGATTTTCCAATAAAAATCTTAGGGAAAATCGCCTCATCATGTACTTCATCTTTCCCTAGAAGCTCTTCATACATTTTCTCTCCAGGTCGAATTCCTGCATATTTAATACCAATCTCTTCTTCCGTATAACCTGAAAGTTTAATCAGGTTCTTCGCTAAATCCACAATCTTAACAGGCTCACCCATATCTAAAACAAAAATCTCCCCACCACGAGCAAGTGCTCCAGCTTGCATGACGAGTCTAGAAGCCTCTGGAATAGTCATAAAATATCTTGTCATATCAGGGTGAGTAACCGTAACAGGCCCACCAGCTTGAATTTGCTTCTTAAATAAAGGAATTACACTACCACGACTGCCAAGAACATTTCCAAAACGAACAGCTACAAACTTCGTCTGGCTATGCTTATCCAATTCTTGAATTACCATCTCTGCAATCCTCTTGGTAGAACCCATAACGTTTGTTGGGTTGACAGCTTTGTCGGATGAGATCAGCACAAAAGTACTAACTGAATACGTATCAGCAGCCTCTGCTACATTCTTTGTACCAATTACATTATTTTTTACAGCTTCTTTTGGATTATACTCCATCAATGGAACATGCTTATGAGCAGCAGCATGATAAATAACATCTGGCCTATGCTTATCCATCACGTTAAAAATCCGGTGACGATCTTGTATATCTGCGATAATAGGAATAATTTCAAATTCATCCTTGTATTGGTTTTTTAACTCCATATCAATAGAATAAATTGAATTTTCTCCGTGACCAAGAAGTAGAATTTTCTGCGGTTTAAATTTACTTACTTGTCGGCAGATCTCTGAACCAATAGAGCCTCCTGCGCCAGTTACAAGAACCGTCTTTCCATGTAGCTTCTTAGATATACTTTGAATATCAAGCTCTACTGGATCACGTCCTAATAAATCTTCAACTTGAACATCTCTGAATTGATTAACAGGGACTTTTCCTGTAATGATGTCCTCTATCATAGGCATAATTTTTATTTGAGCGTTTGCTTTACTGCACTCTTGATAAATCTTTTGAATTTCATGTTTGTTAAGTGACGGAATCGCAATAATAATATGAGCGATTTCCTTCTTTTCTACGAGCTCAGAGATATCTTTTGTTTGCCCCAGTACTGTTACACCATAAATTTGAAGCTTCTGTTTTGTGATATCGTCATCTACAAAGGCAACTGGTTTTAGTTCGCTATCATTATTTTTTAACAATTGGCGAACGAGCATAGTGCCAGCCGAACCTGCCCCAACAATAAGTGCATTCTTTGTCTCTATATTCGACTCAATAAATCGCCCCCTCATTATTCTCCAAGAGAATCGAGATCCACCAATAAGACACATGTGTAAAAGCCAGGTAATGAATAATACCCGAACATATGTATTTCCAATTAAAAGAAACTGAACGATAGCTGCAGTTCCAATAGAGAACGTGATAGCTTTCACAATAGCGACAAGCTCTCCTACACTTGCATACTCCCAGACCTTATGGTACAAACGATAAATGAATGCGAATATATGATGACTTATAAGTAAGGTTAAAGAACTAATTATTATCATCTCTAGACTATAAATACTAAAATAAGGATTTAAAATATAATATCCAATAAATATCGAAAATAAGACAATAAATGAATCCATCCCCATGAGCAATGACACTCGTTTTGAGTAACCCAAATTGACCCCTTCTTTACATGAAATTTTATTGTAAAAGACGTTTAAACAAAAAATACAACGCTTGTACTCTCTAATTAGATATCTGTAAATGTCTAATTATTACTTTCCATTTTTCTCTTAGCGATTGCATCATTTATTACCTTTTGAATATCTGCCAATTTCTCTAATGGTGCTTCTTGATAGATATAGCGAACTGTTTTCTTTATTGTTTTTGGTAATCCATTAAAATTACTCATAGTTTTCTCCTATCCGTAATATTAAAAAATCCCTAAAAATTTTTTGCACTTAATTTTACTTGGCTCTTGCTTGTATATCGATTGACCCTGCACAAGAAGCTCAGCATTCTCCTGAAAATAATAAACAGCCTCACTCCCAAACTCTTTATATACTTTAGAAATCGATTCACTCATGCGAAAACTTCTTGTTGAGGTGTTATGCACATCAGAAGCAATAAAATGTATGGAATTTGTTTCAATCAACTGCATCGAAAATCTCTTTATCTTCTTTCCGAAGTGTCCTGTCAAACTGCCAGCTGTAAGCTGAGCAAGTGCGCCTTTTTTTACAAGATTTAATAGTTTCTCAGGATTCTTGATAATCTCAGCATTCCTCTCTGGATGTACAATAATTGGCGTTACGCCTTTTAATTGCATCTCAAACAAGAGTTGTTCGGTATACCTTGGAACATGACCAGAAGGTAACTCAATAAATACGTAGTTTGTATGGTTAAGAGCTAGAATATCCCCTTTCTCTAAATCATCTAACATCGATCCATAAATTCGTGTTTCTTGACCTGGCAAAACCTCTAGGGGAATATTCTTACTTTGAAATATATAATTAAGTTCTATTACTTTTTTTAAAATATCTTGTTTCCTGTTAAAAAATGTTCCATTCTGATGATGGGGCGTAGCAATTATCTTCGTAATCCCTTCCTCTACTGCTAGCTTAGCTATGCTAATTGCATCGTCCATGGTTAATGCACCATCGTCGACTCCAGGTAAAATATGACTGTGAATATCAATCAAACTATTCACTCCATCTCCAACGAATTTTCTATAAATTGTTGTTATTCCCCATAGTAATAATATAGATTGTCTTCTTCCTTTTTATTATTAAGCACAACACCAAGAATTTTTGCTTGGGCACTTTCAAGTAACTCTTTTGCTTTCTTTGCCGAATCTTTCTGTGTATTCTCGCTACTGATGACAAGAACCACTCCGTCAGTCAAATGTGACAATATTTGAGCATCTGTTACAGCTAATAATGGCGGTGTATCAAAAATAACAAGATCATATTCATTCTTTGCTATCTCCAATAAATTCTTCATACTTTTTGAACTAAGAAGTTCTGAAGGATTTGGTGGAATGGGACCACTTGTTAAAATCTGTAGATTTTCTTGCCCAGTTGCCTGTACTGCTTGTCCTAGTGTTGCTTGTTTAGTTAAAATATTAGTTACACCAACAAGGTTCTCCATATGGAATGTATAATGAACAGTTGGTTTACGTAAGTCAGTATCAATTAACAAAACACGTTGTCCTTGCTGAGCAAAGACAATAGCTAGATTAGCAGTTATTGTAGATTTTCCTTCTCCTGGACTGGGAGAAGTGACAACTATCGAACGTAAATCTGTGTCAACACTTGAGAATTCAATACTTGTACGAACCGTTCGAAATTGTTCAGTTATTGGTGATTTTGGAGCTGTTAGAGAAATTAAATTTCTATTTTGTAACTGAAAAATATGAGCTTTATCTTTACGAGCCAATTGAATCACCTCTTATTTCACTAATATTCATTTTGCTATCTCTTCTCTTTGGAGCGCTATCCTTATTAATAATATTTATTACTCCTAAGACAGGAAGACCTAGATGCTCTTCGACGTCTTTATCATTTTTTATTGTTGTATCTAAATACTCAAGTAAGAATGCTAAACTTACTCCGACCATTAATCCAACTACTAAAGCAAGGGCCATATTTAATAATAAATTAGGTTTAATTAGCGAACCTACTCCTGCTTTCGTTAAGATGCTAACATTGTCAACATTCATAATTGATTTAATTTCCTTTTGGAACGTTTTTGCAATCGTATTTGCAATATTTTTCGACTTTTGTGAATCTTCATGTTGTACTGTAATATTAATAACTTGGGAGTCTTGTTCGTTTGAAACAGAAATTAATTTTTCCAATTCTCCAGAAGTCATTTCTAAATTTTCCTTTTCAATGACTTTATCTAAGATTGCTGGACTTTTAATGATAATATTATATGTACTGATTAATTGAAGATTTGTCTGTACTTCACTAGGGTTATAAACCTCATTCTTACTTTTTGCTTGATTCACAAGAATCTGTGTTGAAGATTGATATATTGGTGTTAGAAAAAAATAGCTAACTATTCCACTTATTGCGGTAACAATAGCTGTGACAATAATAATGAGTAAGAGACGTTTCTTTAATGATTGAAACAACTCTTTTAGGCTGATTGTTTTCTCCATGATGTCCCCCAAGATTTTTAATTTATTAATTTACTTTATATAAAACTACAGTTCCTTACAAAAAAGGATATAGTTTTAAGTAGTCCTCAATTATAGGTTTGATTTTAAAATTCACCTTGATCTTTTCACAAGATATGTAATAAAAGTGCTAATCTAATTTATAAGATAACGAAGTTGTCAGGTGACTCATCTACTATTTAAGTTTTAAAGAGATTCTAAAAATCGTTGATCCTTTAACTCTTGCTATCTTATAAAATGATAGATTGAAACTATAATAAATATCCAAATGGGAATGGCAATGGCTAATCCCCACACACATCCCTTCATGAAATTTGATTTATTTTGTTGCATATGACACCCCTGTATGAGAAGGAAAATTATGAACTTTTCTAATTAATCCTATATTCTAGTCAAAATAAAATAGCACAACATTGTATGAAACGTGGACAATTACCCAAACTTGCCTTTCGTTTCGAAATATGAGCGTACCCAACTTGTGAAGGTTGGAGTAAAATAAATAAAATCAATTTTTAAAATTGAATGAAAATTCACTCTCTATCTTCTGTTGAGCCAATTGAAATTCTTCATATTCACGTTCTATTAAGCTGCAAACCACATCTTTCATAGTTCTCCCATATTCCTCTGATATCTCACACAGCATTTTTTTAATAGAAGGGTCTGCATCTATCACTATTCTTTCAGTTATCGGCATTTTGAAACTCCCTTAATTTGATAATTTTTTATTTTTTTTACAACTTTTTCATTATAATGTACGTACATAAGATATTCAACCTAACATCTAAAAATATTACAATTTTTATCATACAAAGAGTCGTAATGGGTGTGAAAAGTAAGGATATAGGCATGAAAAGTAAGAATATTAGTTATGATAGAAAGACTTTTGAATGGAATCGAGTTCAGTTTCTCTATAATATCATATTTTAAAAACAGTCCAAACGATGTGTTAGTTAGTTCTTTTTAGTTTCAATTCATCTTTTGATGTTTATTTTTAAGTTACTAGCATCAGTATACATACATTTGGAAAAGAACTTGCAAAAGCTTTAAAATGTTTGTACTGGAATTGAAAACAAAAAAAATACTTTGACATTCTTAATTAATTAAGAATGTCAAAGTATTTTTATTATTATAGCGTTAAATATTAGAATTAATTGTTTTATCACTTTGGAGAAACTGATCCTCCTGAATAGATTTTATGTGCTCTTTGAGTTTTAAATTTATTGCAATTTTCATTGGCCATTACTTTGATTTTATGTTCCCCACAATACTTTGAAATAGCATTGAAAAAACAACATTTGGCACAGTTCTTTTTTGAGTCTTCAGTTATATTAATTCCGGCTTTATTCTTATAAAATTCTCTAATTTCCTTTTTACTGATACCCTTTGACAAAAGTTTTCCCTTCTTTCTAATCAATCTAACAATGCATTAAATGCTAGCTAGACTAGACATATGAATAAAAATACTTACCGTCCTCATAATGCTACTGAATCATATGAAAAACAATTTTGGGAAGCATTTTTAATTAGAACCTAAAATAGATTATAACTCACTCTATATAATGTTATTGCTATTATGGATCTTCTACATAAACTTTACAATCCTTATATGTTAGTTGTTAATAAGAACCCTAACTATTTTATAATCAGAAGAAAACTAAAGATGAAAAAAGAGAGTCTAGTGTAAGAAGGATTAATCCTTCTTTGCAGTTTGCTTAAAATAAAAAACGGTATTTGTTACACAAAACAAAAAAAGCCGTCAAAATAATATCCTGACGGCTTTTTTAGCAAAGTTGAACAACAATATAAGTTGATTCTAACATGACATTTATCTTTTGTATATTTTCACGAGGGAAATCACAGAAAAAGTGAGGAAGAATTATTCTTCAACCTCAAACAAATTTTCTATAGATATTTCCAGAGCTTTAGCGATT
>Ga0209463_1000706_pt1 | contig 23450 bp, 23 predicted proteins | sample AgamicMgSfrz_FD_187169 | JGI IMG/M metagenome (GOLD analysis project Ga0209463, IMG submission 187169) | Agave microbial communities from Guanajuato, Mexico - Mg.Sf.rz (SPAdes) (version 2) | ecosystem: Host-associated > Plants > Phyllosphere > Phylloplane/Leaf | place: Guanajuato, Mexico... | reverse complement strand
AGTAATGCGATGAATAATGTAGAAAGTGCCATTAAAATAATAGTAGTACTTAACACGATTTTTCGGCCGTACTTATCTCCTATTCTACCAAAGAATACACCTCCGATTGGTCGAACGAGAAAGGCTACTGCAAATGTACCGAATGTAAGTACAAGTTGCAATCCACTATTATCAACACCTGAGAAGAATAATTGACTTAAAATTACCGCTAAATACGCGTATAATCCGAAGTCAAACCACTCCATTGCATTCCCTATACCAGTAGCAATTACTGCTTTCCTGGCTTGTTTAGGATTGACAATATTAACGTCTTGAGGTTCAAAATTTAAATCATTATTTTCTTGCATATAATAAAACAGCTCCTTATTTAATTTAACTTCTTTAAGCACACCTTCTCTTATTGAATAAAATTAATTCGAAGCACTTAAGGAAAAGCAATGTCTCCTTATCTGTTATTATTATTTCACATAATTAATTATTTGTCCAATTAAATGCTATTTTTATATAAAATTACATCCTGTTTAATTTGTTATAAAATGACGTTTAGCTTATATAATGTATACCTTTACACTACAAATGAAACTTTAATTTATTTATATTTATAACGTTTCTATAATTGCTTCCTCTAACCTAGAAATCAGTAACTTTTACTAAAGATTTGCATATATTTAAAAAGTGAACTCATTAGCTCGAATTTCGTCTTATTACATTCACCTATAATATTATTATAGGTTTAAAGGAGGCTATTTTATGTTGGAAATAATATTGTTACTTACTACTGTTTCTTTTCTTTTAATTATTTCTGTATTTTTCATTACCTTAAAACAATTTAAAGAAATTAAAAATATAAAAAACATATTAACTACCAAAAAAGGAAATGAAAAAAATACATCCGAAAACTCAATCCCTTTGCAATTAGACCTTAGCGTTCTTAATAATTTACTCGCTTCAGGAATAAATAAAGGTTCTAATTCAGGTAATGAAAATTCTGAGTCTGATAAAACTAAATAGTCGTTACGTATATATCTAAAATATATATCTTCTATTTTATCTAATCTTATTAACAACTACCTCTGATTCAAAAGGAGACTACTTATGCGTAAAAATCCGATTTCTATTATTATTTCTATACAGCATAACATAAGAGTTTTACCTGAAATTTTGAAAGCATGTGAACAACTACAGCCTTTAGAAATTATTCTTACTATTAATGGATATATTGATGATTCCATTGATATTGCACAATCTTACAATTGTAAAATTATCACACTAGACGAACCGACAGAATCAAATAATTGTTATGTAATTGGTGCCAAAAAAGCAAAGGGTAAGTACCTCTTATTTTTAGATGCAAATTACATTCTCCACCCTTCCTTACTTATACAATTTCTTCAACCATTACTAGACGAATCAGCTGACGTAGTATTAAACAATTTAGATGATTTTTTTTATCAAAAGCAAAAGCCCACTATAGAAATGATTTGGCAGCAAGTCACGAATCATTTTTTTCATCGTCCAGATTTAAATGTTAACTCATTATTATTTCCTCCCTATGCAATAACAAAAGAAATTCTTGAAGCCATTACTCCAGAAAGTTTATTAAATCCGATATTGGCACAAATGAAAATTATTAAAAATAAATTTCGGATTAGCAATCATTTTAAAATTTCTATACCGCAAATCCCCTCCTTCCCCTCAAAACAACTCATTCGTTACCACCTAGAAGCGATTGGAAATTGGGTAAATATATTACAAGATCCAAGAGGAAACTATACTGATAATAATCGAAGGCGGGATATTATTTTAGAACTTCAAAACGGCGAACAAAGAGCTATACCCAAATTAATTACAGGTAAAGAGTTTTATTCGAATACTTATGGAAATAAACAATTATCTATCATCATCCCTGTTCAAAATGAAGAAAAAACGATAGAATCTATCATTTTTGAGGTGCAGAAATTAAAACCTTTAGAAATCATCATTATTGTTAATGGATCAACAGATAAAACAGAGGAATTGGCGAAGAATTGCGGTGCAACAGTTATTACTTACAAAGAAGCTCTCGGCATTGATACCGGACGTGCCGTTGGTGCATATTTTGCAAAAGGTGATATATTATTATTTATTGATGGTGATTTCTTAATTCCTAGTTCTGATTTATTACCATTTGTACAATCTGTTCAAGATGGAACCGATTTAGCTTTAAATAAATTAGAGCATTACTACATGTATCGTCTTCCTTATTCTATCGTGACTGCATGTAAGTATGCTGTCAACTTAGCATGTAATCGAAAAAATTTAGGTATGGGATCCACAATTGCTGTCCCTCATGCTTTTAGTCGAAAATGCATTGATACAATTGGGTTTGATTCACTTATTTCACCAACCTTAAGTCAAGTTAAAACAATTTTATCAGGCTTGCATGTACAAAAAGTCCATTCTGTCGATGTTGACAAGATAAATCGAGTTCGACCAGAAAAACACTTCTCACAGGAAGGCTACCTTTCATTAGCAACACAGCAAATTATTGGTGATCATATAGAAGCAATTTCTTACCTCATCGAACAAAAAAGAAACACTGAATACTTTTAATTGTATATCCTTACCACCAAATAATATATGAATTCATTTTAAATATATAGCAAAATAAAAAAGATGGTTTGTAACCATCTTTTTTATCTTTACATCAATTCAAAAGAAAAGTAGAAGGCAGGCTTTTCATTTCTGTATTTTTCTTAAGAAGTTTGAAAAGAGAGGCTTGTTAATGAAGATGCAACACTTAAATCATCATTTAGTGTAATTGAGAAACATGCAACTAATGGTAAAGTAATTACAATTGATCCACTAGGACTAATTACAATTGTAGGACTTGTCCCACATGCACCCCCACAATCCACTACAGCGTCAATTCCACTACTAGGGGTAATTGTAATTTTAAGGCATACATCAAAACAAACATTATTCGTAGTACATGCCATAACTCTCCCTCCTTTCTTTTAACAATATATGCAGTTAATTAAATTCGGACACGACTCTCTTACGAAATTTTATAAATTAGATGTTATTTCACTCTTAGTTTCATTGAAAATTAACGTTTTATTAAACTATCTAAATCAAATAAAAAACTCAAATCATCCTTTACTAAAATAGAAACACATGCAATAAATGGTATTACATTAAAATTAGATGAACATTCATCATTGCATCTTACGAATATTTCTGCTCCACCATTTGGATTGACTTTAGTTTCTAAACAAATATTAAAACAACTTTTATTGATGCAAGACAAGATATTCTCTCCTTTCTTATATTTAATATCAATTTATACAGAAATAAAAATATCGTTACAGCTTTATTCACTCTTTACTTTTCATACTTAAAATAAAAAAAGATAAAAGCTTCTTCATGTATATAAAGAAGCCTTTACCTTTTTGTTACTTTCTCATTTACTATTAGTCAGTGAAAAATGCACTTCATTTGTACCTGAGCTAAAAATAATATAAATTTTTGATTTTAGTTTCATTGCAATACTAAATATCGTCAAGTTGCTTAAATGAAATGTTTACGTTACTCATGCAATAGACAAATTTACCTTTTAAAATAAATCTTTAAAATCCCTATTCTTCAATAGATATGAAAGTCCTTCTAAATGATCCCCAGTAATTCTCAATACAGCTGGTGGATGCCCTATCGTTGCAAAATGCTCTTGTGGCCGAATACGGTTTGGTTTCATTACATCTACAAAATGGACACATTCGACTTTATATCCTTTTAATATTGCCTTTACTTGCGCAACACACGATGTGTGAAGTGTATCCCAGCCGATTCCCTCTAAACATTTTCTACTAATAGCATGAGGAACAGCAATTGTGGATCCCACTCCTAAATCTTTACGCTTACAAGCAATATTCAACATATATTTATATAAATTTACAATATATAGAGGAAATCTAAGATTTAAATTTAAATCGTTTAAAGCCATATCACCCCCATCTGCAACAGCCTTCGTTAATGGATGAAGATCTTTTGCTGGAATAGCAAAATCAGCATCAATAAAGAGAAGTATATCCCCTGTGGCTTCTTGCGCACCAATTGCCCGTCCTACATCATGCCCTAATGTTTCTTGATAAACAATTACTGTAGCTCCTAATTGCTTAGCAATTGCTTCTGTTTGATCTGTTGATCCATTAATTACAACAATTATTTCTTTCGGTTCAATTTTTCTTGCCTCAAGAATAACTTCATTAATCGTTGCTTCTTCATTTTGTGCTGGTATTATAATTGATAACTGTTTTCCATTATAAATAGAGGAATTCATTCCCCATCCTTTATGAAAAAGTGAATAATTCTTTTGTTTTTTTAGTTGCTCTATAACTTCTCTTTTTCTTCCTCCATCTGTATAATTACCTCTATCATCTTTTCCTTGTAACCAACTCTCTAAAACTTTTACATTCTCATTAATCTCACGTACTTCTAATTTAGTTAGTTTATCTCTATAGAAAGAGGTTTGATTTACATTTAAAGAGGTTTTAGTAATTGCTGAAGAAGTGTGTACTCGCCACCCTTTCTGAATAAGAGTTACTTGGGATAGAATAGGGTTCTGCAAGATATCATATCCAATGTCTTCAATTGCTTTTTTAGTAATAGCATATGGCATAGATAACATCGAATCATATTTTAAATCCATACGTCCCAATACATCGTTTACTATTTTTCTATACACCATAGCAATGCTTGGCCATTCTACTCTCATCTTTTCAAAACAGACAGAGTCTATGTTATTCAAAATTACATCCTGTTCCTTTTTTAGTAGCGGTTCTATAAATCGTTCTAATTCTACCGAAAAAATAACATCTTCTCCATTTAAAAATAAGACTACATCACCATTGGTGATTTTTGCCCCATGAACTGGTGCTTTCCATTTACTTTTCTCCTCAATCACAACAACGTTACTTTCAACAAATGTTGGTATAGATTGTATAGCACTCATTCTGTCATCAGCTACAATAATAATTTCTAGTGGTTTTATATGCTGCAATTTATTTAAAATCTGATTCAACTTCGATTTTTCTTCTCCTAAAACTATAACGACTGATAGCTCCACTTCTTTTTGTTCTTCTTTCACAGTCTGATTAGGCTTTACTTTTTTTATATATTCAATTGTTTCACTCTTCCCTACAGCTGCATGCCCTGCTTTTTTATCAAAATATAAGTCTATTATAATTTGATTTACTTTCGTGTCTTTATCAAGTTGCTCTAATTCAGAAATAAAAGGTAATAAATGATTTTGTACATCAAATTCACACGCGAAATTTTGCAAAAAATAAATATTTGGTACATATTTAATGTGATTAAAAAATTTCACAACATTAATTCTTTCTCCAAATTTCTCTTCAACTTCTTCTCTTGATAAACCTGGATAAGATAAATCGAAAACTAGATTTACCGGTACAGGTATCCATTTTATTAAATTTGTTTGCGGATTATTAATGAAAGCTGTGGAACCTTTAACAAATCCAGCTAAAATTAAAGACATAAATCCTCCCCCAGAACTTCCATAAAACAAGACATTTTTTGAATCAACTTTTAACTTTATAAATAATATTTCTAGAATATTAGCTATATCTTGTAAATAAAATCTATTTAACTCCCCCTGTCCCCAACCTAAAGATAATTTTCCAAGATATAAAGTAGGGTCATTATAATATATAACAGTATCTTCAAATTCATCCATCCAAGAATGTCGATGAAAAATAGGTGGACCAATTGGCTGTTCTTGAAACCCACCTGCTCCGGATCCAAAAACAATTGTGTTATCAGCATTGGGCTTAATACGAATTAAAAATTCATACGTTACTTTATCCCAATCAACCTTGAGTATAAATGGCTCCGAAGTTTGAAAATCCATTTGCCATAATTGTTCATATGGAATGTTAATTATTTTATACTGGTCTAACAGTTTAATCACCCTTTCCATCCATTTCGAGTTGTTCTATCAAGTAAGAGAGCGCTTCAACATGATCACCAATTATTCTTAATACTGCTGGAGGAGGTCCATTTTGACTTACATTTTCCTTTAAACGAATTCTATTCGGTTTTACAACATCAACATAATGGACACATTCTACCCTATACCCTTGTAATATAGCTTTTACTTGTGCAAGACTAGGACATAGTAAAGTTTCCCATCCTATTGCATCTAAGCATGATCTACTCATTGCATGTGGAATAGCTACTAATGAACCATTACTTAATTCTGGACGACCATATGCTAAATTAAGCATATATTTTACAATATCCACAACATAAAAAGGCGGATTGAGCATTGGATTCAAATCATTTAACGCTATGTCTACGCCATCTAAAACTGCTTTTGTAAAGTGATGCAAATCACTTCCTGAAACACTAAAATCACCATCAATAAATAAGAGAATATCTCCTGTAGCTTCAAGCGCCCCAATAGCACGTCCAACATTATGACCAAGTCTTTCGTTATATTTAATAATAGTGGCACCAAGTCTTTTAGCTATGTCAGCTGTATGATCTGTTGAACCATTTACAACGACAATTATTTCTAGCGGTTCTATTTTTCTTGCCTCAAGTATTACTTGTTCTATAGTTTCTTCTTCATTTTGCACCGGTATAATAACAGAAAGTTGCTTCCCGTCATAAATTGAAGAATACATTCCCCAGCCTTGATGATAGGAAGGGTATTGCTTGGATTCACCTAGCTTTTGAATAATATCCCTTCTTTTTCCTGCATCAGTAAACCCTACTCTTCTTCCTTTTTTCTCTATCCATTTAGATATACCGCTTAAATATCTTTCTACTTTCTCTTTTTCATTTTTTGATAACTCTTTTTTTATTAAATATCCTTCTTCCTCTATGGTCTCATCTTTAGATAACGTATTAATTGCATATTGATCGTTAATCCGCCAGCCTTGATTCACAATCTTCATATGAGATAAAACGATATTTTCCATATAATCAAAGCCGATATTTTCCAACACTTCCTTCGTAAGCGCATATGGCAATGAAAGTATTGAATTGCTTTTTAAATCTGGTCGTCTTAAGATTTCATTTAACATTTTTCTCCATACAATATCCATATTTGGACATTTACCTATTTCTATCAATTTATCTATTTTATTTAAAACTATATCGGCCTGATTTGTAACAATTGGCTCAATAAATCTCTGCATTTCATTTGTGGATAATGAAAAATTGCCATCTAAAAATAATAAAATATCTCCTTTTGCTGCCTTTATACAAGCTTCATATCCTTGATAATGCGCACTATATTTGTTCATTAAAACACTATGACATCTATATTTCGTTGCTATTTCATACAATTTACTTTTATCATTAGGGGCTAAAATTATAATTTCAATTGGTTTTAGTTTCCATGCTGCATTAATTAAATCTTCTACTAGTTGCTCTCGATCATTATACGAAATAATAACCGTTAACGATTTCATTACAATCCCCCTTTTTTACACATTATGTGGCATGAACCATCATTCATATGAAATTAAAATATTAAGTATTACAATTCACTCTAAATTTGCTACTTTATTAACATATTCAAAAGTGAACTATACTGTGTGAAAACAAACGTCTATTTTTGAAAATATAAGCTCTACACTTTCCTTCTTCCTCTTATAATTATGTGTTACAACTGTACCCATTAAATATATAAAAAGAGTCCTAATTTCTTTAGGACTCTTTTAAGTTAATTTATCAATTTGATTAATTTTATAATCTACATTTTCCCATGTTATACCTCTATCCGTTGTAGTAAATATTTCTTTTTTACTACACGCCCAGCCATTATGCTGATTTAAAAAATGTAAACAAAATACACTTTTTAATAATGGATTACTTGATAATTCAATCCATTCTAATCCTTTTTTCTTTATTTGATATACTCCTCCGTTTTCTCTATTTATAACCCAACCATACTGTGAACTAAAAAAAGATACGGCCACTTTACTAGTGTTCATCTTTTCATTTGAAATATGCCACGTATTTCCATTATCTAATGAGTAATTCATAAAAAATATATTATTATTTATTTTAGTTGGTATTGCTAACAAATTATTTTTATAAATTGCTTTGTAAGCCATGGAATTTCCATTAATAGTTCCTTCAATACTTGGAACATCTTTTATAGGGCTCCAACTTTTACCCCCATCTATTGTTTTGAATACCGTTGATTTTTCATAATTCTTTTGTAAAGAAATAAAACCAACTAATCTATTTATAAATGTTACACCTGAAATACTATCACTAATATTTATGTTTCTTATTACTTTCCATACTCTTCCTTTAGATTTTGTATAATACAAATTATGCTGAAATTTATTCGATTTAAGTTTTCTAGATAATATAATCCATATGCTCCCCATATTTGTGGCATGCATTTGTACTTGCACATCAGTCGACAGTTCCCAATTTTCTTCAATTGGTAAAATAAATTTGTTCCATTTCCCTCCTCTATTAACTGTATAAAATATGGCAGGCTCTCGATTATCATCTACTTTTGTTAAACCATACGCCCAAGAACTACGAGAGTTTATTGGATATACGGATAATATAATTGAATTAGGAGGATTGACAACATCCCACTCTACTCCTCCGTTTCGAGTAAATAAAATGGCTTGCTTATTATTTGAATGTTGAATACCAGCCCAACCAAATCTATCAGTCCTCATTTGTAAGGAAGTAAATCGAATATCATTATTCTCCAACATATCACCTCATTCTCATCATATATATATTGGTATGTTATTTTTAAAAAAACGTTCTATCATTTTTATTTATATCACCGATTTTTAACTATTACCTATATATCTATCTAATCTCTTTAATGAAGTTTTAATTTCTTAACTATTAAATGCATGCACTTTATTTCTTCAACCACATTTATATCAAAAGTTGAGAACACTTCATAATAATTCATACTAAAAAAAGCTATCTTATAAAAGATAACTTTTAATTTTTTATATTTAATTACATACAGGATATATCAAACTTTTACGAAATTGTTAAAGCGGCTACTGTAGCAATACAAGTAATAAATTGATTAACAAACGCGTCAATTTCTTCTTTCGTAATAATATATGGTGGCAGTAACCGAATGATATTCCCTTGCGTGACATCAACTAATATACCTTTCTCCATTAATTCTGCCTGTAATTTCTTCACATTTTCATTCGTATCATTCAAACTAATTCCAAACATCATACCAGCATGACGTACTTCCCCAATATAATAAGAATTTTCATTCTGAATTTCTTGCAATCTATCATTTAAATATAGTGACGTTTCATAAGCTTCTTGCATTAAACCATCTTCAATCAATGTATTTAATACCGTTAAACCTAAAGCTGTTCCCATTGATGAATGTGCAAATGTTGTGCCGTGATCTCCTGGTGAAAATACATCACATAACTTTTCACCTACAATAATTCCGCCGAGCGGTATCCCGCCTCCTGCACCTTTACCAATTTGAATAATATCCGGTGTAATATTGAAATTTTGATAAGCAAATAGTTTACCAGTTCTCCCCATACCACTTTGCACTTCGTCAACTATTAGAAGTACATTGTATGTATCGCAAAGATGTTGAACGCTTTGCAAATATTCACTTGATAAAGGATAAATCCCCCCGCTTCCTAAAACAGGCTCTAGCATAATTGCAATCGGATTTTCATTTATAATTGTTTCTTCTAATTGCTCTATATTTTCACGTTCCACTTCATATACAGGAATCGATGTTTTAGGGAAATTTTGATATATACTTTCTTGTCTCGTAAAATGAAGTGCTCCTAACGTTCGTCCGTGGAAACTTCCCTTTAGAACAACTACTCCATTTCGTTCTTCATTCGAAATAGATCTATATTTATCAATTAATTTTAATGTCGTTTCTGTCGCTTCCGTACCAGAGTTCGTAAAAAAGACCTTTCCGTTTTGTAAAGAGCACTCTACTAATTTCTTTGCATACTCAATCGCAATTGGATTTAAAAAATGAAACGGTAGATGCAACGATTTCGTAACTTGCTCCATTGTCGCTTGCACGATTTTAGGGTGATTGTATCCTAATACGTTCACTCCGACACCAGAAAATAAATCTAAATACTCTTTACCATCCACATCATAAAGCTTGCATCCTTCTCCTCTTTCTATTGCTACTTTCGTGCGACAATACGTAGACATCATATATTCTTTATCTAATTGAAACCAATCCGACATTTTAAATTCCTCCTAGTTATTTTCCCTGTTTATTTATGCTCATTCTCTATAAAATCATGTATAAATTCATTTTTAAGATTGAAATTTTAAAAGTAATTTTCTTCCCGATATTCATTTTTCCATAATTTCTTCTATTTCAACAGGTCCACTACATGCGTGTTTTTTTCATCTAGCGGTCTTTTACTATTTTGAACTCTGCCTGTCATACATAATCAAGTCTATAAAATCATATTTAGTAACAATGGACAAAAAGATTTGGAGGCTATATTGATGGATGAAAACTATGATAAACAGAGGCAATCTTTACTAGGGAAAGACTTTAATGATAATGGAAAACGTAATGAACAAGCTATATTTCACTCTCAAACAGTTGGTTCACGTGGACCTGTTTTAGAGCAAGATAGTGTGCTTCACGAGGCATTACAAGAATTTATTCACGAAAAAATTTTAGAAAGACCTGTTCACGCAAAGGGTTTTGGTGCATTCGGTTATTTTCAAACGATCTATCCAATGTCTGAACATACTAAACTAAGTTTTCTACAACATTCTAATGAGAAAGTTCCTGTTATGGTGCGGTTTTTCTACAAAATTTTATACAAAAGAAGGTATTTTCGATCTATTATGTAATCACATTCCTGTCTTTTCTGTTCGCGATCCGATGCGTTTCCCTGAAACAATTCAAGCGTTGTCACCTTCACCTAAAAATAACTTAATAGACCCTAATAGATTTTGGAATTTTGTCGCTAGAGCACCCGAAGCGATTCATTTCGTTGTCCGTTTGTACTCTGATGCTGGTACAGCCAAAAGTCTTCGCCGCATCCCAGGACATAGTGTAAATACATATGTTTGGAGAAATACTGAAGGTAAGCGAAAGTATGTAAAGTATCATTGGTATCCATTTGAAGGTGTACAATTCATTACTAGTGAGGAAGCAAATAAACTGGCTGCCGAAAACCCTGATTATAGCGGGAAAGATCTATATAATACAATTGAAAATGGTAAGCCAGTAGAATATGGTTTATACGTCCAACTCATGGACCCGAAAGATGAAGCACATCTTTCTTTCGATCCTTTAGATGATACAAAAATATGGGATGAAAAAGCGTATCCTCTCATACCATTCGGCAAAATGGTATTAAATAAAAACCCTGAAAATTATATGGAACAAGTAGAAAAAGTCGCTTTCTCCCCTTCTAATTTACTGGACGGTGCAGAACTATCAGATGATAAAATGCTACAAGGACGTGCTAACATTTATAGTGATTCCCAAAGAAGAAGAATTGGTCCTGAATTTCGTAAATTAGCAATTAACCAACAGCAAGATTGGACACCCGTTAATCAAATAACAAGCAGTGACGGAAGGTACGTTGAAGGTAAACTTAAAAGGACTTCTATAACGAAACAAGATGACTTTACACAAGCTGGTGAATTTTATACGAATTTACAACCAATAGAAAAAGAACATCTTGCTGAAAACTTAGCTAGTGACTTAAAGATTATTTCCGATGATATTAGAAAGATAGTTTTAGGGTATTTTCATACAGTGTCTGATGATTTGGTGAAAAAGATTGAAAGTGCAATGCAAAAGCTTTAAAAATAAATAAAAACGTCATTTTAATCATTAAAAATGACGTTTTTTTATGGCGAAATTACTAGGGGTTTCTATCGCTTCATTTACAACGATTAATGAAATTTTTCTCCTTCAAAGTTTCCTTTATTTCATTTTATATTATGGTACTCATTTCTCTTTTTCATATAATCTTTTTCACATTGCAACGGCTTGAATTTCACTTTTTTCCCTTTCTTCTTTTTCGTTTTTATAACGAGCCATTCCCCTTTTTCAACATCTAGTTTTAGACGTTTCATTACATTGATATTATCTTTTTCTTTATAAAGTAAAAATGCTTCTTGCGCACTCACAAATAAGCTAGGCTGCTCGCTAAATCCACCACTATCATAAATTTTAGTTAGCGAATTATAATAAGAATCATTTTCCCTTCCACCATACATCAAATGGGCAGCCTCCAAGTTTCTTTTACTAACTTCCCAAAAACTATGTTCATCAATATTTAAATTAAATGTGTTTTTAATGTCCTGCATTATATTCTTCACATGCTTTTCATCTCGAATTTTTCTTTCTTCAATACAATCCGAAGATAATTCCGGTGCATCAGATTGGGAATGCACAACGTGTTGTATTGATACACACAGAATAAATATGCTTAAAATGTATAATATTTTTTTCATATTTACATATCACCTCAAATGATTTATATACTATATCATTTGAGGCTTACAATATTCTTATGCTAGAAATGAGAAAGATCCTATAAAATAAATCTTTTATAGGATCTTTCCATCTAATATTGCTTTATCAAATTCACCGGCGAAGCAATTACCTTACTACTTTTCACATCATATAACCCTATCGGTGTTACCCGTATAAATGGCAAGTGCGTCGCAGAAAAGAATAAAATTGTAAATGCTGGATCGTTATATGCGTAACCTCGCTCTTGCAGTAAGTTCACCATCTTTTTCTCTTTCTGTATTAACTCTCTCATTTTTAATTCAGACATAATCCCGAGTAATGGTAATCTAATTTCATGTAACACTTCATTTTTTTCAGCGATTACAATCCCGCCGCCGAGCTCTTTTACTCTATGAAAAGCAGTAAGCATATCATCTTTGCTCTTACCAACAAGAATGATGTCACCTGTACCGGAATAAGAGCTAGCAAGGCCCCTTAATTCTTTCGCAAAACCTTTCACAACTGTATTCAATCGCCAACTGCCATCACGAGCAATCATCATAAGGAAACATTCATCATGATTTATGGACAATTCATCACAGTCTAAGTCGATTTCACTAACGTATGGTTTTGTTATAACGTTATTTAATAAGTGTATACCCGTATTATTAGAGAAAATCATATCCTCTTTTTCTATGGACCAATCTAATGTTAATGAAGTTACTTTACATTCATTCCAGTCTATATGTAATGATTTATGTGTATTTACACCGTCACGCTTCACCCATTGCCCCTTTGCAATTACGCTCGTTGGTACCGGGTTTTCTTTACTTTCTAAAATATTGATATTAGCAATTCTACCTGTCGCAATCGAACCATGTAAGTGCTCCATGTTATAATAACGAGCAATATTATAACTTGCCATATGATAAGCATCTATTACCGGCACCCCTTGTTTTATCGCGGTAGAAATCATAATGTTTGTCATTCCATTTTCATAAAATGAAGGATGTGAACCATCTGTAGTAAGCATGAATCTATCAAACTGCTTAACACCTAATTCCAGCAATTCCTTCAATAAAACTTCTAAATCTGGGCGTATGGAAGAATTCCTAAGAGAAACAATGTAACCTTGCATAAGACGAGTTAACGCTTCCTGCCCTGTCATCGCTTCATGATCGCAATCCGTACCTAACAGTTTTAATTTCGCTAAAGTTGCTTCAGATGCTCCTGGGAAATGTCCTTCCACTTTTTTCTGTAATCGTTTTGTTTCCTGCACCCAATCTAACATTTCATCATCGCCATGTAATAACTTTGGCCATGCTGTTAGCTCACCGCCTTGCAGAACTGCTTCATGTTTCAGCCATTCTATTATTTCTTTACTATTAAATAAAGATTCACCGTTTTGCAGTTCAGTTTGTCCATCAAAACGGCACCACCAATACATACTAGCTGGAACCTTTGTAAATTCATCTAATAAATGAAATGATTCTTCACGCTTTAATGTGAAAAATAAAGTTAAATTATCATTAATAAAAGTTGTTGTCCCAAATTGCATCGCATGATTTGCTAATGTCTCTGGATTATACAACTGATACGGATGTGCATGTGGTTCTATGTAACTAGGAACTACATACTTTCCATCACAATTAATGACTTCACATTCATGTAGTTGCGCTGGCAGCTTTTCTCCTACATATATAATACGGTCATCATAGATCCAAATATTTGCTTGCATCCATTCACGCATATAGGAGTTTAAGTATGTTGCATTCTTTAATAATTTGTGTGGGCTTTTTGTACCATCTATTATTTCAACATGTTCTCGTAATTGTTCGTTACTCCATCTAAACTGATTTTGTCCCAATGTATTTCACTCCAAATCAATTTACTTTTATTTATTAAAACAAAAATAATTAACAAACTGAAGTATTATCCATTCATAACTCCCCTGTATAGCCGCTATATCTTTCATTATATGAAATAATCGAAAAAATAACAATTTTACAAACATGAAACATACCTCTTTGATCTGCAATAAAAAGGATGTCATGCAACTGACATCCTTTTTATTTTTATGCTAAACTATAAGATTGAATCGCACTTGTATCGTATTTATGTTCTACATATACTTGATGCCATCGCCTGAATGTTAATACTGTCCTTATTTGTTAAATTTAAAAAACATATCTTTTATTTACAACTATAGCGAATTCCCATTCACTTTCTTTTCATCTATTTATTAAATTCAACTTGCATCATTTTATCAAACTGTGTAAGAATATCAACCTGACCTAAAGAGTTAACATTAACAGCAAATGTATGCTTGCCTCCAATTACTCCACCAGCAAAAGTCATAAACCCAGGAATTGATCCTCCGTGACCCCAAACTGAGACACCATTTGGAAGTTTAGTCTCATAGATTCCAAGACCATATCCATCACCAACCCCTTTTCCTTCTACAGGAACTGTAGTAAGCATTTCTTTTAGCTCTCGTTCCTTCAGTAACTTACCACTGAGTAAAAATGAAAAGAATTTATTTAAATCATCTGCATTAGATATCATGTCTCCAGCTGCATTAGCTAAACTCGGATTATAATCCGTAATGTCTTTCAATTCGCTCGTTTCTTCGATTTTCACATACCCACGAGCATGATTCTTTCCTGGGATGACGGGTGAATTTCCTGGTAAAAACGTATTTGACAAGTCCAAAGGTTCAATTATTCGCTTTTCAATTTCTTCCGCATAACTATTACCAGTTATTTTTTCAATTAGCATTCCCAATATTACATATCCTGTGTTTGAATACAACCAATCTTTACCCGGCGAGAAATCTGGAGGCAGAGAAAGGCCTATTTTCACTATTTCTTCTGCTGTATACGTTTTTTTCGAATTCATTATGTCAGCGTCTTTTGACTTTAAATATTCAGCTATACCACTCGTATGATTCAAAAGTTGTCGTATCGTAATTTGATTTCCATCATACCCATTTCCTTGTATAAGACCCGGCAGCCACTTTTCAATTGGATCGTCAAGTTGTACGCGATTTTCTCCTACTAATTGAAGAACAGTCGTGGCGGTAAAAGTTTTCGTCACACTACCAATCCGAAAGCGATAATCCGATTTCACCGGTTTCTTTGTATTTAAATCCGCCACACCAGCAGTATAACTATTAATTTTCCCTTTATTAGACGTCTTAGCTAATACCCCTGGCGCCCCAATTTGTATTGTTTCCTGCATTACTTGTTTCCATCCATTCCGATTCTTTTGATCATGTACTTGTGACGAATTAGAAATACTTTGAGTAGAATCTGCTTTCACAGTAAAACCAGGTGTAAATAGAGTAGTACCCGCTAATAAAACTGTCAAACTCGCTAACTTCATTGAATTACATTTTTTCATAAGGTTTTCTCTCCCCTATTCATATCGTATTGATTCAAGCTATACTTTTATCCTATATGATAAAACTCTCTTTTTTCTTATCCATTCCTTACGAAATACTTACGTTCAAATTTTGTTGCGCTAAGCTGAGAAAGAATTATGTATGAAAATAAAAAGGGCATAAAAAATAAGGACAGTCCCTTAACTGCCCTATTTTTATTTCACCTTGTCTTAATTATTTTAAAATGAATAAAAAAAGAACATGTTTTCACTTTTATGTAAACACGTTCTTTTTTATTTAAGTAACTAATCTATATTCACCTTTACCATCCTGCACTAGCGTTCATACCATTTCCGATAATAGAAAGTAATAGTGGCCATAATACTGGTCCTAACGTAAGTAGTAGATTTAGAAGTATAAGCATTCTATATCCAACGGTGAAATTGTGATTTTTACGATTAACATATACGAGACTGACTAATGATATTATGGTCGTTAAAAATAATACTAACATTACCAACCAATACCACACCATTAAACTGAGACTCCATGGTGTTAATAGCTCGTGTATGATACAAAATGAGATTCCTAATACAGCAAAACTAAAGCTAGTCACCGCTGTTTTTATAAGCCATTTACTTATTTTTTTATCGTATGTATTTTTACAATATAAATCTATTAAAGTAAATAAAGATAAATATGCCATTACTACGCCTATCCAAGACAATAACCAGTCTCCATCCCCTTTGAATAATAAGAACAGCAACCACCACATACCTACTGCAGAAAAAACAAAGGAAATAAGTATGCTTTTCAATACCGATTTCATTACATTTTCACACCCTTAAAAACTTAAAAATTAATTATAATTTATAAAAATTAAGTATAGGTTAACACGTAATGAAGTATAAGTAAATAAAGTTAATTTCGTTTCCCTATTTGAAGACGGTTTCATATAAGAAAATAATTCATGTTAATCAAATTTCCGTATAAAAAAAGAAAAGGTGGATATTTATGTATCCACCTTCCCATCTCCCTCTACCCACTTCATTATTTTTTCCACATCTAACTCCGTATACGTCTTTTCACCATAACGAACAGACTCATATAACGAAGTAATATTTCTCGTTCTACTAATTCTTTTTAACCATTGTTGCATCGTTTCATAGGACCTTCTCTGTTCATGAAATGGTAATGTGCTTTCCCATTCAACTAACGTTTTTCTTATCGTATCTGTCGGTAACGGCTGTTCTAACTGATGAATGACTTTCTTGTTATTTTCGGTTCTTACCGTATTTTCTTTTGTTACCGATTTTTTCTCCTGTTCTATTTCTGGTTTCATTAACTTTTTCCTAACGGATTTATAAAGAAAATATATAATTACCCCTACAATAACTACATAAAAAACTATACTAATCCATGAATTTGAAAGTACAGAAAATACGTGTTCCCATGAACTTTCTTTTTCAAAACCTTTAAATTTTTCACCCGTTGTCGTTCTCTCCCCATTATCTCCTACTTTTTTCTCTTCTAAAGGTGTTCCATAACCTTCAGTATCACCGTAGTTTATAGTTTCCTTATAATTTTTTTCAGATTTCTTTTCACTAAAAAAACGTTCTTTTACTATGCCTTGTACATGCACAACACCTTGTGATAACGTTATCGCACTAACCGTAAAGAAAAGTAGCATTAAAACTCTAACACTCCACAATTTCACTTTCATATGCCGCGCTTTATTAACCATGACATAAGCCCCTTCTTATTCTTTAATTACAATCCATTTATTCGTTCGACTATATTTCTTTGGTGAAGTACCAAGAATTAAAGGAACTGCATCCAGTTCCTTACGACGAAAACCTGCTGTGTAAAAATAAGAAGAAGATACAGGCGTATCCTGATCCGATATTGAAGCAAGTACCTTTAATATATTTTGCAAATGTTTCCGATTATCCCCGTTTTTTATATGTAGCAAACCGTTATCTTTTACACTATTGATCCATACTTCAAATGAACAGTTTTGCATAAGAAGTTGTTTGCATATGCCTGCTGTTAATTCAATTAATTCTTCTATATCATTTCGCAAAGAAACACCACTTTTATTTTGCAAATTGAGATAAATTGCATATTTATCTGATTGTGTTCGCTCGTACTTTTTCGCGGTTATCGACCCTGTTTTCGCTGTTGCACTCCAGTGGATGGAACGAAAATCTTCATTTCCATAAGACTTTACTCCCATTACTTTCGTTTCATCATATAAGGGTGAAGACATCGCTTTTCGAAATCCTCGTGACCATTCTTGTAATTCAGGAACTTGTATTTTCGGAACAGCTGGTAAGACTAAATAGGAGGGCGTATCAACTTGTTTATATGTTATATGGTTCGTTATGAATCCAAAGAGATCAGTAATAACAATTTCAACTTCTTCCCATTTCACAATTCCTCTTTTTAACGCTACAGCTTGTAAATCAAATGAAACTGACTCTCTTCCTTTTAAATTAAAATTCATATAATAATTTGAACCTGTACTATAATTTTTATTTATTTCATCATGATTCCAAGTTAGCTTATTTTCACATTTAAATCGAAATACGATATTAAGAATAGGAAATACCGACTTGTTTGAAATTTTAATTTTGCACATATTCGTTTCACCTATAAAAACATTCGAATTTCCTTGACTGTATTCCCATTCAACACGAGATACTTTACGTATGTAAACATGCATAGCACCTATTAAAATTACATACAAAAATACGAAAGATAAAAACAATAGATTACTTGAAAACATACATAAAATAACGGCTACAACTGACATAACTCCCATTACGAAAGGCTCCGCTAAAGGTGTATACACAAGCTGTTGATTCATCGTACATTCTCCACTGGCACACTAATCGTATGAAGAATTTCTTTCATGATTTGTTCTTTTGTCGTTTTCATCTCTCCTTCAATCGTTAAAGTTAAACGATGAGCACAAATGGATGCAGCGAGTTGCTTTATATCATCTGGCGTACAGTAATCTCTTTCATTCAATATAGCCCGTGCTTGAATCGCTCTCATAAATGCCAACGTCCCCCGTGGACTTACACCAATTTCAATTAGCTCATGCTTACGCGTTGCCTCAATAATTTCAAGAAGATAATCTTGCACATCATTTCCCACTAACACTTCTCTTGCACGTTTTTGCATCATAATAATTTCTTCAGTTGAAATAATTGATTGTAACGTTTCTAACGGATCATTCATTTGAAACCGATTCATCATTTCCTTTTCCGCTTCTCTCGTAGGATAACCTTGGCGAATCGTAAGTAAAAATCGGTCTAATTGAGCATCAGGTAAAGGAAATGTACCAGCAGATTCAAGAGGATTTTGCGTTGCAATTACTAAAAAAGGTTCTGGTAATGAATGCGTCTGTTTCGCAATCGTAACAGTACGTTCTTCCATAACTTCAAGTAACGAAGATTGTGTTCTCGGTACAGCTCGATTAATTTCATCCACTAATACTATATTTGCAAAAATAGGTCCTAACCTCGTTTTAAAATCCGATTCCTTTATATTAAAATATTCAAGACCAATAACATCTCCAGGCAAAGTATCCGCTGTAAATTGTATTCTTTGAAATTTAGCGTCCACGCTTTTCGCTAAACTTTTCGCTAATGTTGTTTTTCCTGTCCCCGGTACATCTTCTAATAAAATATGTCCTTTTGCTATAAGAGCTATGGCTGCAAGTTCGATTGATTCATCTTTTCCTATAATAACTTTCGAAATATTATTAGTGATTTTCTTTAATGTGTTCATATATTTCCCTCCCACCTTTATTCGTTCTGAAAATTAAGAATTATTTTTTCCAAATTATAGCATGTAATTCAAAGATGAAATAGAGCAAAAAGGAAACTTATATTTTTTCTTCACTACACGTAAAAAAGCACCTATTATCGTCCGTTGACAATGAAGTGCTTAACTCACGTAATTTTCATATTGGGCATTTGACACCTTACATACATTTACTATCTTTCTATTTCACTCCAAATATCAACATCACATTCATTTAAAATCGCTTTAATTTTATCCTTCTCAAAAACTACTAAATAATCATACGGTAAGGCTAGTACTTGAATAAGTGCAGGTTTCATTTTTAATAATTCGTAGGCGTATATGGTTTCCAATTCACCTGATTCTTCTTCCTCATTGATAGGCCCTATATACCAACCAGAAGAACCTTCACCATAACCACTAGATCTTTGTAAATAAACCTCGTCTTGTTGTAACACATTTTTAGCTATCACAATCTTATCGTTAAATTTAATTAATTCCCCCTCAATATTTAATCGACGTAAGCAATGCGCTTGCTCTAATTGTACCCATAAAGTAATCGTTAAATCTTCTGACATATCCTTAAAAGGGTTTTTAGTATAATCTGGGGTAATAATTTGATAACAATCTTCATATTTACATAAACTAAAAATAGACCATCCAACTTGAATTGAAAATCCATCTACTAATTTATCTTCTACCTTAGTTAACAAATTAAATAAGGTTTCTACATGAAAACGTAAAGGTTCTTCTACTTTTGCTTTTACATTTTTATTACCTATATTTTTAATCATTGTTTTCAAATAAACGTTCCCCGCTTCTATTGAATTTCTTCACTCAATCTCTATTCCTCCACTCACCTTAAATAGACCTAGTGGCAGGATAACTTTCACTATTAATACCAATAAAATTCCTAATATTAAAACTCTTCTCCCCATGCTTCTTTTTGCATCTATTAACCCTTGTGATAATACGATTTTTTTAGTGCAGAACAAATTTTTATATTTTTAAAATTTTCCAATACCAACTCTTTGTTTAGGTCTAACGATTTGACCAGCAATTCCGTGTGTCACCTCAATTTTATCAAATAAAAAAACATTCTTTTACAACAATTAAGGCTTCAATAAAGCATAATATTTTTCAAACAAAGATTTAATATGATTTCGCCTATTTCTCATACTTACAAATTTATATCATACAAAATGAGTTTCTGAGAACTTATCTCAACAAATGTTCCTTTCGGATATGGTACTCCCTCAATATCGAGAGTAAATATACTTTGGCCAATTTTAAAACCACAACATCCATGCTCAAAAAATGTTTCCACTTCACAAACTATAATTGTGGAATTTCTATTATTTTTAATACAGTATTGCTTTTTGCCCGACTTATTAACATCTTTTCTCCACACTACTACATCTCGTATTTCTAGCTCGACATAATATTCTCGACCTTCTATTGGAGTTTTTCCATTCCAACTAGCTTTTCCACAACCAAACGCGGAAGAAAAGCTTACTACATTCTGGTCATTATATATTCCTTCATTTTTTATAATTTTAATTTTCACAGATTTCACCTCTGAATTGGAACTTTAACAAAACTCTTTATTAGCTCGTAATCTCATATTTCTTCATGTTAATGATGTATTTGTTGTACCCCACATTACTCAGTGATATTGGCTGCTCTCCATTCCTTAAAACAGCAGTATGTATTTGACGATTTTCATGCTAACTTCTCCGTTCTACTAATGTATATAATCTTTTAAAGCCAATATTTCTTCTCTATTGTAATCAACCATTGCCAAGAAATACTCGTCAAAATTCTTAAACCTATCTATTTCTTCTCCTGCAAACCAAATGATTTCACCTGGTCTATATGAATTTGGTAAACATAAAACAAATAAGTCCTTATCAAATTCAGAGACTGCTATTGGTAATAACTCCTGCCTTACAACGCCACTTTCTTTTAAAACATCGTCATCAATAACTGTTAATAACATTTGAGCGTACTCCATTATAGTTGATTGCTTCAGTTGTTCTATACCAAATAAGTCCACAGTTTGATAAAAGCCTTTCCAACCATTGGCATATTTTAGAAAATCTCTATATTTTAAATCAAGTTTATAACCCCATTCTTTTTCAAAAGCATACACATACTCTTCACTGGCTCCTACTTCAGGAAAGTGATGTGGCCATATTTGCTCGATATCTTGCTTCATTAACTCTTGCTTCACTAAAACTAAAGTTGTTATCCTATCTTTCCAGTTAATCACCTTTTAGTCCTCCACTATAAATTTAAATCCAGTAGATTTACCTATTAGTTATCTATTAGCCCGTACTTCAAAATTCAACCAACTATGAGGATTCAGTTTTCCATCTAAGTTGTATTAAACGTAAGACAAATTTCTTTGTCATAATTATTTATTTTATCATTAATTTCTATTACAAAAGATAAGAAAACCATCATTGTTCCAACATAACTATGTCGAGAATAGATTCCACTTATGCAAAAAAGATGACCCCAGCAACACGCTAAAGTCATCTTTTTCTATCTCATTATTTTACTAACTCTCCATTATAAACTTTTATGTCAAGAGGAGCAGTTAAAAATTGTGGTGCTTTGCTAACGAAAGATGTGAAGTGTTCACTCGTATTATGACTCGCAACTGCTGCTTCATCTTTCCATACTTCTACCATCGTATAAACACTTTCTTTTTCTGTATCTTTATATAAATCATAAGACACATTTCCACTTTCTTCTCTTGAACCATGAAGTAGTGGCTGAATTTGTTCTAAAAATGATTGTTGTTTCGCTGGATCTACTTGAAATATTGCGTGAATAATAATCATGGTGTTTCCCCTCTCATCTTTCACTTATTTAAGTTCTTTTATAAAATTATTTCCACTCTGCAACTTTTTCAATTGGAAGACGTACTGATTGGTAACCACTGTCAGCAGCTTTTCCAATTGAAATTAACATTACTGGTACGTGACGTTCTTTATCTAGTCCGAAAGCTTCTGCGATTTGATCTTTCTCAAAACCACCAATTGGGCAAGTGTCATAGCCGTGAGCACGAGCTGCTAGCATAAATTGCATTGCTACAAGACCACCGTCAATTAGTACTGTATCTTTCATTACTTCTGGTGTAACCATTGAGAAATAAGCTGAAAGTTTTTTCATTTGATCTTCTTTTACTTCTGCTGGCATAAGTCCACGCTCTACTGCTGTACCGTAAATTTCTTCTGCGTTATCAAAGTTGTTTAAATCACCAAATACAGCGATCATTGCTGAAGATGTTTCTACTTGAGATTGATTGAATTTCGCAAGTGGTGCAAGTGTTGCTTTCGCTTCGTCACTTTCAATCACAAGGAATCTCCATGGTTGCATGTTTACTGATGATGGTGCAAGTGTTGCTTCTGTAAGAATTTCTGTCATTTCTTCTTTGCTAATTTTCACTGAAGGATCGTACTTACGGATTGAACGGCGTCCTGTTAAAATTTCGTTAAAATCATTTGTTTTTACTGAGTTAGTCATAGTTGTATTCTCCCTTTTTTATAATTCTTTTATGTTTTGTTGAATGCGGTCTAACATCGTTAAAAGATTGTCGCGTTCTTCTTCACTTAATCCTTTAAATGCTGAAGTAGCGAAACGCTCTTTTTCCTCTTGATATACTTGAATTTTATTTCGCCCCTCTTCTGTAAGAGAAACTAACGTAATTCTGTTATCTTCTGGATTTTTACGTCGTGTAATCAT
>Ga0209463_1000705_pt1 | contig 23452 bp, 18 predicted proteins | sample AgamicMgSfrz_FD_187169 | JGI IMG/M metagenome (GOLD analysis project Ga0209463, IMG submission 187169) | Agave microbial communities from Guanajuato, Mexico - Mg.Sf.rz (SPAdes) (version 2) | ecosystem: Host-associated > Plants > Phyllosphere > Phylloplane/Leaf | place: Guanajuato, Mexico... | reverse complement strand
AAAAAATAGAGATAGCGTAGTGCCTTATTTGCGAGAACGCCGTTGGAACCAAGAACCGATGATCGGGATCCGGGAAAGGTCATGAAAGTCAATCATGCGGGTCATGCCCATGACGATAAAATAAACAATGAGACCAGCACAAGGAGCAAGGATCATTCTCAGCCAAAAAGGTAGCAAAACAGCTGTATGTTCATATACCATAAGGGTTGCTGCTCCCATGATCACCATGCCGGTTGCTGTTTTGACCCAATCCATCATTTTGAATCGGAATTGAAGCAAATTGCGAACACTTCTGGCGTGTAAAAGAGTAACAACAGTTGAATTCACACAAATGGCAATCACTGCACCGAAAATACCGTATTCAGGTTTGGATGCAAGCAGCAAAATCAAAGTTATTTTGATTACGGCACCGATAAAAGTATTAAGGAGAGCTTTTCCTGGACGATCGAGTGCCTGTAGAGCAGCCTGAAGAGGTGCCTGGATGTAGATGAACAGCGCAAAAGGAGCCATCAGTTTAAGCATGCTTCCAATCGATGCATCATTATACAGTAGTAAACACATCGGTTCGGCAAGCACATACATAAAAACAGAAAAAGGGGCACCTGTGACGAGTGCAAGCCGCAGTGCCTGATGCATTCGTTTATGGATAAGGGCTCGATCACCCTGTGCGGATGCTTCAGACAGGGAGGGAACAAGTGATGTGGCAAGCGATGAAGTCAGTGCACCCGGCAGCAGCAGCAGGGGAATGATCATGCCTTGTAACGCACCATATTGGGCGGTGGCGAGTCCACGGGATATCCCTGCAAGAGCCAAACTCTGAGCGGTGACAATCGTTTCAGCGAGGTAGGAGAGAGAGCCTACCAGTCGGCCTGCTGTTACGGGTACAGAGATGGCCAGTAGACGCCTGATCAATCCTGTTTGTGAAGCATTCGAATCAACGGGCAGTGTTGATGAAGGGACATTTTCATTCTGTGGAGTCATCAGATGATTGGATCGCTCGGGATCTTTTTTATGTCTGTTGTAATTCCATAGCAATACAAGCATGCCAACAAATTCGCCGACGAGTGCTCCGAGCATGGCCCCTGCTGCTGCCTGAGCAATACCCTGGGGGAGAAGCAGCCAGGAAAACCAGATCACGCAAATAATGCGTACAACAGTTTCCGTAATCGAGGAAGCGGCAGTAGGAATCATATTCTGCTTGCCCTGAAAATAACCGCGATACACCGCGGATACGGCGATAATCGCAATCATTGGACTCATACTTACAAACGTATGATATACTCTCTCATCCGTCAGAACATAACGTGTAACCCACGGGGCAAAGGCAATGCACAGAAACATGAAAACAACGCCCAAGGTTAAGGTGAAGCTTAGACTAATCTGTAATATACGCTGGGGAGAATAACGGTTGGCCCCTGTATCTGCTTCAGCAACAAGTTTGGCAACGGCGAGCGGAATGCCTCCGGTAATTAATGTCACGAGTACAATGAAGAACGGATAGCTCAGCTGATACAAACCAACACCTTCTGCTCCGATCACGCGAGGCAGTGCAATACGGGGGATAAAACCGAGAATACGATTAATAATGCCTGCGGCAAGCAGGATCATGGCTCCCTGGATAAATGTCTGTTTCTTCAAAACTACCCCTCTTTCCCGGTTGAAAGTAACAGGTCTCGTAAAACGGGACAAAGCCGTTGTTCTTCATCCTATGCCAGTCCACTGTCTTCTCATGACAACTTGGACGCCATTAACAAAAAGATCCAAACCGGGCAAGCAGGAATCTGAATGTATGAAGTCGAATCATGTAATATTGATGCCGCATAAAGGCTTGTGTGTGAGAAGGGAGGCGCTCCCCGCTTGGAAGAAATGAACGATATGGAGCTGGAAGAATCCATTGAGATGTTATGTCGCAGCAAGGCGGAGGAATTAAGGCTTGTCGGGTACGAATATGTGACCAGCAAAGATGTCTGGAATTGCGTTAGTCATAAATATGAAAAACAGGGCATTCCACCGCTTCACCAATTGGTGAACGACATTTTGTCACTGAAAGCAACAAGCTTTATGAACTTTATGACCGTTTCTGCATACCGGGGATCCTCTTTCTAACGAAAGGGATCTTTTTGTGTTGGAAATTGACTGCTTTTTACGGCATCGCTATAATAGGAATATTGAGAATGAAGGGGGATCTAGGAACGGCATGAAGAGAATTGTCAGTTTCATTCTGGTCGTGCTTGTGACCGCAGGAGTCATGCTCGGCACAAGTCCGGGCCTGCTCAAAAATATACGCTTGGGCCTTGATTTAAAGGGAGGCTACGAGATCTTATATGAAGCAGAGCCGCTGGAACAAGGGCAGCAAGTTACCAAAGCTTCTTTGGTACAAACTGCAAGAAGTCTGGAAAGCCGTGCCAATGCGCTCGGAACAAGCGAGCCGGAAGTAACCACAGAAGGAACCAATCGGATTCGTTTGAAGTTGGCTGGCGTTACGGACGAGGAAGAAGTAAGAGCCAAAATGAAAGAACCTGCCGTCCTGACTTTCCGAAGTAAAGGGGAGAACGACAAGGAAGGCGAGTATACAAAGATTGAGCTTCGAGGAAATGAATTTGTGGAGAACGGCGCAAAAGTGACATTCAATCAGCTGAATGAACCGATGATTGATATCCAGGTCAAGGATAAAGCGAAGTTCTCTGAAATTACCAAACGTCTCATCGGACAACCTCTGGCTATCTATCTGGACGATCAGCTGCTCTCTGCCCCAACTGTACAACAGCAATTGACGGACGGTTCGGCACAAATTACAGGCAGCTATACACGTGAGGAAGCGAATCAGCTGCGTGACACCATCAACCTGGGTGCACTCCCTCTCAAACTGACAGAGAAATACTCACAAAGCGTTGGAGCAACGCTGGGTAAATTGTCTCTCGACCAAACGATTAAAGCAGGATTGATCGGTTCCGTTATTATTTTAGTGTTCATGATTGGTCTGTATCGCATTCCGGGGATCATCGCAAGTTTTGCCCTGATCACACATACTTGGCTGGTACTGGCGATTTTCTATATGGGAGAATTTGTGCTTACCCTTCCGGGTATTGCGGCATTTATCCTGGGTATAGGGATGGCGGTCGACGCCAACATCATTACGTACGAACGGATCAAGGAAGAAATGCGGAGTGGTAAATCGATTCTGTCTTCGGTTAAGGCGGGAAGCAAACATTCCTTCCGTACCATTATCGACTCTAATATCACAACCATCATTGCTGCAGCGGTTATGTTTTTCCTGGGTACTGGCGCAGTCAAAGGTTTCGCGCTCGTGCTGATTTTTGACATCGTCACCAGTATTATCACGAATATTTTCTTCTCCCGCTTCCTGTTGACCCTGCTTGTGCGGGCTAACGTGTTGAAGAAGCCTAAGTACTTCGGAGTGAAGGAGAGTGAAATTCGTGCGCTTTAATTGGAACTTTGATTACATTAAAGGCAGTAAAATTGCCTATACGTTCTCCATTATTTTGACTTTGGCAGGGATTATCAGTTTGTTCTCCCTTGGATTAAATTATGCGGTCGATTTCCGTTCAGGTTCGAATGTGGACATTACCGTATCCAAGGCGATTACATCCGAACAAATTACTCCCATTATCGAAGACCTTGGTGTCAATGAAGGCGACGTAAATATTACGCCAGGTGCCGACCGAGTCAACGTTCGGTTCTCGAACGTATTGGATGAGACACAAGAGAGCAAGTTCAAAGAGGAGTTCACCAAGCTGGACCCGAAGGCTTCCTATGAAGTCAATACCGTTGATCCGGAAATGGCCAAAGAGCTTGAACGTAACGCAATCTATGCGGTCCTCATTGCAAGTATCGGTATCATGATCTATGTTGCGATCCGGTTCGAGTGGAGATTCGGACTGGCAGCTGTTATTGCGCTCTTCCATGATGCATTTGTAGTCATTAGTGTGTTCTCCATCTTCCGTTTGGAAGTGGATCTGACCTTTATTACAGCTGTACTGACGATTGTCGGTTTCTCCATTAATGATACGATTGTTATTTTTGACCGGATCCGGGAGAACCTGCGTTTCGCCAAGAAAACAACGAAAGCAGATTTGCGTGAAGTGGTTAACCGCAGTTTGGCTCAAACGATGACACGTTCCTTGAACACCACGTTTACAGTATTTGCGGCATCCATCTGTTTGTTTATCTTCGGTGGAGAATCCATTCGCATGTTCTCGCTTGCGATGGTAATCGGAACATTGTTCGGCGCATATTCATCCATTTTTATCGCAGCGCCATTGTGGCTGGTTCTCAAAGGAAAACAAGTGGACAAGCCGAAAACGGCTGCCAAAGCATCCAACTAAACATCTTATTTGTAAGCCGCGTCTGTCAGGCGCGGTTTTGCAACTTTAGGTACAGGATTAAGGGGGAATTTTCATGACCAGAGAACGTATTCCAGCTGCTCAAGCGGCAACGTGGAGTGGTATTGCCGGGAATATGACACTTGCAGTGATCAAGGCGGGCGTCGGTTATATGGCGAACAGCAAATCGTTGCTTGCGGATGGTCTGTATTCTGCTTCGGAAGCTGCTTCCTCACTGGCAGGTCTCTTCCCCTCGAAGTCTGTACAGGATAGGAACAAAGCTCGCCGGGAACGGCCCAAGGAGCATTCGCGCATGGCGAGGCCCGGGATTACGGTGCTGCTGTCTGTCCTTATTCTTATGGGAGGCCTTCAGATTGCCATCTCTGCTCTGACAGGATTGACCAGTGAGGAGCCTGGCGAATCGGCAAAATATGATCATGCACTTATTGCAGCCTTTGCTGCACTTGCCGTGAAAGAAGCTATTTTTCAATTTCAATATCGATATTTCCGCAGGCGTAATCAGTCGCAGGCGCTGGCCTATGCTCAGGAACATCGCCGTGCGCTCTATTGTTCCCTCACCGTATTGGTAGGTATTGCAGGTTCAATGGCTGGTGAAACGATGGGCATACATGTTCTGCTCTATATGGACCCAGCAGCTGCACTCATTGCTTCCTGTTTCGTGCTTCATAAGGGTTACCGTATGATTGTAGATACCGTGTATGGCTCGCTGGTTCAGGAGTTGGAACAGGAAGAGGCCATGGACTTCAAGGAAACGGTACAACGGGTTTATGGCGTCATTACGATTGAGCATCTGACTGCCCGGGAACAGGAACATGATGTAACCATTGAACTGGTCATTAGTGTGAATCCGAGAATATCCGTGCTGGAAGCACAGGAAATTGCCAATCGGGCCAAGACATTACTCTTAACCCGGTTTAGTCATGTAAAAGAAGTACTAATCCAGGCTATCCCTTATGATCCGGGATATCCTTACAAATCCAATCATGAACTGCCCGATCAGGAAGCGACATTAATTCAGTAATGAAGCGCGGGTCCCGTAGATCAGGAAAGGAGCGTTATCATTGCTTTATTCGCAATACCGGTGGAATACACCGAATATCGATTTGGAGGCGGCTGCGGGACTCTCGCAGGCGCTTTCCGTTTCACCACTTGTTGGACGTTTGCTGGTTAGCCGGGGAGTCCATAATGAAACGGAGGCAGAGCGGTTTCTTCATCCCGATCTGGGGCAGATGCATGATCCCTATCTGCTTCTGGGTATGAATGAAGCTGTACCCCGTATCCGGCTTGCGCTGGAGCGCGGAGAACATATTTTAATTTATGGAGATTACGATGCGGATGGAGTGTCCAGTACTTCGCTGATGATCCATTTAATGCGGCATCTTGGGGCATCCTATGATATCTACATTCCACATCGGTCCAATGAAGGCTATGGGTTGCACAACCATGCGCTGGATTGGGCCCATCAGCAAGGTGTTACTCTAATTATTACGGTCGATACTGGAATCAGTGCAGTGGATCAGATTGCGTATGCGGCAACGCTTGGGATGGAAGTAATCGTTACAGACCATCATGAGCCGCCTGATATTCTGCCTGAAGCCTATACGTTGATCAATCCCAAACTTCCCGGTTGTCCATATCCCTTCAAAGGACTGGCCGGCGCGGGTGTTGCCTTGAAACTGGCCCAAGCCCTGATCGGTGAGGTGCCTGGTGAATGGATGGAGATCGCTGCCATCGGCACAGTCGCCGATCTGATGCCGCTTGAAGGAGAGAATCGGGTTATTGTCAGTTATGGCGTCGAGTCCATGCGTGGATCACGTCTCCCAGGCGTAAGTGCGCTGCTTGAGATTAGCGGCGTGGATCAAAGTCAGGTCACCTCGGTCAATATAGCCTTTGCGATGGCTCCCCGCATCAATGCCAGTGGTCGTTTGGATCATGCAGGGAGAGCCGTATCGCTTCTTACAACCGAGGATCTGGATGAGGCTCATATGCTTGCAGGTCAACTCGATCTGTTGAATCGGGAACGACAGCAGGTCGTCGAGGGCATAGTCCAGGAAGCCAGCGCACAGTTGGAACAAAAAATTCAGCTTCGTTCCGGTAAAGTTCCAGACGTGATCGTTCTAGCAGGAGAAGGCTGGAATGTGGGGGTTGTGGGCATCGTGGCTTCCAAAGTACTGGAACGTTATTATCGTCCGACACTCATATTGGGAATAGATCCGGAGACCGGTGTGTGCAAAGGCTCTGCTCGCTCCATTGATGGTCTGGATATCTATGAGGCGCTTACCGCTTATAAACATACAATGGACCACTATGGTGGACATCCGGCAGCGGCTGGCATGACTCTTCATCGGGATCAGCTGGAAGAGCTGGAGGCTGGGTTGAACGAGTTTGCAGCCGCCGTTCTGACGGAAGAGGATTTTATGCCTCAGCGGCTGGCAGACGACGAGTGTAGAATTAGTGACGTGCCGCTGAAAGTCATTCAGGAGATTGACAGACTTCAGCCTTTCGGCATGAGCAATCCTTCGCCTCGGTTTGTTTTAAGAGATGTGATGGTAAAAGAAACACGAACGATGGGCCGGGAGAAACGGCATCTGAAATTGGTTCTCGAACAGGACGGGCAACAGCTCGAAACGGTTGCATTTGGCAAGGGAGCTTTAGCTGAATTTTTGCCTGTGGGTTCTCTTATTGATGTAATGGGTGAACTATCCATTAATGAATGGAACGGGATGCGCAAACCGCAATTGATGCTCCAGGATATTCATGTTCCACATGCTCAAGTCTTCGACTTGCGTGGGAATGCTGATCCGCTGAACGCGATGAAGCAGTTCCTTGGTTCACTTGAAGTACATTTAAGGAACACATCTGGCTCAATAGGTGCGATTGTCCGGAAGGATATCCATGTTTCTGAGGGAAATTCATTGTATGAACCTTGCCTTTGGGTATATGATAGAAAGGTCGGGTTATTTCCGTTTAATGCTGCTGCGCAGCATTATGGACAGGAACAGGTCCGGACGTTATTTGTGTTTGATACGCCGGAAACCCCGGAACAACTTGATGCCATGCTGGCCATGTTCAGCGGAGCCGAGAATATCATCCTTCTGCACGGATCAGGCAACCGCCGAGATCGCCTACAGATGCCTTCCAGAGACCTCTTCAAGCGTATTTATATGATGGTGTCAAAATGGAGAGCTGAACCGGTAGAGGAACAAGAGATTACTCCTGCACTCAGTCGTCAGTGTGGATGTTCGCCGCGAATGATTACCATGATGCTGGATGTGTTTGAGGAGTTATCGTTCATTACTAGAAAAGATGGCAAAATATCGTTTGTGGATAACCCGCCCAAACGCGATCTGACCTCGTCCCGTCATTATCAGGCACTGGAAAGTATGGCCGAGACAGAACAGGTATTGCTGGATGCATCTACACCGCAGCTGACACAATGGATGATATCCCGGATGAAGGGCGTATCTTAGATGGAAGTTGTGTATTTATTTTAGGAGGAGATTATTTTGGATTTTAAAGAGTATATTCGTGTCATTCCTGACTTTCCACAACCGGGAATCAGCTTCAAGGACATTACGACATTGTTGAAGGATGGAGAAATGTACCGCAAGGCGATCAATGAGCTGAAAGTAATGATTTCTGATCTCAAAATTGATGTCATTGCTGGACCTGAAGCACGTGGTTTCGTTGTGGGCGCCCCTCTGGCATACGCTCTTGGTGTCGGTTTTGCCCCGATTCGCAAAAGCGGTAAACTGCCTGGAGAGACGATTGAAGTAGGTTATGATCTCGAATATGGCAAGGATACACTTGCGATGCATACCGATGCAATTGAAAAAGGGCAAAATGTCCTGATTGCTGACGATTTGCTGGCAACAGGTGGAACGATTGCAACTTCCGTTAACCTGATTGAACAATTGGGAGGCAAAGTTGTAGGAGCGGCATTCCTGATTGAGCTGTCTGACCTGAATGGACGCGCCAAATTGCCGGAGATCGATGTATTTACGTTGATGAACTACTAAGATCCCTGCATACGTGCTGTCTCACCACATTAAAGTGCATCTCCCGTTTCCCGGGAAATAATATACAGCATTAATGATTATTAAAAAGCCTGCTTTCTCAGTTCCTAAGGATTGAGAAAGCAGGCTTTTTGGTATATATGTTTGCATGTAACCCGGAATGCGCCTGAGTATCCGGTAAGGACATCAGTCCGGCGTTTTCTCTGTCAGAGGTTGTTTCTCTGATTGATCATTGGACCATCCAAGTACTTCGAACAGTTTGAACAACAGGCTCAGCAGGATACCGACAATGGTAGCCAGTGCCATCCCTTTCAATTGTACTCCGTAGATGGATACCTCAGTTCCGCTCAGTCCGATCACAAGTACAAGCGTTGTCAGCAAGAGGTTCGTTGGTTTGGCAAAGTCTACTTTTTGCTCGACCAGGATACGCAAACCGGATGCGGCAATAACCCCGAACAGTAGCAAGGATACACCACCCATAACAGGTACCGGAATGTTGGCAACAAGCGCCGAGAATGTCCCTGAGAACGAGAGTACGATCGCAATGATGGCTGCGCCACCGATCACGTAGGTGGAATAGACTTTAGTAAGTGCCATAACACCGATATTTTCGCCATAGGTTGTATTTGGTGTGGATCCAACAAAGCCGGACAGAATAGTGGAAATTCCGTTTCCGAGAAGGGAACGATGAAGACCAGGGTCCTTGGACAGATCCTTGCCTACAATGCTGCTCGTTACGAGCAAGTGTCCGATGTGCTCGACGATAACGACCAGCGCTACAGGCAGAATGGTGAAGATAACGGACCAGTCAAACGTCGGCGTTGTGACCGTTGGCATTGAAATGAAATCGGCACTTGCGATCTTATCCGTTTCGACTGCTTTCATAAAGTACCCAAGTACATATCCAGATACAATCCCGATCAGAATGTGAATGATTTTAGGGAATCCGCGGAATGTTACGGCTCCGATTACAGTGATGCCCAGAGTAACCATGGATAAAATAATGGGCTTGGCCTGAGGAACCCAGTTGGGGTTGTTCACAGGGTCAGAGTTGATCAGTCCAGCCATGCCCGCTGCAACAGGCACGAGTTCCAAACCGATCAAGGCTACGATGGCTCCCATGACTGCCGGAGGGAACACAACATTAATCCAGCCTGTCCCGGCATATTTAATGATAAGAGCGACAAGACAGAATACAATGCCTGTTACAATAAATGCTCCGAGGGCCATGGAGTAGCCGTTACCCGGATGTGATTCAATAACAACTGTTACGGGCGCGATAAAAGCAAAACTGGAACCCAGGTATGCTGGTATTTTGCCTTTGCACATTAATATGTAAAGCAATGTTCCGATACCGTTCATCAACAGGATCATGCTTGGATCAACCCCGAACAGGTTGGGTACAAGCACCGTGCTGCCAAACATGGCAAACAAATGCTGCAGACTGAGCAGGGAGCCAGATCCTAGTGGCATCTTCTGATTAACCTGAATTTCGCGTTGCAATGAATATTCATCTCCTTTTCCGAAACACAAATCTTCAATAGATTACAGAGTTTCTCTTAATTAAGCAATAACATTTTTTGCGATTCGGCTTCGAATGTACGTTTTTTAGCAGATGTTGATTCTATTTCGGTTATAAATGGCCATAATATTTAAGATAATGGAACGGTTCGATCCGTTTAAGCGGATTATTGAGACATGGATGGGCCAGTCATAAATTCTTTTAAAAAATTGGATATATGCTCTTATTCGTCAGCAGTTGACGGGAAACGGGCGAAGCGTCATAATTATAGGAAATTACTTTTACGGGGAACCTGTGTTGATGCATTTGTCACGGGTTCCATTTTGTATAGAAAGGACACGGAACAGATCAGAATGGGCATAGAGCAATTACTCGAGAAGGCCGGAGCTTATATCAAAGAACCCGATCTGGTGCGCATACGTGAAGCTTACGAATTTGCTGATCAGGCCCACCATGGACAGACGCGTAAATCGGGAGAACCGTATATTCTGCATCCGCTTGCGGTTGCCGACATTGTTGTGAACATGCAGATGGACACCATCTCCATTATTGCAGCGCTTCTTCATGATGTTGTAGAAGATACTACGGTATCGCTTGAAGAAATCCGCAATCACTTCGGCAATACGTGTGCCATGCTTGTTGACGGCTTGACGAAGCTGGAACGTATTCAGTTCCGCTCCAAGGAAGAGCAGCAGAACGAAAACTATCGTAAAATGTTCATCGCCATGGCGCAGGACATCCGTGTCATCGTTATCAAATTGGCTGACCGTCTGCACAATATGCGGACACTCAAATTTCAGTCGGAAGAAAGCCAGCGCAGGATTTCTTATGAGACGCTGGAGATTTTCTGTCCCATTGCCAACCGTTTGGGTATCTCTGCGATCAAATGGGAAATGGAGGACATCGCTCTCCGTTATTTGAATCCGCAGCAATACTACCGTATTGCGAATCTGATGCACAAGAAGCGTGCAGAACGTGAGCAGTACATCGATACGGTCATGGACGGAATCACGACCAAGCTTGATGAAATGGGGATTCAGGCAGATCTGTCTGGTCGTCCGAAACATATTTACAGTGTGTTCAAAAAAATGACAACGAAGAACAAGCAGTTCAACGAAATCTACGATTTGCTTGCGATTCGTATTATTGTGGATAATATCAAGGATTGTTATGCTACCCTCGGCATTATACACACCTTATGGAAACCGATGCCCGGGCGTTTCAAGGATTACATTGCCATGCCGAAGGCTAACATGTACCAATCGCTCCATACAACGGTGGTTGGACCGAATGGAGAGCCGACTGAAGTTCAGATTCGGACATGGGATATGCACCGCACTGCCGAATTCGGGATAGCGGCCCACTGGGCCTATAAGGAAGGTGCGGCAACCGGAAATAATTTTGAAGATAAAATCACGTTTTTCCGGGAAATTCTTGAGCTTCAAAATGAAGCGCAGGATGCATCTGAATTTGTCGAATCCCTTAAGATGGATTTCTTCTCTGATTTGGTATTTGTATTTACGCCAAAAGGTGAAGTCATTGAGCTGCCTACAGGTTCCGTTCCGCTGGATTTTGCGTACAGAATTCATACCGAAGTGGGCAACCGTACAATTGGTGCCAAAGTAAACGGTCGCATCGTTCCGCTTGATTACCATCTGAAGACTGGGGATATCATTGAGATTCTGACATCCAAACATTCATATGGTCCAAGTCAGGATTGGCTCAAAATTGCGAAATCATCTCATGCGAGAGCCAAGATCAAGCAATGGTTCAAGAAGGAACGCCGCGAAGAAAACGTTGAAAAAGGCCGCGAAAGCTGTGAGCGTGAGTTGAAACGTATGGGGCTTGATCCTTCTGCGTGGATGACGGATGACAAATTGATGGAAGCATGCAAAAAATATGCTTTTAACGATATTGATGACATGCTCGCAGCGGTTGGATTCGGTGGGATTACCGCTGCGCAGATCATAACCAAAGCAACGGAGAAATTGCGTAAGGAACAGGAAGAGTCGAGCTTACTCGAACTGAATTCCGAAATGCGGGAGCTGAAACCTGCACCTGAACGTAAGAATCGTCCAACCAACGGCATCCGCGTTAAAGGCATCGATAACTTGCTCGTTCGCTTCGCGCGCTGCTGTAACCCTGTTCCAGGTGATGACATTATCGGTTATGTTACGCGCGGACGCGGTGTTTCCGTGCACCGGAGTGACTGTCCAAACATTCCGTCAAGCGGGGATGGAGAAGAAGCAGCACGCGTCATAGAGGTGGAATGGGAAGAAAATATCGAGGCCAACTACAGTGTCGATATTGAGATTACCGGACATGATCGCAACGGATTGCTTAATGAGGTGCTTCAGGCAGTTTCCGAAAGTAAAACAAATATATCTGCCGTCACTGGAAGGACAGACAAAAATAAATTAGCATTGGTGCACGTTACGATCCTGATCCGCAATACAGAGCATCTGCATTCTGTTGTCGAACGGATCAAACGGGTGAAGGATGTCTATTCAGTGCATCGGATTATGCAGTAAGGAGCCTGTAAGATGAGAGTTCTTGTACAACGTTGCAAAGAGGCTCAGGTTACCGTTGGAGACGAAATAACGGGACGTATTGAATCCGGGGTAATGCTGCTCGTGGGTATTACCCATGAGGACACGGAGAAGGATGCAGTGTACCTCGCAGACAAGGTGGCAGGACTTCGAATTTTCGAGGATGATCAGGAAAAGATGAACCTTAGCCTTGTGGACGTAGGTGGCGCTGTCCTTTCAGTCTCTCAATTCACTTTATACGGCGACTGCCGCAAAGGGAAACGACCGAGTTTTGCAGCTGCCGCCCGGCCTGAAGCTGCTGAGGTATTATATGAGACCTTTAATCAACTGTTGAGGGACAAAGGCATTCAGGTGGAAACAGGGAGATTCGGAGCGATGATGGATGTGTCCTTCACCAACTGGGGTCCTGTGACCTTAATGCTGGAGAGCCCTGTCCGTCAGGAAGCACGTGCATAATTCACCCAAGATCAGGCCATAATGAGGGATAGTTCAAGCACTAGATAAGCTGATCAAAGGAGTATCTCTCACTATGCGTCAATCTGCCAAGATAACACGTTCCCGCATGGAACCACTGCTTATTCCCGGGAATCTGTATGAGTCGCTAAAATTGGCTCGTGCAGCTTCTGAATGCATGGCTACCATTTGGTCTACCCAAGATTCGGACAAGGGAGAACAGAGTCATCTTCCGCGTGCCTAGTATGTTGAAAGAAAAGCTGTAAGCATGCAGTCATATATATGTTGAAGCTTACTTGTATAGCAACAGGCCTGAAAGCCTCGATTCGATGTTTGAATCGGGGCTTTTCATGCTTCCATCATTTTGTGCTGGAGAGTTCCAAACTCTAAATATTGATTGCTTAAGCTGTTATAAACAGGTCTGGTTAGGGTAATAACAACACGAGGCGCATGATAGTGCCGAGTTTCAGGGTTTGTAAACGGATTTACTGAATTTGTAGATTACAAAGTTCTGCAAAACCCGAATACGAAAAGATTTTTCGAACACGGAAAGGAGAACGTACGTTATGAGTAAAGTTGCTTTTTTATTGGCGAACGATTTTGAAGATTCGGAAATGCAGGTTCCATATGATGAGGTAAAAAAAGCCGGGCATGATGTGGAAATCATCGGTTTGAAGGCAGGAGAAACGCTTAAAGGTAAAGGCGGTAAGGCCTCCTATACTTCAGACAAGGCGATTTCAGAAGTGTCAGCTTCAGATTATGACGCTGTGGTTATTCCAGGGGGATCTTCTCCTGAAAACCTGCGTACGGATGCGAATATTCTGAAATTTGTAACGGAGATTAACAGTGCGAAGAAGCCAATCGCGGCCATCTGCCATGGCCCGCAAATTCTGGCCAGCGCTGACTTGCTCAAAGGGCGAACCATTACGTCCTATCCTCCACTTAAGGATGATATGGTCAATGCGGGTGCTGAATTTAAGGATCATGAGGCGGTAGTGGATGGAAATTACATTACCTCAAGAACACCAGCCGATGAGCCTGCATTTGTTCGTGAACTGCTGAAAGTCATCTAATCCGTCACGGGTAATTGATTTAACTTGATGATCAAGTTAGATCTGCACAATAAAAGATGCAATGTATTCCGACAAAGGAGGGTTTGACATGGCAAAGCATATTCAGGCATATTTTCGAACCGAAGATGAGGCAGAGGGTGCTAGAACTTCACTTCAGACGTTTCGGACCGAGCATTTGGAGGTAGGACAGCTGGACAGTGCGGTTGGCAGAGACAAACGAATCTTACTACCGCTGGTGCCTTATAACACGGCGGGTGGCGCAGGTACAAATGGAACTATGGGTGTGGGAACTGCACCTGGGGTTCCGGCAAGCGAGAACGTAGTTCCAGTGGTTAGTAATGTGGATCGTAATGCTGATCGGGATTCACGCGACAATGTGAATAGAGACGGCGACCTACTCGGTGCGGCTGACGTATCCTCGGATGATTATGATGATCTGCATTATGTTTTGTCTGCCAAAGTCCAGGACGAGGATTATGATGAAATTATCCATAAGCTTCGGTCCAACAACGCCTATGTGGAAGAATTGAATTAACGTGTAGATCGTGAAGAGCCCTTGCGGCGCCTGACTATAAGTTCAGTGCGATTCGCCGGGGCTCTTCTTAATTACTGTATTTAGTTTTGTATTAATAGATAAATAAAGCGCTATCATTTTTGTAATATTACTGTAATATTAGTTACATAAGGCTTTAACATAGGGCGTTTATAATAACAAGCATGACCCCCTTTTTTTATATATCCTTTGAGCCTGCACACCGTGTGCAGGCTTTTTTTTGCTGTCTTTTGATGTTAGCCCTTGACTTTAGTACTGCGGTTCATTACAATCAGAAAATAATATGTTGACTATAGTCAATATCAGTCGTTTTCTTGAATTATATTACTGATTTGATGACGGGACCAAGTACTCCGTGCCCACATGAACAGAGAAGAATCCCCTGGCTGTAAGGATTCTCTTGATGAGCGGACGAATGACTTCCCCGAGAACAGACGGCGAACACATCAGACATGATTCTGATTGTCATTAGCCGGCCTGCGCAGGACGTGCGTTACACGTAGAGCGGAACGATGGTTTGATCGGATTGCAGCAAGTCAGTCCTTTATGATCAGATGGTCACCTGAACGGCAAAAGTGTCAGGAGTTCCGGAATGTGGGTGGTACCACGGGTGAATGTATAAACACAATCTCTCGTCCCTTTGTTTGCTGTATGCAGCGACAGGGCGAGGGATTTTTTTGTTATATAGAGAAAATAATGCTGGAGGGATGAAAGATGGCTTTTCAGAAACCAACGGGAACGCAGGATTTGCTGCCTGGAGTCGTGGAAAAGTGGCAGTTTGTCGAAGAGAAAATTAAAGATCTGTGCCGCCGGTTTAATTATCGGGAGATCCGTACACCCATTTTCGAGCAGACTTCACTGTTTGAGCGAGGGGTAGGGGAAACAACCGACATCGTTGAGAAAGAAATGTACACGTTCAAGGACAAGGGTGATCGCAGCATGACGCTTCGTCCAGAAGGAACCGCTGGTGTTGTTCGTGCTTTTGTAGAGAATAAGCTTTATGGGGAGCCAGACGTTACGAAACTTTATTATGTAGGTCCCATGTTTCGTTATGAGCGTCCGCAAGCAGGACGCCAGCGTCAGTTCCACCAGTTCGGGGTAGAGGCATTCGGAGCAGTAGATCCGGCGATTGATGCAGAGGTTATCGCACTTGGTTATCAGTTCTGTGTTGAGCTGGGATTGAAGGATGTCAAAGTTGAAGTGAACTCGGTGGGTAATGCGGCAAGCCGTGCTGCCTATCGTGAAGAGCTGCTGGGCTTCCTGAGACCGATGAAGGACACCTTGTGCAAGGATTGCCAAAATCGCATGGAACGTAATCCGCTTCGCGTCCTCGATTGTAAGGTAGATCAGGACAAATTTGTCGGTGCGCCTTCCATTCTGGATAGCCTGGACGAGGAAGCAACGAACCACTTTGCCAAAGTTCAAGGTTTCCTGAATGATTTCGGCGTGGATTATGAAGTGAACACACGTCTCGTGCGCGGACTGGATTATTACACGATGACCGCTTTTGAATTGAAAGCTCAGGGGATTGGTGCGATTGACACCGTTGGTGGCGGCGGCAGATATAACGGCCTCGTTGGGGACATTGGTGGGCCGGATCAACCGGGCATCGGTTTTGGGATCGGGCTGGAACGCATTCAACTGATTCTGGAACACCAAAATATTGATGTAAGTGCCCTCACTCCGCTTGATGTATACTTTGTTGCTCTTGGAGAAGCAGCAGATCGGGAAGTAAACCGTCTGTTGTTCAAGCTCCGTCAGTCTGGTCTCTCGGGTGAACGTGACTATCTGGGGCGCAAGATGAAAGCTCAAATGAAATCAGCCGATCGTTACAAAGCCCGTTACACGGCCATTCTTGGCGACGATGAGCTGGAACGTGGGGAAATTGCACTCAAGGCGATGGATACAGGAGAACAGCAAACCGTGAAACTGGAAGAGCTGATTGCAACTATTCAGGGAGCCAAATAAGCTCTTACAAGCCACTAGTAAGTTAAGTTTAATTCTAATGATTCGGCATTCTACTGGGCCTGGAGCCATTCTATCTGGATTTTGTCCAAGAAGGTTACAGCTCCCGTAAGTACCATGCCTTTCAATACATCGTCTTCACGCAACCGCGCTGTTAAAAGTAAAGGTCTTGGCCTACTTGCACAGAACGGAAATTCACATAATGAGGAGTTTGGTTATGAAAAGAAGTCATCATTGCGGCGCATTAACGACCGCACACATCGGCGAAACCGTAACATTGAACGGCTGGGTACAAACCCGCCGTGACCTGGGGGGCGTACTGTTTATCGATCTGCGTGACCGCAGCGGCATTGTACAAGTGGTATTTAACCCGGCATACTCCGGGGAAGCTCTGCAAATTGCTGACCGGGTACGCAGTGAGTATGTTATCGCCGTATCGGGAAAAGTGGTTAAACGTGATGAAGAGACTGTGAACAAAAACCTGCCTACAGGTGAAATTGAAGTTCAGATTACGGAAATCGAAGTGCTGAACGCGGCAAAAACGCCGCCATTCTTCATTGAAGATGGTGTTGATGTTGATGAGTCTCTTCGCTTGAAATATCGTTATCTGGATCTGCGACGTCCGGAAATGTTCGAAACACTGAAACTGCGTTCCAAAGCGTCCAAAGTATTCCGTGACTTCCTGGATGGAGAAGAGTTCGTTGAAGTGGAAACACCAATCCTGACGAAGAGCTCCCCGGAAGGTGCACGTGACTATCTCGTACCAAGCCGTGTGCATGAAGGTGAATTCTTCGCCCTGCCGCAGTCCCCGCAAATCTACAAACAATTGCTGATGGTCGGCGGACTTGAGCGCTATTATCAAATCGCCCGCTGTTTCCGCGATGAGGATCTGCGTGCAGACCGTCAACCTGAGTTCACACAAGTCGACATCGAGACTTCCTTCCTGCAACAGGATGACCTGCTGCCGCTGATGGAAGAACTGATGGCCAAATTGCTTCGTGAAACAAAAGGCATTGAGCTTGAACTGCCGTTCCAACGGATTACGTATGCAGATGCGATGGGTAAATACGGTTCTGACAAACCGGACCTGCGCTTTGGCATGGAATTGGTGGAAATGAACGATATCGTAGCGAACAGTGGTGTGAAGGTATTTGCTTCTGTCATCGAAAAAGGTGGAGAAGTGAAAGTGCTAAATGCCAAAGGCTGTGGCACATGGAGCCGCAAAGAGATCGATGATCTCGGACCATTCGCAGCACGTTACGGTGCCAAAGGTCTGGCGTGGATTCAAGTGAAAGACGGAGAATTCAAAGGGCCAATCGTGAAATTCTTTACACCGGAAGAGATTGAAGCCGTTAAAGAACGCACTGGCGCTGAAGAAGGCGACTTGCTGCTCTTCTCTGCAGACAACAAAAAAGTGGTTGCAGACGTTCTGGGTGCACTGCGTCTGAAAATCGGCCGTCAACTTGGTCTGATCGATGACAGCAAATTCAAATTTGCCTGGGTTGTGGACTTCCCATTGCTCGGATATGATGAAGATGCGAAACGTTATGTGGCTGAACACCATCCGTTCACTCGTCCAAAAGACGAAGATGTGCATCTGTTCGATACAGATCCAGGTGCCATTCGCGCTCAAGCCTATGACCTTGTTCTGAATGGTTATGAAGTAGGCGGCGGTTCAATGCGTATCTACAAACGTGACGTTCAGGAAAAAATGTTTGCTGCCCTGGGACTCTCTCCAGAAGTAGCCAACGAGAAATTCGGATACCTGCTTGAAGCATTCGAATACGGAACGCCACCACACGGCGGAATCGCTTTCGGTCTCGACCGTCTGGTGATGCTGCTGGCAGGCCGTACAAACCTGCGTGAAACGATTGCCTTCCCAAAAACGGCAAGTGCAACCGATTTGCTTATGAATGCACCTTCCGAAGTAGACGGGTCCCAATTGGAACAGCTTCACATCCGTGTAGCCCGTAAACCGGTGGCGGAAAAGAAATAAAGGAGGCATCGATTCTCAATGCTCCATCAATTTTCGAGAACAGAACTGGCGATCGGACCTGAAGGTCTGGATGCCTTGAAAAATAGTACAGTCGCCGTGCTTGGTATCGGCGGCGTGGGCGGTATGGCCGTTGAAGCCCTAGCTCGCAGCGGGGTTGGACGCATCATCCTGATTGATAAGGATGTGGTGGACATCACCAACGTTAACCGCCAGATTCACGCTTTGACCACGACCGTTGGTCAGAAAAAAGCGGATCTGATGGTGGAACGGGTCAAGCTGATTAACCCCGAGATTGAAGCCATCGCTTTGAACATGTTTTACACGGAAGAAACGTATGAGGAATTATTTAAATTTGAACTGGATTACGTCCTGGATGCTTCCGACACGATCATCTACAAAATCCATCTCATCAAGGAATGCCTCAAACGTAACATTCCGGTGATCTCCAGCATGGGTGCGGCGAACAAAATGGACCCGACGAAATTCCAGGTCGCGGATATTTCCAAAACGTCGATGGACCCGATTGCCCGTGTGGTTCGCACCAAACTGCGCAAAGAAGGCATCAAAAAAGGGGTTAAAGTGGTATTCTCCACGGAGGAGCCATTAAAACCGCGTGAAGATGTTACTCAAAAGATCGTTCCTGAGAACGCACCGGAAATTCGCAAGGCGAAACAGCCACCAGCGAGCAACGCGTTTGTTCCCCCGGTAGCCGGACTGATCATGGTCAGTGTGGCAGTCAAGGAATTGATTGAAAATGCAGCGAAAAAACAACAGTAAGCTGTTGGACGAAAGCGTAGGTGCCTACAAGGCGCCTGCGCTTTTTTATGCTCATTAAGCGTGATGTACTTCAATCCCAAAAGCGTGTATGATATGTGGTGCTGCGCGAAATGATGATAAATACATAGAGAAGTGGCAGTGTATCTAGAGAGAGGGGAACGGAACGGATGAAACAAGGTTGGATGACCAGACGCCTCGGTTTGGAGCCGGGGGACCAGTGGAAGAAAGAGATTGTGGCAGGAGCCATCTCCTATTTTGCTGTCGTTTATATCGTAATGGTCAATGCTACAATTCTGGCAGATGCCGGCATGCCTTTGCAGGCAGCGATGGTAGGCACACTGCTGACGTCTATTGCGGGTTGCTTACTGATGGCATTCGGCGGAAAGTCACCTATTGTGGTTGTACCCGGAATGGGGATTAATGCATTTTTTACGTACACACTGGTACATTCCATGAAGCTGAGCTGGCAGGAAGCACTGGCCGTGGTTGCCGTTACAGGTATACTATTTGCAATCGTTGCTTTTACATCACTATATAAATTGATCAGCGAAGCCATACCGAAGAACCTGCAGCATGGGATTACGGTGGGAATTGGCCTGTTTTTGACCTTTATTGGTTTGCAGAAAAGCGGAATAGTTATTGCTCATCAGACCACGTTTGTAGCGATCGGGCATTTCAATGATCCCAATGTCATTACGGCCTGCGTAACACTGGTGCTTGCCGTGATTCTATTCATACGTAATATTCAGGGCGGACTTCTCATCAGTATCTTAATCGGGACTGGTCTTGCTTATGTGCTTCGCGCAGTGCACCCGGGTGAACCGGTGTCCGCTATGGAAGCGCTGCGTCAATACGGCGGGTTGTTTGGCGAATTGTCTCTAATGAAGCTGGCTGATGTCGCGTTCTGGATTGCCGTGTTTTTGCTGCTGCTTATTGTGGTATTCGAAAATATAGGATTGATTACGGCTCAGACGCAAATGATTGATCGCCCGCAGCGATTCAAAGGCAGCCTGCGCGCCCTGTCGATCAGCACGGTATTGGCAGGCATATTCGGGAGCAGTCCTCCTGTAGCCGCGGCAGAGACTACGGCCGGGATTGCAGCAGGCGGACGCTCGGGCTTGACTCCGCTCGTTACAGCCGTGCTGTTCGGCGCGACTTTTTTCTTTATCCCGCTGCTTGGGTATATTCCAGACAGTGCAATAGCACCCATTTTGATCATCATTGGCGGTTTGATGGTGCAAGGTGTGAAGGATATGGATTTTGGTGACTTTACAGAGGCATTCCCGGCATTTCTGATTATGGTCATGATTCCCTTTACGTATAGCATTGTGGACGGCATGGCGTTTGGATTCATTGCCTATCCACTGGCGAAGCTGGCCGCAGGTCAAGGGAAACAGGTACCTGTGGTCATGTATGGCATAGCCATTCTGTTTCTGGCCAACTTTGTACTGCATGGCGTATTGTAACAAGTTGGGACGTACGGACAAGTCATATGTATGATCTCTGGTGAACATGTGGAGAACGGGAGGAACGGGGAATGGAAGAGAAAGAACAGACGGGTCCGGTTGAACCGAAGCTCGGGAAAAAAGGATTTAAGGAATTTGTGAAGCTGATCGCTTCCACAGAACCTCCCAAACTCATTTTGATCGTTGCATTGATTTTGACCCTCATACAGACTACGGCCGGCTTAATTGTTCCACTGATGACCAAAGGTCTGATTGATGGACTGACGATGTCTGCACTTCATAAATCAGTCATTTTTCTGCTGCTTGGCGCTTTTGTCATTCAGGCGATTGCTTCAGGTATCAGCATCTATATGTTGAATTATGCAGGACAACGCGTGGTAGCGACACTGCGAACGAAGCTGTGGAACAAAGTGTTATCCCTGCCAATGCCGTATTTTGATCGAAACCGTACAGGGGACACGATGAGCCGAATCACCAATGATACAAGCCAGATCATGACGCTGATCGCCGATTATCTGGTCTCCTTTGTATCCAATATCGTTGCGGTCGTGGGCGGGGTAGCTCTGCTTTTCTATCTCGATTGGGTCATGTCGCTCATCATCCTGAGCCTTGTACCGCTAACGCTGCTGATTCTGCTGCCGGTTGGACGTAAAATGTACAAAATCTCCAAAAAGCAGCAGGATGAGATGGCTGGTCTTACTTCCGTGCTGAGCCAGGTCATTAGCGAGATTCGATTGGTAAAAGCTTACGGTACCGAAAAGCAGGAGGCCGAAGCGGGACATTCCCGGATCGGCAAAATGTTTGCTTTTGGTTTGCAGGAAGCAAGAATCCTGGCATTGATCGGCCCTCTGTTTACCTTTGTCATGACCGCTGTATTGGTTGTTATTCTGGGGGTTGGCGGTATGCGGGTTGCATCGGGGATGTTATCTCCCGGCGAACTGGTGGCCTTTATCCTGCTGCTGTTCCAAGTTATTATGCCAATGGGGCAGTTCACGACGCTGTATTCGCGTTTGCAGAAGGTTGTTGGTGCAACTGAACGCATTCAGGCTATTCTTGCACATGAAGAAGAACCACAACACCGTGTGAAGTCAGCTCCAAAAGGCAACGAGACCATTGCATTCAACAACCTGCATTTCTCTTATATTACAGGAGAAGAAGTGCTGCATGGCATTAATCTGACCGTGCCGGCACGTCAAGTGACGGCGATCGTCGGTCCGAGCGGCAGTGGCAAATCAACGCTTTTCTCGCTGCTCGAGCAGTTTTACCTTCCGGGTACGGGTAACATAACATACGGTGGACAAGACATAACGGATTATTCGCTCGCTTCCTGGCGCAGCAAGATCGGATATGTTTCCCAGGAGAGTCCGCTAATGGCAGGTACCATCAAAGACAACATTACCTATGGACTTGGACGTGAGGCAAGTATGGACGAGATCCGGCATGCTGCAGACATGGCGTATTCGTCTGCATTTATTGATAACTTGCCTCAGGGTTACGAGACCGAGGTGGGGGAACGCGGAATCAAGCTCTCTGGTGGTCAGCGTCAGCGCATTGCCATCGCCAGGGCACTGCTGCGCAGCCCGGATATACTAATGCTTGATGAGGCAACATCCAGTCTGGACAGCACTTCGGAACATGAAGTGCAACAAGCCCTTTCGAATCTGATGGAAGGGCGGACAACTGTTGTTATTGCGCACCGTTTGTCCACAGTCGTGGATTCGGATCAGATTGTTGTATTGGAGCAGGGCCATGTCACTGGGACGGGCACACATGCAGAGCTGATCAGCACACATCCGGTATACCGTGAACTGGCTCAGAAGCAGTTTGTTGCACAAGATGGAAAGACTGAGCCCGAGGAATATTAATTGATGGAAATGTTAACCGCTGTTCAATCGTCTTAAAGGGACGAGAACAGCGGTTTCCTTTGATCTTTTCATTCTGTTAGCTGTAGCTTTTTGCAATTCAATATGATATAGTGGGTATCCTTTTGTGTCGTCAGTCAGATTGGCTATGCAAAAAAACATATTCTTAGGAGGTAACTGAAACATGTCAGACAGCTTTCAAAGTGCCTATCAAGAAGAAGAGTACAGGTTAGAGCGAACGATGGAGGAAGTGGATCGTCAGCTGGAACGGCTGCAGGGTATTCCGGTGTATACCGGCCACGATTTCACCGAACAAGTGCTGGAAGCCGGACGCGAAGAGCGCCGCACCGCCTTGTCCAAGAGCGCGCAGCAACCCTATTTCGGACGCTTGGATTTCGAAGAACAGGGCAGCGGGGAACGGAAGCCGCTGTACATTGGCAAAGTCGGCGTAGATCGCGAAGAGGTGGGAGAGCATCCGCTCGTCATCGATTGGCGCGCTCCTGTCGCGAGCCTGTTTTACTCATTTACAGGAGGGGAAGCCTCCGCAACCTACGAAGCACCAGAAGGTCTGATTGAAGGCCTGGTCTATCTGAAACGCAACGTGGTGATCCGGCAGCGGATATTGGAGCGTGTTGCGGATACATACAACCGGGATAGCGACCAGCCGGCCGTATCGGATGAGTTTCTCGTCTATCGGCTGGGAGAGAACAAGGATAACAAGCTTCGTGACATCGTATCCACCATTCAGGCAGAACAGGATCAGATCATTCGTGCGGCAAGGAACACGGCATTGATCATCCAGGGTGTGGCGGGTTCGGGGAAAACAACCGTTGCCCTGCACCGGCTTGCCTTTTTG
>Ga0209463_1000703_pt1 | contig 23498 bp, 31 predicted proteins | sample AgamicMgSfrz_FD_187169 | JGI IMG/M metagenome (GOLD analysis project Ga0209463, IMG submission 187169) | Agave microbial communities from Guanajuato, Mexico - Mg.Sf.rz (SPAdes) (version 2) | ecosystem: Host-associated > Plants > Phyllosphere > Phylloplane/Leaf | place: Guanajuato, Mexico... | reverse complement strand
ACTACATATAACAAATCTGAAGAAGAAAATCCGTTTATCACAATTGGATTCAACCGACTTCAGCCGGAAATTGTTATTGAGGATACAGATGGAACTTTATACGAAGAGGTAAAATAAGAACAAATTGTAAAAAGCGCATGGAATTAAATCATTTATTCCATGCGCTTTTTAGTTTTTAGAAGTAATGCTGTTTAATTGTTCATATCTTGTTTAAGTTTGTTTATAAACTCTTTAAAGTAAGCGTCTATTATTGGAACTAGCTGTTCTAGCTCTATTGCTCTTCCTTCAACACCTAGATAGTTTAATCCATTTGTTTTATCCATCTTTTTAGCTTTTTCTCGAAGGGAGATGCTTTCTTCTTTTTTCTCTTTCATTAACCCATTATGTGCTTTTTGAATGACTTTAATCACTTCATCATTAATAATTGCTTTACTCATTTTTACACCCCTTTAACTATCTATTTGTGATTAGTTTCTATTGTAATCTCAGCTAGTAAATCATGGTTAAAAGAAATATACTTACAATACCAAGCTTCGAAATATCTAAATTCTTTACCGTTATATTTTTTTATCATTGCAGTAAAAACTTCTTTAGCAAATAGTATAGCTAAATATGCGATAGTAGGTACTTCTTCAATCCTTCTAATGCTAGGATTAATACCGATATTGTCATGTTCTGACCTCTTTAACCTAGTCATTGTTAATCCACCATGAATGACATCAGAAAGCTCCTTGTAGACAATTGTATAGTATATTTGTTGTCCTAAAAAATCTGCTATATCTTTAACTGTTCTTTGTCCTTCGAACAATGCATGCCAGAGCGGTTCCTTTTTATGTTTACTCTTTAATCTCATCCATTCTTCTTGGACTTTTTTATATTTTGGACTAGCAAGCATACTCTCTAATGTCTGTACTCTTTTAATTGAATTATTGGTTGGTAATTTTAAATCTCCTGTTGTCTTTAAAAATTCTTTACCTTGGTCTGTATTAGGGTCTGATTTTTTTAGTTGTTTAATTTTATTATGAATATACGATACTTCGTATGCTAAAACACCTTTCTCAGGTTCAACCTTAATAAGATATTCTAAATTAAATTTTGTTTCAAGTAGCGAACGTAATATAGGTTTAAGTGCATCGCCATTTCCTGTTCTAGTTAGTGTTGATATGCCATCAAGCATACTGAGGAATTGTGTATAGGTTGTACCTATGGGGGTGTCTAGTTCTGTAAAAGGTTTTTCTTTTTGACAGATATCCAAAATATGCGTCCCGTAGTTCACCATTTCATCTACTAAGGCTCCAATTTGGTTAAGCAATTCTTCGTTTTCCTTTTCCATTTTTCGGACTAACATATACTTATTAGGTTGCATTTAGTTTCCCCGCTTTAATAAAATAATAGTATGATTCTTCTTAATTTAAATTATCATTGCTTTAAGATTTGTTTTCAAGTTTAATCCTATAAAAAATAGGTCCGCCTTTATAAAAAGGCAGACCGATGAAATTTTTAATATTATTTTCTTTACTATAATTTAATAACCATCATAATATCTGTTGCTATATCTTCTGCGGAAGCATGAGTCACAAATAGCATGTTCATGGTTCCAAGCAAGCTCTTTGGAGCATGAAGTGCATCTCTTCTTGTACTCCTTCATATCTTTCTTTAGTACTTCGTGAATCTTGTCTGATAAATTTTCGCGCATACGCTCCCAATAAATAGCCTCTGTGCGTTTATCTAATCGATACAAGAATAATAAGTGTAACCCTATGGCTTTATAAGAAAGTTCGAGCTTTTCTAAAGAGCCCTCTTCTATCTTTGGTTCCGGCAACTCTTCTTTTTCTACAAGGGCATTTAAACTATCTAACCATAGATATTTGAGCTTATTTTCATTTGCAGAGAACGGCATTTGTAAGTATCCATAAAGTTCTACTGGAGGCATTTTCGCTTCGATTATAGTCCCTTTCACTTGATGATAAAGTTCACGTTCCTGTGCTAAAGATGATTTTTGTGTACCTTTAGGATTCTTAAATTTAGTCCACATTTCAAAGAACGTTCCTAAATCATGATGATATTCTCGAAAACGTTTCAACATGTCAGTTGTAGGCTCAATGGAGAATTTACTAACTTGCTTATCCTCAGCTAGTAGTATATCTCTCATTTTTTTTGCATCTTTAGCAAATGCTACTTCCCCAACATCGTAAATTCCTTTTCGTCCAGCGCGACCCGCTATCTGTTTGAGTTCTTGAGAAGTTAATAAACGCATACTCTTTCCATCAAACTTCATATTTTCTAGTAGTACAACACGTTTAATAGGCAGGTTGAGTCCCATGCTAATTGCATCTGTAGAAACAATAATAGTCGTTTCCCGATTAATGAACTGCTCAATTTGCTTTCTTCTCGTTTCTGGAGGCATACTACCATAAATCACACTTACTTTATGACCATCCCTCTCTAGTTTAGCTGCTGTTTGCAACACTTTTTTACGAGAGAAGATAATTAATGCATCACCTGGACGAACTTGATTAATCTTGAAGTTACGTAAGTCTACTTCGAGTGGTATATCTCTTTCATATAGTCGGATTTCTTTAATATAGCCCTCTAAAATACTTTCGAGCATATTTCTGATGTTTGCACTACCGATAACATGAACTTCTTTGGCATTCGCTCTTGTAATAGCTTTATACCAAGAGAAGCCTCTATCACGGTCCTGAATCATTTGAGCTTCATCAATTACTGTTACCTCGTTAACATCGGACTCATGAAACATTTCTACTGTACCGGCAAGGTGTTTTGCATTATCTACTATCTTTTCTTCTTCACCTGTTTTTAATGAACAAGGAACTCCGTCTTCATTCAATGTTTCAAACACTTCTAAAGCTAATAGTCGTAATGGACCTAGGTAAGAGCCAGATGCCGCCTGTTTTAAGGATTTCAGAGCATTAAAGGTCTTACCAGTATTCGTTTCACCAAGATGTAAAATATACTCCGTTTCACTTCTGGGGTCCATTTCATATTCAATACCGAAGATATACTGTAGTTGACGCTGCTCTTCTTCTATTCGTCTTCTTTCCTCTTCTAATTCTCTTTCCTCTTGTAGACGTTTTTCCTCAATAAGCTCTTTATATGCGATAAGATGCTCTTCGATACTTAAGTTTTCATCTGCTATCTTTAATACATCAGATAGCGTTTCGTTAATAAGGTCATTTTTAAAATCAAATACAAGCTCCGCTAAATTTCTTCTTAACGAATTAATAATATCCATTCGTGATAATTCAACACTAGTATACGCCTTGTACTCGTCTTTAAATGTTTCAGAAATCCCATCCATAATTAGATTCGGGATTATCTCATAAATGCTGTCAGTCATGAATACTTCGTAAATATCCTCATAAATCTCAAATAGGACGATGGTGTCGTAATACTCTTTTTCTTCGCTCACCTTACCGGTTAACTCTTGAAAGAAATCATTAACTGTTTCGTACTCATTTCTGCTTAAACTCCCAATTTCAATTAGTTCATCTTCAAGTTGTTTAGCAGGCGTATGATTCTCAATATATTTTTTATTTGTATTTAAATCATTAGCTAATTTAGCAGCTACTTCGTGTCTAAAATGAACGTAATAGCGCTCAATATTATGTTCTAAAACCCGCTCCGCTTCTATTACTAACTGTGATTGAAATCTACGTTTTCTATCGTTTATGCTTTGCAGATGCTCTTGTTCACGTCTTAGTCGTTCTTGTTCTTCAAATTCAGATTTTGCTTCTTCATAAACAGAAAACCAGTTAGATGAATTACTACCTCCGTATTGTTCTTCTAACCAAGAAAAAGCATCAAAATCCAATCCTTTTCTTGTTTCATTGGCAAATAACTTATCAATTGCTAGCGGCTTATGCCCTTTAACATCATAACCCCTGTCCAATAAATAGTTTTTTCTATTCTTTTTAGATACAGAAGAAACGATTAGGGTTCTCCAGGTCGTTCCCCAGGTTTTTTTAATGAAGGAATGTCTGTTTGTTAGGTATGTTTCCAAACTTGGAAGTTCACTTTCTTGACCTAACACTTCTTTTATATCTTTAATTAATGCTTGTTTTGTTTGTTCTATTGCTTTGCTTCGTATAATCTGTAAATCCAGCATGCAAGTCTCCTTTGGAAAGTTTTACTACATTACCTTTTTATTATAAAAAACCACGTAACTATTAGCAAATCATCTACTTTCTCAATTTAATTTCTTCACTTATATCACCACTTTTTCAGAAAACATGGCAAAATCTTTAAAAAACAAAAGGATGAGGAACATGAAAAAAGGATTAAAATTAGTTGGATTCATTGTACTGGTTATTGTTTTATATGCTATTGCTACGCTAATTGCTCAGGAAGCTATTGCAATTAAAAAGTTAAAAGTCCAAAGAGAACCAGTAAGTTCAGAATGCAAAGATTACATTTTGCTTTATAAGAAGAATCCAGAAATTATTTCTGAATTGCATGAAATGAGTACCGGAAGTATTAAAGACCCTAATACGAATAAACTTATGGAAATTAACAAATGCATAAAGAAGTATTAAGTAAGACAATTTATACAGAGGATAGCTGAAAAGTAACAGCTATTCTTTTTCTTTTGTAACTAACTTCCAATCTAAATTACGTCTACATTCGCAAAAACTAATGTGATATATCCATACTCCATAGCATTTACGTATAACAAGTACTTATTAGAATAACCTAACCCTTATAAAGGTAAATTGTACGGGATAGGAGATGTACGGAATGATGGGAAGATTGTTCAACATAGCCTTGTTGGTATTGCCATGGTTGACACTGTTTAAAACGGATAAATTTACATTTAAGAGGTATTTACCTGTCCTCACTTTCAGTTCTTTAGTAATTGCATTAATTAGCGAATTATCTAGAAGCTTTAAATGGTGGCGAGTTAGAAAGCCGGTTGTACCTAGGCTATCAAGCGATGTCTCATTCATATTTGGAGTTTTTTTCATCACAAATTTCTGGGTATTTAAACTAACCTATGGTAAATTCATAAGATATTTACTATTAAATATAGTGTTTGATTATATGTTTGCTTACCCATTAACTACTCTTGCTGAAAAATTAAAAGTATATAAAATGGGCACCATGTCACGCTTTCAACTTTTTCTTATTTCAATTGCTACTGCAATTGTTAACTATTTGTATCAAAATTATATAGAAGATGTATTAAGGTTAAAAAAACAAGATTAAAATGAGGATAATACTTTTAAAGGATTTTCTTGATATATATAAAATATCATATATAAAGATTAAAAGGCTGACCAAGCAGCTGAATAACCTGATACTCATACTAGACTACGGGCGCTAGTAGTTGGCAAGCAACGGATAACTTGTGCAAGAATCTAGAGATTATTCTCTGGAGTTGGCAGGCAACATAAAAACTTGGACACAGAAGAAACTCAGTATTACATATTAATTACTGAGTTTTTTGTTTGCTCTGATTTGTACTGCTGTATCTTTTACTTCTTAATTCACCCTATTTATAAAATTTAAAGTACAATATTTGAAAATACTTAGGAGTGATTTTAATGGATGCAGTGAGTACAATTAATGAATGGGTGAAAACAGACGATTTGCAATGGGTGAAAAGAATTGGTGAAGATGAGTTTGAAGTAGTCGGAATTACATTGTATGAAAATTATACTTTGTATGAATCAGATGTTAATCTTTCAGAGTACAGCGAAGAAGATATGGAAAAAGAACTAGATGGCTACTATAATTCACTAGAAGAAGCTAAAAAGCGATACCCTAATAGTTGGAAACAAATTGTTGTAGAGGCTATTGCTGAAAATGAAGCCACTAACTCCAGAAGTGATGTTAATTTCACAAGCCTAGAGGAAGTTTATAAGCATTTAAAGGAGTATTACCATATTGAAATTAAAGAAGAAAATAATTAATTTAACACTATAATCTTTAATTTAACCCTCATATAACCGCTAACCGCTGGATATATGAGGACTTTTTCTATTATTTTGTTTTCACAAAATCATTCTACTTCAAATGCCAGGCAAGCGGTTTGCGTATTGAAAGCATCTTGATAAATAAAAGACCTTGAATCAATATAAGATAATTGATTCAAGGTCTTTTACTATTTTTTTCTTTTTGTCTATAAAGGATTGTAGAACCTCATTAATCTCTTCATCTTCTACTCCAAAAATTTTCGGAATTAAATTAACATCCATTCCCTCTTTAAGTGCTCGAATTAAAAGTTTCATTCGTTCATCTTTTCGAATTTCTTCTTCAAAGCTATCTACTAAATCACTCATTTCTCGCACTCCCCTTAGTACAACTATTCTTATGTTTACATGTAGTTTGATGGCTTGTGAACTTGAATAGTATTACACTCACCACATCGAATTTCAGTAATTGTATAGCCAATCATAATCATTCTATTTCCTGTTGTATAAAGTTTATCATGCTCACAGTTACAACAAACGTATCTTCCGTCTTCAGTTTTTACTACTTCATTTACCTGATTTGCGTTTAACATACTGTTTTCTCCTTTAATACAAAGAATGTTACATTCTTGTATGTGTATTTAAGTTTCATTATATATATATTCCTCTTAGGCTTTTAATGCATGACTAAGAAGCTTTAAAAGAAGAATTATCTAAATGGTGAAAGCACTACGTATCCTACATACAGAAGAAGCTCCCTAAAAAAGAAAGGTGTCTCACTGTGTAGGCTTTGATAGGCAGATGTGTTGGTTGGTGACGAATGCGCATTAAGATTGTAGTGCTGCGCCATTGTCATTGCCCGTTTCATGTGAAGTGGGTCACTAACTATTAAAAATGTTTTTAATCCATGTTTTTCTGCTACTTCTTTTGCATACTTGAAGTTCTGCTCTGTTATTCTAGAGTCACGTTCAATTAAAATGTCCTCTTCTTTTACTTGATTCTTTAAAGCATACATCTTTGAAACTTCAGATTCGGTAAAATCATGCTCATCCGCTTTACCACCTGTAAAGATAACCTTATCTACATAGCCTTTTTTGTACAGCCATATAGCGTGATTAACTCTTTCTTTTAAAACCGGAGAGGGTTTTGTTCCCCAGGCAGCTGCGCCTAATACAATAGCTGCATCGGACTTTACTAACTCATTCTTTTGACTAAACGATAAAATACTTAACGCTGAATATGCTACAAACAATACGCCTATAGCAAAAAGAAGTAAGCACATTTTAAACAAGCTCATTCTTCTTTTTGGTCTAGGCATTCCTTCACTCATCTTCATATTCTATCAACTCCGTAGAAAAACCTTTCGGAAATGTCTTTTCTACATTTTCTTCAGTTTCAAACTTGAGGTTATTTGTTAGGAGCGTTACCCAATCACCATCGTAACCGACCCAAAACACTGTGCTAGATGTAGTAAGGTTAATAACCATTACATCTGTTTCTGTATTCTTAAAAAAACCTTTTACTGCACGTTTTTCTAGACTAAACACATCTTTTTGTAATGACCACATACTTAAATCATTCATATTACCGCTTCCTTGAATATAAGGAAAAAGAGCAGCAAACTGTTCTGCTGTTTTAAGCGTCATTTTAATAAATTTGTACTTTTTACTACCTATAAAGCTATATGAAACATTGTGTTGAGTACACTCATTAACAATGTCTTCTTCTGTGTAATCATGAACTTGAATAATTGAATAAATAGGAAAGGCATTTAGGTTCTGCATCCACACTGGATAGAATTCTTCAAACTCACTATTAATAGGTACTGTATCCAAGAAAATAGAACAGTCCCCTTCTATAGCGAAGGGAAAATGACCTCCTGCGTCTGGAATGGGTGATATAGACGTTTTAGGTAAATAACTAATTTCAATTTGCAATGTGAAGCCCCCATTCATATATAACTGAGTATGCAAATCAATGCTATATAATTTAATTTACTATTATTTTATTCGTTCTTATTGTTCGTTAACTGGATAATCCAATCGTTTATCCATTTTGTAGGCATGGAAACTGTATGAAAATCTAGTTCACGTAGTTCCTTTAAAGAATACGAACTGGTTATATATAATTCCCATTGGCAATCAATACTCTCCGCTACTTTAAGTGAACTCTTTTGTTGAGGTGTTAACAAAACCTCTCGTTTTTCATCAATCTTGTGCCAATATCGACTGTAGCCTTCACACCAGTCCGCCAAATCATAATGAGTTACCTTGCTGTTTTCGGTTTGAGAATCCATTAGCAATTTCAACAAATTTTCTGGTTCATAACTAAAGTTAATGTTATGCATTTTTTCATCTCCTGTACTTCACCTACATATTTATTTACATTCTGTTTTCAAGCGAAAACCCCTTCATTGTAGGAAAAAAATAAAAAAATAGCAAATCTTAAATAGTTGCAGCTAAATATTAAGGAGAAAAGGATGATGGAAATGTTAAAAATAACAATTAGCGATTTAATTATGCGATTAGAAGAGCAAAAAAGAATACACGGAGACATTCCTGCTTTAGCCGCTATTTACATTGAGAATGAAAACTATGATAGCTCGAACCAAGGGCATTATATATATGCAGAGCCTAATTTATCATCTGATACATATGTAGAACACGTAAAACCAGATGGTACGGTCGCTTACAGTTACTTAAAAAGCGAAAACCCTAATTGGAACCATGGTAGTAATAAAGAACGAAAAGTATTACTGATTGGAGTACAATAAAAAAGTCGCATTTGCGACTCTTTTCATGTACAACTTTTGTAATCTTTCGCTATTTCTAATCCATCTGGACAAATAACTCCATCTTTCGATTCGAGATTATAGTATATTTTACTATTTTCCATGAATTCAATTATGCTTCTGTAGTCGTTTTTAAACTTTCTAGCCTCTTCAAGCGAAGATTTAACTTCAAAAACAGCTCCAGTACTAGATTCATTAATTATCGTAAGCCCATATCCACTAACAGTATCCCTGTATTTATCCATTTGTTTATTCTGAATAATACTTTCACTATTATTAAAAGCAATTACGTAATACTCCTCTTTCATAAATTGAATATACGAATTAGTACCATAGCAAAAGGCAAGAAACACGATAAATATTAATATTATCTTTATTTTTATAAACACAAATATGCCTCCTTAACTAAAAACCCCCTTTATTAAAATTCCATTCACGCATAAAACACTTTTAAATAGTACATTAGGATACCTGAAAAGCAATAATTATTATTTGATTAGCATTTTTCTTTCACTTTATTCGTTGTCCAAATCGCTCCATGTATAGTGGGACCAATGTGTATTATGGTTAGCATTAGTAATTAGTGATGTATCATCTTGTTCTAGTGCTATAGCTACCTCTTTAAAGAATAACGATTCGCTAGGATTCAGTTCACTAATGTCTGGGTGTTCCCAAGAATCCGTTTGATAAAAGACCTTCATGTTATTATCTGCTCCTGCCTCGTCTAGTAGCGTTTTAACAGGTAACCAAAGTTTATCTTTCTCTACATAGCTTAGATAGCGAATTAATTTTGTTAGACTATAAGGTTTAACTTCCGCTATTCCTGCCGCTTGATAATCTTCAAGAGACGCTTTAAAACTTAACAGTTTGTCTTCTACAAGCACGTTAAAGTCGTGTGGATTAACCAATAACTCTTCTCCTTCATCATCATACCAATCTTCGCTGTCTACTGGGTTAATGTAGTCATCTACGCTAACAACTAGACCTTGTGCGGATATCTTATTCCCATAGGCATAAATAGCATTTTCAAGATTATCTCCTCTAGAACCAATAACTTCAATTGTTATTAGCCAATCGCTTTCTTTTTTAAATGCAGTAAGACGTGTTTGAGCTATATCAAAGTTAGTAGCATCTAATACAGGAAAGTCGTAACCCTTGGCGGACTTATCTAATACAGATAAAATTTCTTTCGCAAACATAATAGCTCCCCTTTAACTGTTTTGTATTACTCTTTAATTATGCCCTTACTCTTATAGCAATTTTAGACGTTTATTCCATATGATTTGTTCACTAATAACCGCAACAATTGTATATACACAAGATACAGATAAAAACATCATTAGGTTATTGCTATCCTGAAGATAAAGTGAAATCCACGTTAAAATAGCGCAAAACACAACTGCGTGGATTAATACGTTAGTAAATATATTGTATTGGTTTATCCTTGTGCAAATATATTGAAGTAACATGCTTATAGGAATAACAAGAACAGCAATGAAAAATGCATAAAATACACCGCTTAACAAATATCCTGTAACATATCCCATAATACCAGGGTGCCCCTCAAAAGAAGTAATAGTTTCAGGGTTTGCCATTATAATATGCATCCATATTAGGTTACTTATTAGAATAGCAGGAATAGCTGACAATAATTTAGAAAGATATCTCATTAAAGGGTTTCCTCTCTATTAAAGCTGGTACTTGTCTATTTGTTGTATAGCGTTAGTATATCTTAGACTCTCTTTCCTAACTATCCCTTCGTGCTTTTCACGCTCTAATTCTTTACATATGGTCTTAAAGGTAGATAGTGCTTCTTCTTTATTATTAAGAAGATAGTTATCTACTACTTTTTCTTCCGTAAAAGAAAAAACAAAATACCAGTCCCATAAGGGGAAGCATACTACTTTAACAGAACCTACTTTGTTGCTTATGCTATGCACCTTGTCTTCATTACGAATTTTCACTTCTACTTCTCTCGAAGTCATTTTACTACTTGTTAGCTCTATTAAAGATTGAGCAACAAAATTCACACTTGCTATGTTACTTTTTGTTAAAAAGGCATGTGTATATCTATACTGCCCCTTCATTAAAGCATGAAATTTCATTTGGTCTAAAAACTCAGATAATAATTCCAGTGTTTGTGGCATAATATCTTCTGGATTTAAATTGGTTTTCTTTTCCGAATAGCCACATGTTGTTTCGGTTAATATGACTTCATCACAAGTCACACAATTAAATTCTATTTTTATGTCTAATCCTTCAAAGTATAGGAGTAAACCATAATAATTTTCTTGTTTGTAAAAATGTGTTCTCTCATAGGTTTCATTTTTCTCGAATTCTTTGCATATAGACTGTATGGTTTCAATAAGTTGAACTCTTTTTTGGAAAGATTGCTGATTACTAATTAGAAAACATGAATTATCAAAGACGTGAAGACCATCAGTAAATAAAAATTTTGGATACGAAACCCACTTTTCGTCTTTTATGTGCTCAAATCCGTACATCCTAAGTTCTTCCTCTTCTAAGTAAGAAGTAATTAAATCTAAACCAAGGGCATTGCACATTTTTAAAAGATACTGAAACACATGTATAAAGTGCTGTTTACTCTCTTCCGTGTGCCACGTAATATGTTTAATAGATAACGAAAAAGAGTCTTCCCTATATTCAACAGAAATGTTACCCGCTAACGCCCCTTCATTCGTTTTCAAAAACAGCTTATAAACTGGGTAATCAACTTGAAAGACTAACGTTCTCTCTGTGCCACTAGAGAACTCTACAATCATACCTAAATTAGTCATAAATAAACTAAAATCTCGTTGTAAGTCCTGAATTTCTGGTCTCTTAAATACATCTTTGTTTGTTTTTATATTTTTCATAGTTTTTTCTCCTATTGAATTGTACTTTATTATAGCACCCATCCAATATTTTCTTCAATTGATATAAGTTGATGAAGAAAAGAAAAAACCTGTAGCTCTTAATCAGTTAGTAACTGAAGACTACAGGTTTTTCTGTTATTTGTTATCACTATAGGATTTGAAATGCGCATTAATTAATGCTTGGGTGATAGATGTCCCTTCTGTGCCTCAGGGAAGTGGCAGCCGTAATAGTTTTTTACATTTTCTGAATTCAGAAAGTTGCCGTTACGCCAGAGCAAGCCTCTATCGCTGACTCGCTATTTTCTTGATTATATACTATTTTGAATTCGAAAACAGAAAATCCTGCAAAAAGTTGAAAAAAGAAAACAAAAATTATATATACACTAGAAGTATTTTTGCACACTGCGAGAGGAGCTCTACCATAACCTTAAAATATTCGCCTTTTATATTTCCATTTGTCTTAGTTGCTTATGTAATGTTAGCTTTCCTTATTGATTATAAACTGGCTGTTCATCAGCACAAACCCTTCTTTGCCGCTGAATCAAGAATATATAAAGATGGAGGTACAACTGAATATAAAGGCATTGGATACAAAGTTATAGATTATAATCAGTTAATGAATAAGAATGGACGTACCGATGTAGTATTTTCATCTCGGTTTATAAATTATGAAAACAAGCGGTATAACTAACAATGGATATAAGAGATTAAATAGCGGAAATACATGTGTTGCTACTTCTTTTGCAAGTGTACCTTTTAAAACAACACAATCCCTTCACTCATAACAACAACTTTACCACTAGCCAATGCTACTCCAGCATGCAACACGCAATGTTTACCAACATAGTCATCTACAATAGATGTACTTACTGGAATTAGTTCCTCGTAACTTAATGAAATATTCTCGTTAGGTATGAAGAAATCTACTATAATTGTTTCTCCATGTTTAACAGACCTATTGATAACTGCTCTCTTAAAATATACATTTTTAATAGTTGGAACGGTCTGACCTGTGCCGGTCCATGTATGGCTATTAATGTATAGGTCTAGACATTTAATATGAGCAGTGCGTTTATTCTTATTTTTAACTAATACCTTGCCCTTAATCCCCTCGTTTGTCACTCCGATAAACATATCATTTGGTATTTGAAGGTCAAGCTGTCTAAACATATCAGAAAGTATTAATTGTGGTTTCATTTTTATCTCTCCTCAACATATGTAAATTTCTTTGTTATTCATTTAAAAAAATTCAGTTTTTACCCTTTTAAAAGACTCAAGTTGCTATAATGCTGGTTAGAACGCTGCTACGTCTGTTAAGAGCAAAATATGCGTTTATAAGGAGCATTCATTGTGAAAAGTAGATACCGAAAGCACCTACAACGAATTGAGAAGCAAAGCCCTATTGTTGCTTTTTCTGAGGAAGACCTATTTACCAAAGGAACAATAGTAATAACTGACGAACTAAATACATTCAATAAGCACATAGGTCTAGATATTAAAGAAACTTATGCAACTTCTTATAAAGTTATAAAGGACTACATGGCTGTAAACGTTATTATGTTTACGGATAATTACCTTGCCTGTGGAGGACATCGTTTTGTGTACTTGCTTGTTCCTCGACCAAACCAAAAATACGAAATTATAGAAAAAGAGAATATAGTGCAGTGGTCTGAAGATTATTGGAAACGTGAAGACCCAGAAAATAAGCGTGATTGGTGCTATTATGACGAGGATATTAGTGATTTATATAAATACATAGAAGAGAAATTTAATAAGCATTCACGAGTTAAAATTTAACACACCTTAACTTCCCTACTTTTAAATGGTAAGTAGGGTTTTGTTTTTTCTTATACAATACTTAACTAAGTAATTAAATTCTTACTTTTTACACCTATTTTAAAATACATATGATATATATTTAGTAATCTTCTTACTAGTAATCGTTTGCGAACGTTTTTTTATTTAAATAAAATGTAAGCGTTTAACAAGAAGGTTTTTCCTAATTATTTAAAAATTAATTAGCAGAATTAGTTTAGCAAAACTTAGATAAACATTTTATATATTAATTGGAGGGTTTACTATGCAACACAAAAAAATTAAAGCGTTTCCAGAAAACTTTTTATGGGGAGGTTCTACCTCTGCTTATCAATTCGAAGGAGCTTGGGATAAAGATGGTAAGGGTCCTTCTGTAATGGATATGGGGAAACACCCTGATACTGTTACCGATTTTAAAGTAGCAAGTAATCATTATGAGTTTTATAAAACCGATGTAGCATTGATGGCTGAAATGGGATTTAAAGCTTACCGCTTCTCTATTGCTTGGACACGAATCTACCCTACAGGAACCGGTGAAATTAATCCAAAAGGTATTGAGTTCTATAACAATCTAATAAATGAGTTAATTGAAAAAGGTATTGAACCAGTTGTTACTATGTATCACTTTGATTTACCTTATGCATTAGAGGAAAAAGGCGGATGGTCTAACCGTGAGACCATTGATGCATTTGAAAATTATGCTAAGACACTATTTACTCATTTCGGTGACCGAGTTAAGTATTGGCTAACAATTAACGAGCAAAATACTCTAATTCTTCATGGTAAAGCTATTGGTTCTGTTGACCCTGACTTAGAAAATCCAGAAAAAGAGCTTTACCAACAAAACCATCACATGCTACTAGCTCAAGCTAAAGCTATGCGTTTGTGTCATGAGATGGTAACTGATGCTAAAGTGGGTCCGGCTCCTAATATTCAGTTGGTGTACCCTGCTAGCAGCAAACCAGAAGATGTAATTGCTGCTCAAAACTTCAACTCTATCCGAAACTGGCTATACTTAGATATGGCTTGCTACGGACGTTATAACAGCACTGTGTGGAGCTATTTTGAGGAAAAAGGCTATACACCTACTATTGAAGATGGAGATATGGAGATTCTGGCAAGCGGAAAACCTAATTTCATTGCTTTTAACTACTATAATACCTTTACTGTAGAACAAAGTGTTCCGGAGAATGCAGAAGGGAATCATACGGGTGATGAACATTTAACAATTGGGGAAGCTGGTGTTTACAATGGACACACGAACCCTCACCTACAAAAGACTGAATTTGGATGGGAAGTAGACCCTGTTGGTTTTAGAGCTACCCTTCGCGAAATTTACGAACGTTACAATTTACCTTTACTTGTAACTGAGAATGGCTTAGGTGCTTATGATAAATTAGAAGAAGGCGATATAGTTAATGATAATTATCGCATTGAATACCTTAGAAAACATTTAGAACAAGCTCAACTAGCTATTACTGATGGTGTAGAGTTATTAGGATACTGCCCTTGGTCTGCTATTGACCTTGTAAGTACTCATCAAGGAATTAGTAAACGTTATGGATTTATTTATGTAAATCGCGATGAATTTGACTTAAAAGACCTTCGCCGTATTCGAAAACAAAGTTTCTATTGGTTCCAAAAATTAATTGAAACAAACGGGAAAAGTTTAAATAGTTAAATCCCAATAAACTAACGGCTATCAGTAAAATGATAGCCTCTTTTTTACGTTTTTTAAATATGAGATTTAGATAAATTACAAATTACATCCCCTATTACTTAGTAACACTAAATAAAACTTAAATATGCTTTATTGCATCTTTCAGACATAATCTTTTAAATTAATAATTACCAGATTATAAGAAATTTCTCAAGAAAATCTGTGTTACATCATTACCATGAAAAACTTTATAAAACTGCAATCTTATGTTTTGAATTTAGTACTAAAATATAGTAAAATTAGGCTCTCTATTATTTATATGGATTATCAACATTTATTTTCCAGTAATAGATACACTAACTAACAAGGAGGGATTTATATGACCCTAACTCAAGGAATTATCTCTATCGTTGGACTTATAACTGCGGCTGGTCTTGCGGTTACAGTGACTAAATCTAAAACATCCAACAAGACATCAAACAAAACGACCAACAATCAAAAAGGAAATAACAATAACTATCAATCTAACATAAACATTAATAACAATATTAACAGTAATGTTAATCAGAAGGAGCAGGATAATAATAATGCTCAATAACAGTTCCGTAACAAATAATCAAGAAGGTAATAATAATACTGCCATTATTAATTCTACATTAGAAATAAATAACGATGTGGTAGTGGTTTCAGCTTTTGATATGTTAGCTAAATTTAAAAATGACGGAGATTACAATGGAATTTTTAATTTAATGAAACAACTAGGAGACATGGCTGAGATACAACACCCGTTTTACCCTCACTATAAATATAAAGCAATGGATTTTGGCGACAAGACCTTTGTTGACCATGTACCTCGTTCAAATGAGGACGCTGAACTTTACCCATTATCTTATCAAGGGACGTTTAACATTTCTAAAGAGGATGCAGCTAACTTTAATAATTTTAATGAGCTGCTTAATGATGCTTATCTTAATCAACGTGATATTGAAGTAGACATTGTTTCATTGAAAGCTTTAATTGCTGGACTCGAAGTACCTACTCCTTTTTTAGAAGAAAATATTAAGCAAGGAACATGGGTTATCAAACCACAATCTCTTCCTGCTCCAGTCAAGTTGCGCTTCTTAGCTATTAGCAACTTAAAAGAAATACCTATATTTGATTGTATTGAGTTAGGGGTAGGCTCTACTGACAATGACAAACAGACCATTAGTGTAGATAATAGAAGGCAAGAAAACTGCAAATTACTAGTAAGCTTAATAATTTCTACGAATGAGTTAAATTTTGAGGATTCAACCTTAACCTTAAATGATACTAAATTAAAGGTTCGTATAAAAGAAGGCTTTGAGCAAGATGTAGAAGCTAATAAACAGTTGCTCCATTTTTTAACCTTATCAAAACATAAAGATTTAAGAATTTTCTTGAAGAATATTGAAACCAATAAAAATTTTATGTCTGCGAGCGGTTTTAATGTCGATGTAGAAAATATGGAAAGTTTAGAAAAACAACTTCAGCTATTTGAACGCCTATACGTAATTGAGCAGTTTTATGATGTTCTATTCACAATACCTAAGGTCATTACCTTGGAAGAACAAGACGTAATAGACGTAATAGAAAATATGATACAAAATAAAACGATTAGAAAGAAATATAATTTTGTAACAATAACAACCTCAAGCAGAGAATGTGTTAATAACTTAATTGACTTGTTCGAAAAAGATAAAAATAAATATAAAGGAATTGTTACAATTGCATCTGGACCAAATGCTGGACTCCTGTTATTTGATGCTGTAATCCCTCTTGAGAAGTTAGAAACAACATACCATGAGTTAAAAGTTGAAGACTTAGCAAAATTAAAACGAAAATATGAGGATATGGAAGATGGAGAAACTATTAAAATAAAGTTAATCCCTGGTGAAAATAAAGAAATGGAAGAAAAGTACTTCCCCAAAATATAAAATAAAACCATTTAAACAGGTGTGCAAATTAGACTTTTGCACACCTGTTTTTAGTATACATAAGCCTAAACCAGCCCTATAAATTATATCTGTATTAAAAAAATAATCTTGAATCAAAGGAATACGGTACAATTTCCTATTGCTATCTAGATAGCCATCTACTAATATTATATTTGTAGCACGTCTACTATTTATATATTTTTAAGGGTGATTCGTATGAATGAATATAATATTGTTGAAGCTGCCTCTATCCTTAAAGAAAAAGGCGTTATTAAAAATGGAGAAATTAACAATTCATATATAATAGATAACAATCCGACTACTCACGACATATCTCAAGTAATGTTATGGATTCGAGAATATGACAAGGCGTACCAAAAGGCTTATCATGTAGCTGTAACAAGCGGTAATAACTACGAAGAAGCGGTACAATACGCAGATAAAAAAGCTTCGTATGAGGGTATAAAAGCTACTTATGATAAAGAAGAACAGTCACATATTATAAAAAGTGAGGATTTACATAAGTTTATTGAATTAAAAACCGTTGAAACAAAAGAAAAACGTATTTTAGAAGAACTTTCTAAATTCAAAACAAGTAAGCAAAGTGAAATTCAGAAAATAAAAGGTAGGACTGAAAGTCATTATTTTGCCATGGGGTTTGAAGCAGCTATTGCCTCTTTAGAAAAAATGCTGTTTGAAGATAGCGAGGAGAAAGTTGATTCAAATTCAAAAAACATTATTTCGTTTCCAAAAAATGAGTCCTACTTGAACAAGGAAAACATTTATGCACTTGACTTCCAGCTATGGAACACATCAGATTCTGACATATTGTTGGTTGATTTTGCTAATAAAAAAATTGAGCAACTTAAGTTTAAAATGAGCGTGTACAAACCCAAAAACGGAAATGAAGCAGAAACAAAAATTGAATGGGTTGTTGAAAATGGTATTCTTTCTATTCACAATCAACGAGATATTGAAGACTTTATGTTAGACAAAAAAAACATTCGCAAAATCAAAAGAATCTTGCAGCACCAAGTTCCTGAATTCAATGAAAATAAAAACGAAATTTTAAATATGTTCATATCCTAAGGGTTGCTAAGGAGCTGTTCTTGATAATAAGACACACCTTAAGAGAATCTTATTGTAATGGGCAATCATTTTGCTTTAATACTTAAAAATGCGTAAAAAAGCGCTGTTAGATACAACTCTAAACAACGCTTTTTTTATTTTGCATTAAAAAATAGAAATAGTCACTGAAATGAGCACAACAATCTCTTAACCTATTGTGTAATTAATGGTGGGTATCCTGCTTCACCTAAGAAATAAGCAAAGACTGTAAAAGCTAAAATAAGAACTGCAATAACTATAACTACAATTGGTAACAATACATTTTGGTTAGTTCTAAACGAGAAGATACCAAAAATTAAACTTAATGCACCAATAGCAAGACAGGTGAAAGCTCCAAGAACATTATTCATCATAGGTAAAATACTCCCAAAAAATAAGACCATATAAACAACTTGTAGAACGACTCCTATCCAAATTGAACGGAATACTCGAAGCATTTACATTCCCCTTTCTTATTGATTTTAAGATTTATTATAAACATCATTAAAAAACAGCTTCTCAATTAATACATACTCACAAAGTATCTTCGTTTTTATATTCAAGAATATCTCCAGGTTGACAGTCCAGCGCCTTACAAATTGCATCTAAGGTAGAAATCCTAATTGCCTTTGCCTTTCCATTTTTTAATATAGAAAGATTAGCCATTGTAATGCCAACTTTTTCAGAAAGTTCTGTTACGCTCATTTTTCTTTTAGCCAACATTACATCAATATTTATTATAATTGCCATATTATCACCTCAGACAGTAAAATCGTTCTCTGATTTTATAGTTATAGCTTCCCCTAGAAGTCTTTTAAGTACAGCTGAAAAGACGGCAATAACCAATGAAGCAAATACAAAGACCATCCCTACTATTACAAGACCTGGGGCATCATCTTTATCCGCTGCCATAAAAACAAATGGCAGCATTATTACATACAAGCTACTAAATGTAATTGCAGAGTATTTTATTTTGTTTAAGGCTTTTACAGACCTACTTGTAAAACCGTTACTCTTATCAATGTAGGTTAGTAGCAAGAACGATTGATACAAAGCAATAAAATAAGGTATTACTGATAAGTACATAATGGCTATCCCAGGATATAAGATATACCAATAATCTGGGTTTACTATGTTAGTAGTTAATTTAACTATTCCAACTATGCACAAAGCAAGAACTGGAGCACCCATAAAGAATAAAGCAATTTTTAAGAATAATGTTGAACCGCGTTTCACAAAAAGCACCTCACTTAAAATTATTAACAATAAAATACTAACGCATTATTTATTGTTTTACAATAAATAATTATCATTTTTTATTATATTATTATCATTTAACACTATTCCTTCATTTTTAAATAAAAAAAATATTTATTGTGTCATGAAGTGCATATGCACTTTAAAACTTATATAAGCTCATTTTTTCAACAAAATAAAAGCGTAAATTCAATTATGAATTTACGCTTCTACACTAATTAACTTCTCCTCATTCTCCTTTTAACTAGGAGCACTATAATTAACTGAGGAATTATATTTAATATGGAAATTATGTATAGCGTAATGGTAGCATCGAATGGTTTAAAATAACCATCCCATCTATCCCCTCCGCTATAATGGCTGACAAAGTAATAGGAAACTATTAAAGAAGCAATATTCCCCACTATGACTGCCGGTGTGCACTTTAAAGTCGTTCCTATAACAGATAAAATGATACTAACGCCAATTAAAGGAATATACCCTATCATCGAAGCTTGTGCAAAATCTGTTTTTATCGCTGAGTATGCATACGGGAAGCAAAACAACGCAATAATAACTATACTTATTACTATCTTTTTCATATTTTTTTATACGCTCGCCTTCTCGTTTAAACCTTTTATAATTTTCTTTCTAAAATTTATTTGTTGCAAAGCATTAGCTAAGAGCATATTAACAACTTTAGTTTATCTTTGTCTCTGTCAATCTATCTAATGCTTAAATAAGCTTCAATTATAGTAGCTGTTCCAAAATACAATATTGGGAATGCAAACACTACAATATTTAGAATAGCTCCCCAAAGTGATAATTTGGTTTTAGAAATCTTGTACCCAGTGAAGCCAATAGCAGCACCAATAGGTGCAAAAGGGATAGGCATTAAAACAGGAATTCCTTCTAATCTATCTAATGGAATTAGGTCGGTTAGATAGTTAACAATAAATGCTGCTAAAATGACTGCAATTATGACTGACAATCCGCCTAAAATGTTGCTTTTGTTTTGTTTGTTTATTTCTATATTGCTATTTGTCATTGTATAAGTCCTCCACTTTCATTTAAAACAAAATAATTTTAAGTAGCTATATGCTATAAGTGCTTACTTATATGATTACTTCTTTTTACTTTTTTTACCTTTAGTCTTGTCATCCATTGCGTGTTCTGCTAAAAACAATACAATAACGGTAATGAACTCTGTCCCAGTTGGAATTGTTATACTGCTCATAAGTTCGTCTGTAGTATGTAAAGCCATCCATGAAAATAGACAGTCCACAACCATAACAATTAAAAACTTTTGATATGTCTTGTTTGTATAGGAAGCAAGGATTCTACTTAACGGAATAGCGAATATATCTGCCATGAATCCAATAAGCCCAAACATTAAGAAAAAAATTAAAAACGAATACCAAGACTCATACTCTACTCCTAAAATCTTAAATAGTCCTGCAACTCCAAAGAAGGCTGCTCCTGCAACTATTGAAATAGCCACAATAACTATGATACCTACAACAATGGCTGAAAATATCTTATCACCTATTTTTTTAGCTTTTGACTCGTTACTATTGCTAATTGTCATTCCCCTCTTCCTCGCTTGTGATACAAGTTACTCTAAAAAGAAATACTCGATAAAAAGCATATATTAAAATAGCAGAAGTTGTAAATACTATTCCTAATGAATAATGCTGTTCTTTAAAGTTTAGCGACCCCGCATTTGGATAAAAAAGTATAACTAATCCACAGATAGTTGCAAAGTATAATCCTGCAACACCTACAAAATATATAAATTCAATCTGTACCATATCCACGAAAGTATCTTCTTCATCAGGAGCTCTCCAGTCGCGTCCTAATATGCTATAAATTTCATGTAATAATACCCGTGCTCCACATACTCCTATAATAATCATTATGGGTTGGAGAATAATTGGATTTAATTTAAAAACATCTATAAAGTTCTCAGAAACAAGTATTGCTACAGAGCGTACTGCCATATACACACAAAAGCTATATAATAACGTAGTCCACCACTTATCTATAAATTGTATTGTTTGTTTCATCTTCTCTTCCTTAATCATTCTCAACAAGAATGGTAAATTTATTATCAGTTGTTTCTAAAGCCTTATATGGTTGAATTAGAGAAAACTTAGGATAAGCTTGAAGTATCTCTTCTAATATATCTGTCACAATAATTCCAGCTGTTCGGTATTCTTTTGATGAACTTCTTAATGAAATACCATGCCCTAAATTATTAAGCTCTAAAACAATCGATTTTGCAGCGGTATCAAGTACAAAGTCCATGTATTTGTAGCCTTTAAGAGCTAGTGTTTTAACAAAGGTCGGAGAAAAACGAATAGCATAAGTATCTTCTTCCTGGAATAACTTTTTATAAAATCTAAGTGTGTTGTACTTAGGTGATATAAAAGGTCTTTCCTCAATACATTGGTTTGCAGCAAGCCAATTAACTGCTTCTTCTTTATATTCTTTTTTGGCATGTAACTCATTTAAATCAGCTGTAATGTCTATTTGATATACATATGTATCTACTGCTTTCACTTCGTACCTTCTACTAAACTCTATCTTCGGCTGTGTCTGTTGCAACGTGTTAAATAACAGGTTCACTTTATCAACTTTAGAAACATACTCACCTTGATTACTTGTTAAAGGGATACCTCTAGCTTCTGAATTTTGTCGTATGTACAAATTACTATTTGTTGAATTTATGCCGAATTCCATGTAGGTTAAGTCTTCCTTGTTTGCTTTTGCAATTAAATCGTTGGAAGTATGTAACATAATTAATCCGTTACCACTCTGGTAAAAATTAATAAATTGCTTATCAATATCACTATATTCTCTAGGTTCTAACCATCTAACAGATTCTAAATAACCTTCAGTGTTGATTTTGTCGTAGGCAGCTGTCCCCTCTGCTGTGCTTGCGACATATAGATATGGCGTTAGCTCCATAACTTGATAGGAAACATTACCTTTAAAATTTATTAGCAGTTTTTCTAATGAACTGTAGAGCACTTTTGCCCCTAACTGTGAACTAGAAACAACCCTTTTTCGATTAAGAATACTTTTTCCTTTATTCTCATTATTAAAACGAATAAAAAGATATTCGTTTTGAATATCCACTCCAAATTCTACTGCGTTTACATTTAATGTCTTTATTGCTTCTCTAAATTTAGGCGACAGTAAAAAAGTTGGTGTACTACCTTCATATTTAATAAACCGGATAGTTTGTTTCTTCTCTCTTCCTACGGTCACTCCCATATCACTCACTCCTCTTATAAGTTTAGTTTTTGTATGTATTAGTTATTAACTACTATATAAGTAATTATAAACCATTTACAGAAATAAGAAAACCACAAACATAGTTTTGTGGTTTTAAAAATAGTTTTGTAGTTTTAAATGCAGAAAGTTAAATATTTTTAGTAATTCTTCTTACTTCTCACTTTGTTTACTAAAGTATAAATACTAAAGCTTTTTTACGCGAAAAGTGGAAGTCTGATTTCCGCGTATTTTATTATAGCATCGTACCAATACTAGTATTCTTTCGCATTAGCCTTATATTTAATTTCTTTAATACTTGCAACTGCCAACAACTGCTTAAAATAGCTGACAGACGTAATGAATTAGTAACTGAAACATTTGCCGTTCTCTACTTCTCAAGGTATGGGTCCGAGCCTAATTCTAACCATTCTACCTCTTTTAGGTCCGTTTTTTGTACAGAACCCTTAACAATAGATGGAGAGGTTATGCTGAACTCGTATGTAACAGCATCTATTTCTCTGCCCAGATATACTGTTTCGCTCTTTAAATTTGGTAAACATGCTTTTAATCTTACATATATAGCCTTTGCCCCTATAAGGTTGGTACGTTTACTTCCTTTTACAATTCCTGTATCAAGAGGATTATTTGTAAATTGAATGATAAAAGTTCCTACCTCTTTGTTTGCTCCTACTCTAAGATATTCCATACCATTAGCATATGCTGCCTCTTTTAACTTTTTAGATACATACAACGTAGGAGAAATAGATTTTTTCATATAAAACTTAACAGAGTGTTTGTTTTTTACAGGTGAAACAATGTGTTTAAACCACTCTATTGTACTTTTAC
>Ga0209463_1000701_pt1 | contig 23554 bp, 23 predicted proteins | sample AgamicMgSfrz_FD_187169 | JGI IMG/M metagenome (GOLD analysis project Ga0209463, IMG submission 187169) | Agave microbial communities from Guanajuato, Mexico - Mg.Sf.rz (SPAdes) (version 2) | ecosystem: Host-associated > Plants > Phyllosphere > Phylloplane/Leaf | place: Guanajuato, Mexico... | reverse complement strand
TTATGACTCCACATGTCTAATAGATTTATCTGCTGAACTAAAAAGACGGCACTGCTTTTCGTCTGCAGTGCCGTCTCGTTGTTATTATTTACGTTTGTAAATAGCTTATTGTTAAAAGACTGAAAAACAAACCTATTCAAATCATATCCCAATAAATTACATTTGTCGACTCATTTCGGACAGAGAATTTAACCTCCTGTTGAAGTACTCATTTCTCTTAATCTCGTTCTGAAGCTCCATCAATATATACCTGATTGATATATCTTTTATTTTGCGATATTTATCAATATCAACTTTATTAAAATAACCTTTCGCGGCAAACTCAATGACTTTATCGTAATTTACAGTCCCGGCGCGGAGTAAAGTAGATCTATCCAAATGTTTTAAAAGAGCAACGGCTTGTATTTGTGGTTGTAACCGAACGACACCTAAGCTCCCAGAAGGTAATTGAATTTTTTGCTCTCGCTCTCCCCATTCTCTTAAAGCATCTCTTCTTAGCATAGTCCACTGTTTTTCCATCCGATCATACTCCCACTTTAATACTCTCCATTCACTTACCAAATCTGATATACCGGCTTGTACAGGCTCTGCCACATCACTATTTGATTCTTCAGCAAAAAGAGACTCTGTCTTTTTGGGCCAAAAACGAACATATCCTTCTCTTTTAGTAACTAGTTTCTCAAGCTTCAATTGTTCCTCAGGCAATAACTTAGCCCATTGTATGTTTACTACGTAGGGAAGCAAACCAGAGTTGTGAAAAAAATCAAATAAAGAAGCCTTATCTTCCTCGTACAGATGAACTCTAGTAAAATAACCGACAACCCTTTGCTTTCTCCAAACAATGCGTTCTAAACCAGCCATTTCTTGATACTTCATAATCCTATCCCGCAAACAAACCAATTCATTTTCTAACTGTTTCAACTCAGTATACTGTCCGCTCTCTATAAACAACCGAATTCGATCTAGGTACATCTTCTGTCCTCCTTTAAGCATAGTAACGTCTTGCGCTAATCTCATTTATTTACAAACAAATATTTTTTATTCAATTAAATATACTTTATCGAATTTTCGATATTTCGAAATGAAGAAAACTCATCAAGTACGTTATTTGCCTGCCTCCTTGATTTTAAATCCAATGCACTCCATTCAGTGCGATGTTATTCAACTAACCTGCCCGTTAGTTGAACAAAAAAGGAGCAACTGCCAATTGCTAGTTGCTCCTTAATGTTTGAATTTACGATTCAAGTAACTTTAATGAGGCTTCTCAAAAAGAGACTAACATAAAGTGATACCAGATCCTTTCTCTATTCTACCGACAGAACGTTACCCATAGATAATAATAAGTCTATTATGAACCATACTCCAAAACCAATATAAATCACGGTAATAAAAGTAATTATCTTGTTAAAACCCTTATTAATAATAATAGCGAATAAGTAAAATAAAACAGAAACTAGTAGAGGGTTTTTCCAGTACCCCATTCCGAAGGAATATCTGTATAGAAAGTAAACAGTCGATATTAGCCAAAGTATTAGTGAGATATTAAAAATGATTATTTTAGTTTTCATTGAATAGTTCCTTCCAATTTTGTTCTATAGAGCGATATTAACACATCTCATGTTTATCATTGTAAGTTAATTCATGGTAATAAAATGAAAAACGAACTGTTCGCTGTTCTGCCCGCTAAATTGAGTGTACCGTTAGATGAACAAAAGCAACCGATCTGTATATCGGCTGCTTTTGTTCATCTACATATAATTTAGTCTAACTTACGAACCTAAATAACGATACAGCGTTGTTTTACTGATGCCAGTTTCTTCACGAATCTCAGCAAGACTGTACTCTTTACTTTCATACATTTGTATCGCCTTCATTACGTTCCCATCCAATTTACGAGGGCGACCTAACTTAGTCCCCTTTTCCTTCGCTTCATCCATTCCTTTTTTCGTGCTTTCACTGCTTAAATCTCCTTGGAAATCAAGTAAAGCCTTCACATGCTCCAGAAAAATTCGACCAGAACTGTCCAGAGTATTCAAATTTTCATTCAGAGAATACAGATGGGCCTCTCGCTTATGAAATTCCTTCAGCAGATCGACAAGATGTTTTGTAGAGTCAGCTAAGGAGAATAACCGAGTAACAATGACGACATCTCCTGCCTGGAGCTCGTTCATCATAGCATTTAGCTGCGTTCTTTGCTTTGCAGATGAATGTTCTTCCTTAAATATTCGATCACAGGTTTTACGCTTTAAAATTTCGTGTTGATTTTGACATTTCGGGTCATCCTGCGATGGTCTCATGTAACCAATAATCATGTTAAAACTCCTAACTGCGAATGACATTAATAAACTATAACATAAATAAAGAACCAAAAAGGTTCCATTTTGGAACTGTTCGTGATAAGATCAATGTACTTCAACCGGATATGACTTTTAGTCGAGTAAGAGTCATAAAAAAAGATAAGGAGTGGAAGTACACGTGATTGAACGGATTAAGACAGATTGGTTCTCTAATATTCGAGGGGACATATTAGCCGGGATTGTAGTGGCATTGGCACTCATCCCCGAAGCCATTGCATTTTCTATTATTGCTGGTGTTGATCCCATGGTGGGTCTGTATGCATCGTTTTGTATTGCTGTCATCATCTCATTTATTGGTGGCCGGCCCGGGATGATTTCTGCTGCTACCGGTGCCATGGCCTTACTAATGGTTCCTTTGGTCAAAGAACATGGCGTTCAGTATTTACTGGCTGCCACCATTCTCACTGGCGTTATCCAATTGCTTTTTGGCGTATTAAAAATCGGTAAACTCATGAAATTTATCCCGAGGGCTGTCATGATCGGCTTTGTGAATGCTCTCGCTATTCTGATATTCATGGCACAAGTTCCCCATTTTGTGGGCATATCCACGCTGACCTACATCTTCGTTGCAGTTACCTTAATTATTGTATATGTTTTACCCCGATTCTTCAAAGCCATTCCAGCACCTCTTATTGCCATTGTGGTTTTAACCGCAGCTGCAATTTGGGGTAACCTGGATTTAGGAACGGTTGGAGAGCTAGGGATTATCACGCAATCTCTTCCCTCATTCTTCATTCCTGATATTCCTTTTAATCTGGAAACATTGCAAATTATATTCCCTTACTCCATTTCACTGGCCATTGTCGGATTGGTTGAGTCTCTGCTGACGTCTTCTATCGTGGACGATATGACCGGTACCGATAGTAACAAAAACAAAGAAGCTCGCGGACAAGGTGTTGCCAACATTATTACGGGTTTCTTCGGCGGAATGGCAGGTTGCGCCATGATTGGACAGTCTGTGATCAATGTTAAATCTGGAGGGCGGGGGAGATTATCCACCCTCGTAGCTGGTGTATTCCTCATGTTCCTTATTCTTGTACTTGGGGGTGTCGTTGTTCAGATACCTATGCCTGTACTCGCCGGGATTATGATTATGGTCGCCATTGGAACATTTGACTGGTCCTCCTTCTCTTATCTCCGTAAGGCACCTAAAAGTGATGCACTCGTTATGCTGGTTACCGTTATTGTCGTTGTAGCAACCGATAACCTTGCTATGGGTGTCATTGTAGGCGTCATTCTCAGTGCCGTATTCTTTGCCGCAAAAATTTCTAAAGTGAGTGTGAAGCAACTTTCCACGGAGAGAAACGTGAGGTTCGATGTGACGGGTCAATTATTCTTTGTATCGGTAGAAGGTTTTGTTGAGGCTTTTGACTTCAACATTGCTGACTCGGATATTATCATTGATTTTTCAAACGCACACATCTGGGATGATTCGGGTGTAGGCGCTGTTGATAAAGTGGTCATCAAATATCGGGAGAATCATAACCGAGTTACGATTAAGGGACTGAATACGTCAAGCGAAAAACTCATAAATAAGTTAGCGGTGTATCAGGATCCAAACGCACAGTTAAAATCACACTGATTGGAGAGATGAACATGTATCAACATATCCTCCTTGCTGCAGATGGCTCTAATAATGCCATTCGTGCAGCGAAGGAAGCGGCTTATATTGCATCATTAATCCCGGATGCCGAGGTTGAAATTCTGTTTGTTGTAGACTTATCCAAAGTCAAAGACGAAGTTCTCCATTCTCAGAATCATGAGGAGATTGAACTGAAACGTAAACAGAAACTTATTCCTGTTCAGCAAGAACTTACAGAGAAAAATGTAAAATATCGAGTTACTTTTATAAATGGTGATCCTGGCCCCACGATTGTAGATTATGCGAACAAGAATAGTGTTGATCTGCTTATTATCGGTAGCCGGGGACTGAACACCTTACAGGAATTCGTACTTGGAAGCGTAAGTCATAAAGTTGTCAAAAGAGCCCATTGTCCAGTCATGATTGTGAAATAAACGATGGGATGGATCACAGAGATCTCTGCAACCATACAGTAAAGGAAGTCAACAATAATGAGAATGATCCAAAAGTTAATCCATCCAGATACGCCTGGCCTAGACGGCCGAATTTATGAACGAAAAGCAGCACGTGGTATTATTATGCGTGGTTCTGAGATTCTTCTGCTCTATACCCGTAGATATAATGACTACAGTTTTCCCGGAGGCGGTGTGGAAGCTAATGAGGACCTGCTTAGTGGGCTAATAAGAGAAATAGCCGAAGAAACCGGTGCTATCCAGGTAGAAGTTACAAGCGATTTTGGCTATATCGAAGAGTATCGTCCCCATTACAATCCCGAATACGATCTGATTCATATGTTATCTTACTACTATGTCTGCAGCATACATGAACAGCTTGGAGAGGCACGACTTGAAGATTACGAAATGAACAATGGTATGTCTGCTGTCTGGATCGATATTCATCAGGCCATTATGCATAATCGACAGGTAATAAAAAACAAAGAGGCTTCCATGGGACTTTCTATTGAAAGAGAGACGATTGTTTTGGAGCTTATTGCATCCGAATTAATCTTTTAAATTTGAACATGAAACGCAATCTAATCAGTAAAGGAACCAAACTCTTGACCCAAACAGGCACAAGAGTTTGGTGCCTTTACTTCAACTAACCTGCCCGTTAGTTGAACAAAAGTAGCCGAGCACTCTGGTCAACTGCTTCTTTTGTTTTATTGGAGTAACGCTTTAAATTTATAAAACATTAGATCGAATTCCCTATTTTGTTCCCTTAGAATTCCTCAAATTTAGTGGTATCAGGTAATTTTCGCAAAACTTTAATATCCTGTAATGGTGGCAGACCAATTAACCTTCGATACCAGAGATTAAGTGTGGTGAGCTTTCGTATCACGTCGTTTCACTTTCGGTCGAGAAAAAGTATAAGAAGAACAGCTTTTACTGTCCTTCTCAATCTCTACAAACGCTCTCGATTGTCGAATCTGTTACTAAAATAGGTTAAATATAATATCAGCTATGTAAGTCTCCAAAAATGCAGCTGCCATAATCATCGGTAATATTAATACTCCATAAATTTTTATTGTGCCTAAAATCTCCTTAACAAGAGGAACCTGATCTTTACCTTTCTTGAATACACTTCTAACTTTTTTTCTAATGACTCGATTTAACTCAAACAAAGCTGCTGCAAATAAACAAAATGCAAGAACTTCTACACAATAGTGAGGAATGGTAGACGCAATAACCCCTAAGCCTTTTATAAAGTCCATCTGCAAAACAACACCAAAAAGGATACCAGGGATAAGAGCAGTTGATACTACATTTATGAGATAAAGAAACTGTATAGGAATTAAAGCCAATACAAACATTTGCAAAGGTACCATGAACCCATTATTCATTACGTACGCCCATACTTTTTTAATCCCTGTAGATTCTCTCAATTGATCTGAAGAACTATCTCCCAAGGATTCCATTATTCCTTCTATATCAGGATTGACAGAGTAGGTTATCGCTGTTCCCAATACTGTTACTATCGTTGCTATTACAAAGAATACTATAGCCCTTTTAAAAGCAGTTTTTTTTATTATATTAAAAATTATCATCACCTCATGCAATATATTATTCCTACAATCTGGCCCGTTTGCTGAACATCAGTCTTATTTAATCACATAATTATTCAACTCAGTACGCCGGTACGCCATAATACCAGCGCCCCCCTTGCCACCTCATCTGAATCCTCGTCAAGAGGAATCCGATTGCCCAGCGTAATTCCTTCTGAGTTCCTTCTAGATACTACCTTAGGAAACCAGTCGTTTGTACGCCCGGCCTTGTCCGAATCCTTGACTGTCTGGATATTTTTCGGCATGACCTCATTCCTTCCAACACATTCCGGAGACAGGTTAACTTCTTGCAAGGTAGATTTCTACTTATAAAAGGGGTACAGCGCACCTTGTACTGTTCGAACCTTACCTATCTGACTACGTTTCTTGATCTAGGATGTTTATTACATGTCGTGGGTTTTCATTTTATTTAATTCCTTATTCCTCTTCCTATTAAGTGATCTTCTTCCTGTATTCCACTCTGCAATAAGGAAAAGCAATCCTAGGCATAAGTAAAGGATAAAACCCAGAGTACTTTCAAAACGACTCTGAACATACATCCATACAGAGAGAATAATATAGATTACTGGTACAACTGCTCCCCAATAAACGTTGTTCCTGGTTGAAAGCAAGTATTGGACTGCTAGAATTCCAACTATGAGCAATAGCCTATAAACATCATTCATGGTCTTACTTCTTCCTCTCCAGTTTATATTTTTCAATAATTAGTTTTGCGTCTTCTACGCTTAAACGGTCATCAATGGATAAATTCTTGATGAATTTGATGAAGTCTTCATTTTCTTCTGCTTCATTGACTTTAATTTTCTCGATCAATCTATCCAACTTTATTCTTACTGTAGGGTATGAAACATCATAAATTTTCGCAATTTCTTTTAATGATCCTGAATTGAGCATAAATTTCTTGATGAATTCTAGGTCTTCGTTTTCCAAGGATACAACCCAATTAGGAACACTTTTTAAATTCATAGTCCCCCTCCTTTTTTAAATATAATAAAGACAAAACTAAATAATGTCAAACTTAAAATAAATAATATTAATAATATATTTTAATTTTATATTCATAATATAATAAAAATAGTTAATTGTGAAATAAATATATTTATCAATATCAAACGTATCCATTGTGCAAGTAACTTCTCAGGTGGCTATAACACGCCCCTAAAGAATCCTTTAATTAATTTGTGTAAACTAAGAGATTGAACTAACCTGCCCGTTAGTTAACAAAAGCAGCCGATCATAATTGAACTGCACCTCCGATTGTTAGATGGTGTCCAACAATTGGGGTGCAGTTCAGCATTGGTCAGCTGCTTTCTTAGTTATATTGAGTTAATGTTTTTCGTTAGCTAAATCACTTCGTTTAAAACGACCTCTCTTGAACTCTTGGGTTCCATAAGATAGCAGTGGATTTAATCTTGAGCTTCTTCGAATAACTCTCTGAGCATCCTATCCTTGTTATTCATAAACTCTTTCATAATCATAAAATGGTCGGTTTCTTCCAATACTTGGACCTCGATACCATCCGGCTTTAGATTATAAATAATCGAATCTGGATATGCCATAAGGATTGGGGAGTGGGTCGCAATAATAAATTGAGAGTTTTGCAAAACAAGTTCATGGATTCGTGTAAGCATCGCCATTTGGCGAAGAGGAGACAATGCAGCCTCAGGCTCATCCAGTATATATAATCCATTTTCTCCGAACCGATGAATGAAAGTGGAAAAGAACGACTCTCCGTGCGATTGCTCGTGCAAGGACTTGCCACCGTACGATTCTATAATCGGGCGAGCGAATGAAGGTTGACTGTCCAATTCATCGATCGTCGTGGCTAAATTATAATAACTTTCTGCCCGGAAGAAGAAGCCATCCCTCGGACGTCGCGGACCTCTGATCAATTGTATATATTCATATAAGCTCGAGTGAGTGGCCTGGGTTGAGAAGGAAAAGTTGATCGTCCCACCTTCTGGGTTAAATCCCCATGCAACAGCAATGGACTCCATCAGTGTTGATTTGCCCACCCCATTTTCACCTACGATATAGGTTACCTTAGGGTGGAAATCAAGAGTATTTAGGTTTCGAATGACCGCCAAATCAAAGGGGTAACGAGTATAAGTGGGTACTTGTTGCCTCTTAAGCTGAATTTGTCGTAAATAGGGATGCTGTACATTCAATATCGTTCACTCCCTTATATGCCTTTAATAGTTATCCTTATTGGCAACGCTTACTCATGTTTCTTTTAGTTTACTCCCTCAAATCGATAATACCATGTACTAAAACTAACCTGCCCGTTTTGCCCTCTAAATAATTATCCCTCCATTGACTTGAAAAGGACAACCTCTACATCTGAACGAGCACCCTGCCCTCTTTCATCCATTGTTGAATCTGTTGGGCATGAATTTTTTTAGGCTGTTGATCTCTCGCTACAAAATAAGATCAGAATATGTAAGTGGTTTCATGTCAATAAATTTATTGCAGATACATTTTTCCAAGTTGCTGTCCACAATTAGGTTGCTCATTTTTAGAAATGCCCCCTTCAACTATCCTGCCCGTTAGCTTAATGAAATAGATACATATTCTAATCAATATTAATACCATGTATTTAAACTTTCCGCATGTATCAAGTTCTTGCCTTAGGCCTGAAAATACCTGGTTTTTGATAATAAAACACGTTGTCAAACGACGAGGTCATTTATTAACTTGCTTTTATCCCGCCACTTAGAACTGTTTAAATAACTACCTAATCCAAAATGACACAATGATTTTTCCTTTTCGGCAATGGTACCAAGTTCTTGTCATCAGCTTGGGACAAAAACTTGGTCCTTAAAACAAAAAAGCCGCTATTTTAGAGACTTTGATTGGAACAATGTTCTTGTCCCGTGACAGCTTTCTCAGAATATAATGCGGAGAAGCTTGAAGCCAATGAAATGGTTTACTTTCACATTCGCATGAGCCGTTCTAGCGGGCCTCGACTGTAACGCTTCTTCCAATAGACCGATCCGGTAATTGCAGCTATATAGAAGAGGAAAGCGTAGACCGTAGAAAATACAACACTGCCGTTCTGCAACAGCCCCAGCCATTGGAGCGGGACCAGACCCAGTATGATGTGAGCAACGTAATATGTAAGAGACAGCTGGCCTGTGCTGATTAACGCTTGTATCCATCTTCTCTCTTTCCATCGCTCACCTACTTGATTGCAAACGATCATTATGGTTAGCGCCGATCCGGCTGCCGAACAGAAATAGATCAAATTGGGCGGCATCGGTTTAGTGCCAAAGAGCGATAGAGCAGCTTCAGACCCTACGCTTGGTGCAAGTCCTCGAATCATAAAATATGAGCATAGCTCGGCCACGATTGTAATAGTGATGCTCAAGCCGAGCAATCGCTTTCGGGTATGCTGTTGTTTCAACCAACTCTTGCGCCCCAGCCACAATCCAAGTAGAAAAAAGCCAAACCAAGGGAAAAAGGGATGAAAGCCGTTAAACAGTAGATTGCGTATAAATCCCGACCATGTCCAAAGCCCAACATACTCATGATAATCGGCTGACCAGCCTTTACTATAATCGAGATATGCCAATTGAAACACTGTTGTTATCAGAATAAGTATCATCCCTGTGAAAATCGTTTTGTCTGAAACGCGGAGTAACAACGCCGATAGCACAATGAACAGGGCATAGTAGTGAAGAATGTCTGCGCTCCAACCCATGAGCAGCAGACCGATCCCAGCAAGGAACAGAAATACAGCCCTACGAACTAGCGTTCTCCGCATTCCTTGCAATTGTTGCCCTTCACCAGAAGCTCTGACACCTGCCGTCATGAGCGAGACCCCCACACCCGCAAGGATGACAAACAGCGCGGAAGCTCTTCCCTCGAAAAGTTCGGTTGCGAACCTTAGCCATGGAGGTCCTCCGTTCTGAGCGTTCATCGCTAATTTGTAATTGACGATTATCATACCTATAATGGCCAGTGCTCTGGCCAGGTCCAGGCCAATGATTCTTCCATTCGGCACCTTGACTCGCATATCTTTCCCTCCCTGGCGACCTAATGATGTTCCATTTTTATGGTTGAATCGCATTTGTTAAATGATCGGATTGAAGAAAGTTGGTAATTTCCTCCATGTATACCTTAGTAGTAATATACCGCGGTGCAAATAGGCTAATTAGAAAAGCACGTGTGAGTGAATCCGCTGTTGCAGTAGAGAGCATGGAGTGCTCAGTGTCCTCTAATATTTTTACTTTCAGTAGATCAGATGGAAATATATTATCCTTGTATACCTTTTCTGTTTCCTTGACATCCACGTTAATATCATGATCTCCAAGCATAAGCAGGACTGGAGAATTAAAATTCGAAATATCTTTAGTTGCATCGGTAAGGTAGTTCTTGCTCACAAAGTTCCAGCGGTCCCTGGACATAACATCAGGGTCTGCTTTCTTCACATATTCTTCATAGGAAGCGCCCAGTTTTAGCAAATCATTAATCCTTTTATCTGCATTCACCTGCTTCTCAATTTCTGCCGAGGATCGACCTTCCTTTGCCATTTGACTGCGCGTGTTATATTCTCCCTGTGTCAGCCAATTAATGGCCGGTGAGACAAGAATACTAAAAGCTAGCTTTTCTTTGGCCGCCAGTTTGGGGATAACCCATCCTGCCTGACTCGCTCCCCATACGCCGATGCGATTCGTGTCGATTTCCGGCTGCTGCTTCGCCCAGGCTAAAATTTGCTGTGCTTCCTCTACTCGATCATCCATGCTCTGGTCCAGCCAGTTTCCTTCTGATCCGCCAATCCCTCGTTTGTCCATTGATAAAGAAGCATATCCGACCGACGCAAGTCGTTCCCAAAGCGGCTTGTATCCATCGTCGTGTGTAGCATCAATTGCACCATCTCCATGAATAAACAACACCAGCCCCAGCTTGCTGTTGTAGTTTTCAGGCAGTGTCAGTACACCCGTGAGCTTGCCTTGTGGCGTGTTGATTTCTACGACCTGCTCTACCATATCAAAGCTGTTCTGTTCTAAAATATATGCCCCCGTCCCTCCAAACACCAGCAGGGTAATCAAGAGCAAAATCCACCATTTTTTCTTCATTTTTAATACCATTCCTTTTCCGTTTTCATTCTATATTTCGCGAATCATATAATACCATTCCTGTTCACCTAATAACCGTCGTCCCAAGAATGAGCTTTGCTCAGTCTCCAACGTGCGGAAGCCCATCCTTTCATACAGTCGCTTGGCTCCGACATTGCTACCTGTCACATGCAAGCTGGTATACTGGATATCCGGTCGCGAGGCTGCTTCTCCAAAGACCCATTCCAGCAGCTTTTGTCCAACACCTACACCCCGACACAGTTCATGGACAGATAGGTCGGCGATGTACATTTCTCCATAAACCGGTTGATGGCTCAAACATGCCATGCGCATAATGAACCCTAATGCATTGACATATCCCACATGTCGAATAGCTTTCCACAGAGGAAGAAAATCCTTTAATGTTGTACCTGCAACCGGTTTGCCTGACCGAGTTCCAATCTGAATGGATATACTGCCGATGACGGAGCCTTCTTTCAAAGCAACGATACGCTGACTTTTGCCTCGTTGTTCATCCAAAACGAGAACTTGTTGCAGCAGCCATTGCAGTTGCTCACGATCCAGACGGGTGCCATGCTGAAATTTGGTGTGAAATGCTTGCAGTAGTAATTGACTGGCTGAAGCTTCATACTTATCTTTCATTCGTTCCATATCAATCCCTGGCTGCATGCTCATCGTTTTTCCTCCTTCTCCGTAAAGCTGCTGTTATCCCGATCAATACGAGCAAGCAGTTCGTAATGAATGCTTTCTTGTGTGAAGAGCGACAAGTATGACTTTTCCACAAGAATTCGGGGCATCGTCAGCATCAGTTCATTGCGATCAGCGAAAGACTGGAATTGTGCGGTATGTTGCTCCAGCCCTTCTTCCCCCTGAATGGAGAAACGATAAGACAAATACTCGCCAGCCTGCAAAACAATGTCTCCTGCACTGTCTTGTGCTTGTGAACATAACTTCACACGAGATCCACCTTCGTAGATGTAATGAATGTCAGCTTCAAATAATTCTGGTAACGTATGTCGTTGCTCGGACAGCATGCGAGCATTCAGTTCGGTCTCAATATCCGTTTCGAACCAGGAAGCCAGTGCGAAAGACTCTCGTTGAACCCGCTGAAATGAAGGGATCTTCAACCCATATTGCTCGTTCTCGTCCAGCACTTTCACGATCAAATCACTTAATGTTCGAAGTTTGTGCATCTCCTCCTCAATTCTGGTAACTGACTGTTCAAGCAATTGTTTCATATCATCCGGCGTTCCTTGCGCACTCCAATCCCGAATGGCTTGTACAGACAAGCCCGCCTTGCGGAGTAACATAATATGTGAAAGCCGATAAATCTCTTCAATACCATACATCCGATATTGGTTTTCATCCACGTAGGAAGGGTATAATACCCCTTTTTCCTCGAAATAGCGGATTTGATGCACCGACACACCCATGAGTCTTGCAAACTCACTAATTGTAACCTCCTGTTTCAAATGCTTCTCTCCCCCAACTCCTAAAATATGAGTTAAGCATATACCTTAGGTCGGGCCTAAGGTCAAGTCATGAATTATAATCTAGAACTAGACATTCATGTTGGCTAGCACTACGTTTCTTGAGCATTACAGTGGTGATATCCCATCTTCTCTTAACAAGGGTCAATATCTTATTGAATAGCAAGTTTAAAAATTGAAATTAATACTTTTTTAGAGTTTAACAATCCAATTTAATTTATTGCAGCGGTTGCTTTTTGTGGATCAATCAATGAAACTAACCTGCCCCTTACGAGGAACCCAGGCAACTGACCCTGTAGATATGTAGCAGTTCAGAATAAGTGCAAAATTTAAAGCGTTAAATAGCTAAATAAAAATTATGAATACTCAATCTATGTTGAAAAAATAATCACTCCGTTAGTTTAAATAAAAACAGCCGATCACATGGATCAGCTGCTATCTTGGCATTTGTTAAGCTATCGTTTCCCGTTAGCTTAATTAGGTCTCGATAAAATCCGTCATAGTATTGGAATCAATCACTTGTACCTGATTAGAAAAGAGCGACACAAGCAATAAATTCTTATATTCACAAAAGTCATTGTTTGGAAGTCCTCTGAAAGTACGGTGTTCGTAGAGCCTTATACCCCCCCTAGTTACAGAGTTATACTGAAAAGTTAACTATTCTTGTAAACTAATCGTTGTAAAAGTCGTTCTAACGGTCCATTTATTTTGTTTATTTCTAAGATTGTAGCCAATAAAACAGCGCTGATCCAAATACCTACTGCAATCAGAGCTGCCACACCGTTACTCACGCGTCCCCCTAAATCAAATGCGACTGGTGATAGATATAAAACTAGCAAAGCTTCATTCCAAACAAAGAATGTCAGCGAACGCTTCCCTACAGCTATAAGAGACCTTGTGATTATTCCTACCTTAGCCATTTTGGCACCTATGATACCGAAGATCGCTGCATAAGCTGCACCTCCGGCGATTCCGGTTAGAATATGCAATCCGCTTAAAAAGCCTACTGTATGCGTTTCCGGATTCCATATGTCACCAATTAGAGATACAGGCAACGCTCCTACCAATGAGACTGCTAAGCCTATAATAGAAATATAGAGGAGTTTTTTTAAATGCTGTTCAGGTCTGGTCAATAATTGATACCTAGCCATCCACATTCCAAGCAAAACAGAAGGCAAGATAGGAAACAATACATGAATTAACAACGGATAAATAGGGAATACAATTAAATTAGAAATTGCTACATCAAGATAGGTGTCATTTGCTGAAAAACCCGGTTGAAATCCATTCCCGCCTATAGCTCCCCATAGAATAGGAATTAACAAAACATAAAACAATGTAATTAATACAAAATTACGGATTAAGGTTTTGTTCTCCCGCCTTACTAACCTACTTAAAATGATTCCCGCTATCCCGTAGGCCATCAATATATCTTGGCCCCCAATAAAGATTGTTAGGGCCATTCCAAAACCAATTAAGTACCAAGAACGTCGTCGAATTGTCTTTACGGCATCTTCTTCCCTTTTTCCCTTTTTGATTTGACTGTTATAAATTAAAATTAGACCATACCCAAATAGTACAGCAAACATAGCTCTGGCACGGTTATCAATCGCCAGTAAACCCAGAACATTCACTACGTGATCAAACCAAGTAACAGCTTCAACCTTAAACATAATACCAGGTTTACTGTTATACAAATACAGTGGGGCATGAGCAAGAGCAATGAGCAGAAGCATAGCGCCTCGAGCAAGATCTAATGAAACAGCGCGTTTTGAGTTATTCGTTGTTTCTATTGTTGACGTGTTGGACATAATGATTTATCACCTCTAATCGCAGGATGAATTTCTACGTTTCAGTTTTCCGATTAACCTCTAAAATATCTAAAAAGAAAATAAATATAGGGATTCCCACAATTAATCCCCATACGCCGATGTAATGTTCTGAGAACAATAACACCACGAGAGTATAAAACATGGGCAGGTCCATTTTCGAGGCCATTAGTTTGGGGTTCAAAAAGTACCCTTCAACAAAATGCAATACAAAAATCATAATCAGTACATAGAAAACCATGTCTATTCCACCGATCGTGTAACCTATTATGCACAGTGGAACAAGCGATATCACAAAGCCGACAACGGGAATTAAGCTAAGCAAGAAGATCATAATGGAGAGAGCAAACAAATAAGGATAGCCCAGTAACAGCAGACCTAATACCGAAAATGTGGTGTTTAGCAAAGCGATCAGAATTTGCGCTTCAATTACTTTCCCAAAAGAAGATACAAACTTTTTCCCAAGGTTTTTGACTTCAATATAAAACCAAGCTATTTTACTGCTCTCCAACTTAGAAGTAAAAGTGACAATACGGTTTTTTTCAAGTATGAAGATAAAACTTAATATGATTGATAAAATGAAGCTTGAGCCCCAGTTACTTATCTTCAAAACGTAGTCAATGCCATTCTTAAGGTAACTTTGATAATTTAAACTATTGATGGTATCAAACAAATAGAGGGTAATTTTGTTCTGTGGTAGATCATCAGGGCTTAAGTTCGTCAAGAAAGTAGTTAATTGCATCATTTGTTCATAAATTTTAGGGAGATAATTCACGAGCGAAGCAATAATAAGAGCAATAAGTATGAGATACAGTAAAATAACTATTACTTTACTATTAACTGTCACAAACTTACTGATTCTTTTATGAAGCTGTATTTGAATGCTATTCATAATAAAAGCTATCAAGAATGTGAGAAGCACTACATTAAGCATTCCTTTAATGAAATACAGCAGTAATCCAATCAATACTAAAACTATGAATCGTCGAGTGTTTATATCCGAGAAGAATCTTTTAATAAAATCCATGTTAACCGTCCTTATACTTATAATTGAGATTGATGCCATAGATTTGATTTTTCTTGGATGCGTCACCTTAACTCTTTCTAATTACGAACCCTCTAAATAAGATTATTTAAACTTGTCCTTAGTTTCGTAAAAAAGATTGTGTCTCAATCAGCTTGTCCTTGTTGATCAATTCCATAACGAATGGCGGATCTAATACATAAAGCTCGGTAATCAGTAATGGTCAAAGGTACTCCTCAATTCATATTACTCCACCAACTCCGTATCCGATTGTTACAAAGATTAAACACCATATCAAAGCACCGATGCTTGAAATAATGAAATACTTCCTGAAATTAATCCCGCTGATTCCTGAGACATAGCATGTTAAATGACGTACGCCGGGGATGTAGTATCCAAAAATAATTGTCCACTGCGCATACCTTTCGAATAACCTTTCCACTTTCTCCAACTTATTCGGTGTGAGAAACAGATATTTTCCAAACCGAAGTAAGAGCGGTTTCCCAAATCTTCGACCAATCCAATAACTCACCGTCATTCCGGTGACTGTCCCTAAAAAGCCAAACAGCACAGAAAGTGGATAGCTTAATACATGTATTGAAGAAAGATATCCTATGGTCACCATCATGATTTCGTCTGGGATCGGAAGACCGACAATCCCTATTGCCAAGAGTATATAGATAGCCCCATAACCATACTGTCCAATTACCTCTGTAACCCATTCCATAAAGTGTTCCTTCTTTCTAATTTCTCATCATTTCAACCACTTCTTCAAACTTGGAAAACGTACTCGACTAACCATAAGAACACTTAGTAAAATGATAACAATTACGGTAAAACTCATTTTTAATTGTGAGGCCAAAAGACTAAATACAGCCAAGAATCCTCCAGCAATCGTAATAGGGACCCCGAGGAAGTCATTCATCTGATCTGCCTGTATATTAAAGCGCGCTAAACGAATTGCACCACATATGATAAATAAAGCTACAAGTAACACACCTATCATGTTGAGATGATAAAGTTTTTCTACGTAGATTAGTAATGCTGGAGCAACACCAAACGTCACCATATCACACAACGAGTCAAGCTCTTGTCCAAATAAACTTTGTGCATGCAGCTTACGAGCAGCAAACCCATCCAGTAAATCAAATATCATCCCTATGATGATTAGTAGTACCGCAGCTTCACTATCCCACGACAACATCAAGATTGCGAAGATACCACAGCTCAGGTTCCCAAGTGTAAGAATTGATGGTATCCATTTGATGAGATCCTTTCTTCTTTTGTTAACAGATACCGATCGTTCTTTATACATTGTTTGCCCACCTTAAACAGCATAATTATTTTGTTTGGTTGTAATACCATGATAAATAGGGTTTTGGATTTAACACGCCTTGTAGAAACACCTGAGCCGCTTTACGATAAAGAATCTTCATTTCATTGCCATTCATACGAGAAGCCATAAGACCTAGCCCCTGTATCATGGCCTCTAAGATAGTGGCTAATGATTTACTATCGTCAACAGCTATTTCACCATCTAACATAGCGACTTCAATGATGTCACGAATAAAGGCGATATGGCCTTCGACATAGTTAGTCACACTCGCTTGGATCTTTGTATTGTTCCATTCCTTGCTTAAAAATTCATCCATCACATTGGTTAGTGGATGATACATATCATTTGCCATCGTCTGAAATAATCCATCGATTTTTTCTGAAAACGTTGAAAGAAGCGGTTCCTTCTCCAACCAAGAGCTTCTCCATTCCTTTTCCCAATCTTCGAGCAAGTAAAGGAATAAAGCCTCTTTGCTTCCAAAATGGTAATAAATATTGCCTTTACTTTTCCCAGTAATGGCTACTATATCTTCAATTGAAGTTGCTGAGTAACCTTTTTCTCTGAACAATTGTCCAGCGGCTAACAGAATTCCCCTTTTTGTTTGTTCGCTCTGTATATGCTTTTTGTTCATATGAAATTTCCCCCAAATTAAATCCGTACTCCGCAAGATGATATTTTTACTCTTTTAGTAACCCAAGCCATTGGAGATGTAATTTTGAAACACCAGGGATGCTCTTGAGAATATCCACGTAAAAATGAACGAATTTCAGCATCCCTCCCGCCACCTGTTACATTAGTCAGGCAACGGGCGATCACATCAATGCCTGTTTGCTCGGTATACACCGATACAGGGACATCTCGGTAAACCAAACGATGCGGCTACGGAAGCTATAGTGATGGAATTGAGTCCTTCTCTGTCAGCCATATCAACTTGCCGCATCGACTAAATTAAGCCTAGCTTGGGGCCGCGGGAAGGCTTTTTCGTTGTTTCCAATACGATTGCATTTTCGGAAGATAAGTCTTAAAGGACTTGCTTGTTAGAGAAATTCGTTTTACATTTCTGCTAACCTCCGTCAAATGGATGAACTGCTGCCAACTTACGCGGATTGCTTTATTCCTTGTCGAAGTCTCAACCCAGCTAGACAAATGAGAAATGTAGCACCCGCAGCTATGTAGGGCAGCGACAATGATACATCGTATAAGATTCCAGCTGCCACTGAGCCAATAATTGTTCCGAGACTGGTGAATGTTGAATTCAATCCCGCCACATACCCTTGTCTTTCTCCTGCAGCTTTTGACAGTAGGCTGCTGGCAGCAGGTCTAATCAAATCAAAAGAAGCAAAGATAAAGATAGTAACAATGGTAATTGCCCAATAGGAATGAACGAATAATATGACGAATATCGAGGCCCCACCAATTGCAAGGCTTAGATACATGACCTTCATCTCACCCAATCTTTTTACAAGCAAATCTAACAAACCAATTTGAATAACAACACCCACAATAGCGCCGATTGTCAGAACAAATGCGATATCATTAGGGCCGAATTGATGCTTGGCATCCAAATACAGTCCAAAAACAGTTTCAAAGTTCGAAAGACCGAACCCAAGTACAAGTAGTACGACTAATGTTACAAAGTATGATGCTTTTCGACTCTGCCATATTTGGCGGATGAGCCCTTCTTTCTCCAAGGGCAACCGATTTTCAATAAGATCAGCTTTTTTCATTGATTCCGGTAAGACGATCACCGACAGGAGAGCAACAAATCCGACCAGAGCTGCAGCAACATAAAAAGGAACTCTAACGCCGTACTCTGCTAAAAAACCGCCTAAGCCCGGACCGATAATGAAACCAGTCGACATCGCTGCCGATATATATCCAATCCCTTTGGCACGTTCATTCTCCGTGGTTATATCTGCTGTAAATGCCATAACCCCTGGAAAAATGAAGGCAACTCCTACACCGCCAAGCAGTCTGGACAGAAATAGCATGTATACGGAAGAGGAAAATCCAAAAATAGCTTCCGAAACAGCCAGCAGGGCTAATCCAATTATGATTATTTTTTTTCTGCCAATGGTGTCACCAAGTCTTCCGCCCCATGGTGAAAATAATAATTGTGTGACTGCATAAGCCGCCGTCAAATACCCAACGCTTGCCCCCGTTAGCCCCAGGTTCCGCATTAGAGTTGGCATTACAGGAACAACTAACCCATAAGCAGCCATAGCAAGAAATATATTAACCATGAGTAAAGCTAAGGCTCCCTTGTTTCTAAACAAAAGATTCATTTATCATCTCTCCACTCGAATAACCAAACTTATGATCATAATGTCAGTGCGTAAAGCTAACATCTGTATACTGAACGTTCGTTATAAATTAACATGAAGCTCAGACTCTCTCTTAAACCAAACAACGAACTATACCTCTTATTTCAAAGAACCTTGCAGCCGAGCATACGCTCGACTGTTAGATTCTTAATTGAGCTATACCATCAATATATTTGGACGATCGTCCGATATATTGCAAAAAAAACTCCTACATGTTACTCCTATGACCTTTCCTTCGATACACTTATTCTCTTTTATCCCAACTTACACTTAGTCCTTCTCCAAAGAACGCAAAATCTTCAGTATTCTCCAAAGTGAGATTATCTAATATTGAAGCACTATGAAATACTTTTGCCGCTCTATCCTTACGATCGGTTTCATAATAATGAAATGCGTCATCATAATCATGATCTCTAAGCAACTTAGACAAATAAAGTGCGTCTTCTAATCCTAGGGTAGTACCCATTCCTGCATTCGGATCTGCCGTATGAAGTGCATCGCCAATTAGTACAACTCTGCCGTATGAGTAATGATTCATTAGATCAATTTTAAACAACTGCTTAGGTATGAAGTTATCCGTGTTTTCAATTAATTGTTTAATTGGAGCTTCCCAGTCTGAGAACTGATTGGCCAAGTCTGATCTAAAGGTTTCTATTGGCTTTTCTTCAAAGTGTTTCTTAGAGACCTTTTTTTCCTCGTTAACAATCATTGACCATGAAATTTCATTATCTGTCGGATGGTGTTTGGATATAAATAAATTGAAATTTTCGTGAAAATAAATTAGCGAAGTTTCGGAATCAAAAAACTCTCTATGCTCGTTAAGCTTGTCAAGGCCGACTAAGCCGTACACTCCCCATTTGCCAGCATACTTTAGTGGATAGTTAGGGAACGGGAATAAGATGGACCTTATTTTAGAACGAACTCCGTCCGCTCCAACAAGTAATGTACCTTTAGCTTCTGTTCCATCCTCAAAGAAAACCTGAATATGATCATCACCCTCAGTGAATGATTTTAGTCTTTTTCCAAAATTAATTTCTATTCCTTGTTCAATAGATTTCTGATAAAGAATATCAATTAAATGGAAACGGGCAATGTTGATTAAATGAGGCATCCCCTCCTTCTCCCCATCCTTTTCCCCATCCATTTCCATGTCTTCAAATATAGAGTTACCCTCTTTATCCATTACTTTAATGTCAGTCATCTGATGACTATTTGCCTTTAATACTTCGCCTAATCCTAATTCCTCCAAAACTTGAACCCCACTTGGATGAATCACAAAGTTCCCACCTGCAATACCATACTTCGTCGCTTGTTCATAAACTACACTCTCGATATTAGCCCTTTTCAAGAATAGTGCCATCGCTAATCCAGCTATTCCCCCACCAATAATAATTATTTTCTTAGTCATTTCAAAGCCCCTTCCAGAAATATTTACTCGAATCATCGTCCGAATAACACTAAAAAAATAAGGATCTGTTTCATCCTATGCAATCATTATAAATTTATTCGGACGATCGGTCAATTTTTTTATTGTAACAATTTTATTTATGTAATAGGATAAGTGTGTATATCATACCAACTTATGGCCAGAAGGAGGCTATTGGCTAGGCCAATGGGTGGAAAAAAGTAACGCGACCAAGAAAGTGATTCTGGATAAAGTCCATGGAGGTTATAAGATCGGAACTAACTTTATATGTCCATTTCAAGAATAAGGGAGATATATATATTGCATTAGCTAAGCATTAATTCCTTTTCAAAAAATGGAATACCTCTCACTTCATGAAGTAATTGCAATCGCCAAATCAGCACAATAATTTAGTAAGTCATTTTTTTATACCGGGGGAAAACATCTATGAGAACTTTCCGCAATTTGAAAGTAGGTCAAAAGCTATCCCTGCTTATCATTATTTCACTACTAGGTTTTACGATGCTAGGAGTACTTTCATTGTATCAACAATCCGAATCGCAGAATAAGCTGGAGAACATGTATTCGCAAAAACTCCTCCCAACTTTCGCCCTAATCACCATTAAGGCCAATGAACAGAAGGTAAAGTCGAAGTTAATTGAACTGATGATTACAAGCGACGTTTCCGGAAATCAGACGCTGAAAAACGAGATTGGTGAAATCACGAATGAAACAACCGCTATTCGCCAAGGGTATCAAACGGATAATGCCGAAGAATTAACGAAAATGGTGGCACTCGATGAAGTGACTAAAGAATACTTAAGGAATCGAGAACAGCTTATTCAGCTGGCAGTAGAAAATAAGAATAACGAAGCTTATCATTATTACGAAGAAGGCGTCCTACCCAGTCTGTCAAAAATGGAAGTAATCATTGACGACCTAGTCACGCTTCATGTCACAGACGCAAAAATGGTGTATGAGAACAACAAAGTGGAAAATCAACAAATGAGATCTATCGCTAAAATCGTCATTGTTGGCGGACTTCTTCTATCCTTGGTGGTGGGATATTTCATTACCCGAAGTGTAACGAGACCCGTACAGGAAGTCAAACACCTAATGACTCAAGCATCCGAGGGGCTACTGACGGTCACGGGAACGTATACGTCTAAAGATGAACTGGGCGTCTTGACCGCTTCGTTCAATCAAATGATGAAGGCTCTACGCGAGCTGATCGGAACGGTTAAAGATACCTCACGCGAGGTCGCTGCTTCCTCCAGCGAACTTAGTCTAAGCTCCGAGCAAAGCAGTCAAGCATCTGAATACATAGCTCAAACCACTCAAGAGCTTTCAGTTGGTGCGGAAAATCAAGCCCAAAGTACGCAGCGCAGTTCTGCTATCATGAATGAAATGGCCCAAAAAGCGCAGTATATCGCAAATGCCGCCAAAACGGTTTCCGGTACTTCCGAAGCAGCTTCCGTACGTTCCGAAGAAGGGGCTACCGCTATTTCGAACGCTATTCAGCAAATGAACGCGATTAATACGAGGGTAACAAGTCTTTCTCAAGCGGTAACCGAGCTTGGCGAACGTTCTATGCAGGTCGAGATCATCTCGAAATCGATTACCGATATTTCGAGTCAGACTAATCTCCTGGCCTTAAATGCGGCGATCGAAGCTTCCCGAGCTGGAGAACATGGACGAGGTTTTGCCGTTGTTGCTGATGAGGTACGTCAGTTGGCTGAAGAATCATCATTATCGGCAAAGCAAATTTCGGAATTGATACGGCTTATTCAGAGTGAAACGCAGACGGTTGTCCAAAGCATGGCCATGACCATACAAGAAGTCAACAATGGGATTGATGTTGTGAATGGTGCCGGTACCGCATTTGGAGAAATCCATGACGCGATACGAGTAGTATCCAATCAAATTGATGAAGTGGCAGGTGCTGTTGAGCAGTTATCAACTGGCGCGGAATCTGTAGCCGAAGTGATTCAGAAAGTAAGTCAAGTAGCCGGACATACTGCAAACGGTACACAGCAAGTCTCAGCAGCAACCGAAGAACAATTAGCATCTATGGTCGAGATCAATACTTCTGCTTCCAAGTTATCAGATATTGCGGTTGAACTAAATGGGGTTATCGCTAAGTTTAAGATTGACGAAAAATAGAGAGTGGAACTCTGTATTATCTAAAAGAGGATGTAATAATAAGTTTGTATAAGTGCCTTAAGATCCTCGTGACCTTCCAATATAGCTGAAAAATGGCGCCACAGGCTTCTATTCCTGTGGTGCCATTTGCTTAGTACCGAGAACTCGATTGCAATCGGTAGCGGGAGGTATGAACATTTCACCATTAGTAACGGTTATGCTTAACCTTCAGTTGCTTTCGTACACGTTTCCTTACAACTAAAACGATTAAAAGCGCCATGGTTAGCTCGGCAATCGGCATTGAAAGCCAGATCCTGTTCACACCTAGTACTGTCGGTAATACAAATAAGTACACTACCAATAATGCGTAACTTCGACAAAGAATAATCCCTTTGGCGGACCACACATTACCCACTGATTGGAAATACGTCAGAAAGCACAGCCTTTTTTACTGATTTATTCAAAAGGCCTTGTTGTAAGGTTTCCATTCTTTTCTCAGACAATTAATACATTATCGTCTCTAAGTTGTCGAATACATAACATTGGAACACTTTCAATGCTCCTGTTCTGCTTGAAATAATAATAGGCATCAACTGTTACCGATTAACATAACACGACCGTGCGAGCATTGCTCCATCAATAACATTGTTTTTCAATTGAACCCCTCCCATCAAAAAAATTAATACCATTCGGACGATCGGTCAATTAATCTATCGCATAATTGATTCTTTTAAGCTACAATAGAATAAAAACACTGGAGGAATTATGAGCAGACCAACAGGCGTGAATAGTGAGGATACGAAGCAATTCATTGTGGATGTAGCAACGAAAATATTTGAACAAAAAGGCTATAGTGTTACATCTATGGCCGATATAAAAAATGAAACAAACTTAAGTAAAGGGACAATTTATTACCATTTTAAAA
>Ga0209463_1000699_pt1 | contig 23570 bp, 25 predicted proteins | sample AgamicMgSfrz_FD_187169 | JGI IMG/M metagenome (GOLD analysis project Ga0209463, IMG submission 187169) | Agave microbial communities from Guanajuato, Mexico - Mg.Sf.rz (SPAdes) (version 2) | ecosystem: Host-associated > Plants > Phyllosphere > Phylloplane/Leaf | place: Guanajuato, Mexico... | reverse complement strand
GACCCCATACTTCCCATACGAAAACGAGCATCCATTACCCCTACCACAACAGGATAACCGTGAATCATTCCTTCCCCCGTCACAATAGCATCATTAAGATTTGTCTTCTTTCGGTCGGATGCCACTTTTTCAGGATAATCAGGAAATAATAGCGGGTCTTTTGATAAAAGGGTTTGGTCGATTTCTTGAAACGAACCTTTGTCTAGTAAGTGAAAAAGGCGTTCATGCGCAGAAATCCCTTCATGAAAATCACAATTAGGGCAAATATGTTGTTGAGCTTTAAATGCACCAATTGTTGATGCTTGGTTGCACTTTTTACACGTTTTCTTAAATAACGTATATTGGGTTTGTTTTTGTAAGTGAATACTGCTTTTCGGTCGTTTATATGGATACATAATAGGCCCCTTTTCTACTTATTTTTCAAAGAAAAAGCAGACTTTTATAAGTCTGCTCTGCACGCATTAGATGCCAAGAATATGGTAACCTGAATCCACATGCAAGAGTTTACCTTGATTTGTAAAAATTAAATTGGCACCTGATTTATGTCCTGCTTTATGTAATGATTGAGCGATACCCCATGCGATACTTCGCTTGTTAGCTACACCCATAATCACGATATTTTTATTTTTTAATGAAGTAATCATATATGCTCTCCTTTAAACATCTTAAAACGGTTATATACCAAATCAGTACATCCACATTTAAAATATTTCCCGTCATTCCTTCTTGAGAAAGCTTGAAAAATAAAAAAACGCAAAAAAGACTGCGGGTCTTTGCCTAACAGTCTTTTTTTTGTATTTAGTGTATACCGCGCTTATGCTGTCTCCTGAATTAAATGAGACCATAAACCTTTCACTTTTGGCCATCCAAAGTTTTCGCGCAACTTTTCTACATCTTTTTCTTTAAGCGGGTGCTTCCCATAATGGTCAGTGATAATCTTAATAATTGTTAAAACATCGTTAATTTGTACTTCTGTTGGTTTTTCATTTTCAATCCAAACCATGGCATCGATAAGTTCTTCAGATAAAGATACATCTACTAACGGTAAATTTTTATCCTTTAAATTCTCTTCCTGTTTCTTTGTTAGGCTGCTTAACGTTTCGTTTATAAAATCAAATAGTTTTTTCGATAAGATATACGATTCAATGCTGTTATCACCAAATGACCAGGAAGCTATTCCCGTTTCATTATCTGAAAACTCTACTCCGTATCCAACTTTATCATCACAATCCCAAACAACATATAGCGTATTAGGCTTTAAATCCTCGTCGATTATATCAAAATTATTGTCAGCTTTAACTTTACTCATTAGAAAACTCCTCCCGATATTACATATTTTTACTGAGTTTTTACATAAGTAATTATACGGCCTTTTAAGAAGTCTAGTTTAAAAAAAATGAAAAAGATTTCACACTACCAATATATAAACTGTTTTTCTTTAGTTGTATTTACTTAAACATCCTAGTTGACGCTGTAAATAAAAAACGTATACTTCTCTCAATTTCAAAGAAATGAGGGAAGAATGTGAAACTTAAACGAAAGTGGATTTTGTTAGTTAGTATTGTTATATTTATTGGAGTTCTTTTAGCTGCACATGTAGTGGCGGGTGAAAAATATCAGTTTTTAAAAACGGGGATGGTAAATGTACTTGATTTCGGAGCCGTACCCAATGATAAACTTGACGATACAACGGCTATACAATCTGCTATTAGCTACGTCATGCAAAATGGAGGCGGAACGGTATATATTCCATCTGGTGATTACGAAATATTAGGAACGCTCTATACTCATCAAGATAATTATAGTGCAAATGCTAATTTATCTCCTTTAGAAATACGTGGGGAAACGCCAATCAATGCAGACTTATATAATTCAGATAGCAAAAATGTAACAAGATTAATTAAGCGAAACGAAGGAAATATTTTATCCGTGAATTTTACCGCAACAAAAGAAAGTGTGATACCTTCTGTATACCGCAATATAAGTGTTCGAAATATAGGTTTTTACGGTTCAGGAACCTATGATAAAACATACCCAAAAGTAATGGAAAGTACAAAGGCTGTGGTTGGTATCGAAATGCGTAATGCAGGTATAACTGTAGAAGATAGTATCTTCTGGGCATTATCAAAAGGAATTGCCGCTCCTGATAAAGTAAGTGGTGTTGATAATTATAGTGACCAAAATATATTTCGTCACTTAGGTTTCTTTAATATCGGGCATACATGGATAGAACTGCAACGTTCTGATGCTACTACATTGGAACATATTACAGGATATGATATGGCTCGCAATTCCCAATATGGCATACGTGCTCGAAAGGGAGAATCATTTTCTATTAAAGAAGTACTAGTAGCAGGAAAAGCTATGCATTTATCTAAGAATTTCAAATTAATCGCTCTTGAACATACAAACAATGTATCCATTTCATCTGTATATGCAGAGCGTGTAGAAGGAACTCTTATTCAATTAACAAATGCAACGAATACTGATATTAAAGGGGTTGGGGTTCGACATTACGGCAATACATACATTAAAGGTGAGGGCGCACGCAACGTAGAGATAAAAAATGTGTATGCGCATGTAGAAGAAGGAAAGGTGTTATCTTCTGAAGATGATGGCACATATGAAAAATATAATGATATACCGACTCCATTAGACTTTGCTTTTGATAGTGCAAGTAGCAATATTACTATCGGTTCTACTGTATTTGCAAATGGTATTCACATAGCAGGTGAACCGTTTGTAGAATCCTCTGTGCGTTATTATCCCCTAATGAACAAAGATGCTACGAGTGTTCAAGGAATCGAACAAACAAATTTCGTTTTTTACTATGATACAGCTACTCAAAAAATTAGAGCAAAGGTAAATGGCAAAGTTGTCAATACAGAAACCACTTATGGATTTACCTATACATATAATGAATCAACTGGAATTTTAAAGTTCAGCAAGACAGGTCTTCTATCTCAGTTCCCTTCACTCTTGGTATCAAACCGAATGGCCAGCGATGGAACATTGAACGTTCCCTACCTTATGTCTAACGACGTACCACAAGTTAAATTGCTTACAGTTACAAATACCCCTGTTCCTCTAACTAGTGTATCGTTTAGTATGGATGCGCGGTTTTAATGTAAGTATAAAAATAAAGTTGTTTTGAGGATAAAAAAAGCCCACAAAGCGGGCTTTTTTTATCGATAAGTTATTCATCAAGTACCTTGTTATTTAAATCTGAAGACAAAATTTGCCTTGTGCGTTCATCAAATCTCTTCATCTCTACTTCAATAGCGGCCGCTTGCTTATCCGACATATAAAATTCATTAACAGGAATAATCCATCGACCATCACCTAATTGTTCGGCGTGTGCAAAATTCCCTCTTGCACACAAAAGTTGTATTGTTTCTAAATTAATGTGTAACATCTGGGCTAATTCTTTGTCATAATAAAAATCTTTTTTTGTCACATAACTCACACCCTTTCAAAGAATATCCTTAAAAAGTATTCGAGGCTTTTCTAGAGATACATTCTGAAGCAAGAAAAGATGTTATCCTTATACTGAATTTTTTTAGAAAAGGCGAATTTTCATTAAAGGTTTCCAAACAAGAGCAGAACTGATAAAGAGAAAGGCACAAAACAAACTGATTGAAAGAAAACCGCTTAAATGAACATAAAGTGTCCCCCCTATGACAGCCCCAAGTGTAATACCTAGATTCATTGTAGCGTTTGTTAAGGAAGATACAGTGCCCCGAGAACTTGGAATAATATTTTGAAGTGTTGCCATCATTAAAGGTAATATCATCCCTGCCAGTAAGAAAATTACGAAGAATAGTACTTCCACATACATCATGGAATGCACTAGAGTAATAAATATATACATCATTGCAATTCCTGAGAGTCCAGATAGCAATGTCCGAGCCATCCCAATCTTCTTTACAATACGACTACCCATCATACTACCTGTAAGATTTCCTAGTCCTATGGCAAACATCGATATCCCCACTTCTTTTACGTTGAAAGAATAGCTATCTGTTAGCCACGTTCCTACAAATGAAAAAGCTGTAAAGTTTCCAAGTTGAAAAAGTAGGTAAGCGCTAAGAGCGATAAATAAGGTTTTGTTTTGCAACACATTAATATAGGACTGTTTAAAATATGAAAAGAAAGATAAATTATCTTTAGCGCCAGGTAAAGATGGAATAGTAATAAAAATAAAAATACTTAAAACAAAAGAGGTAATTCCTAAAAAGATGAATGGCGCGGACCAATCAAAACTAGCAATAACGCCACCAAAAGGAAGGCCTAACATTTGAGATAGAGCTAATCCAGCGGTTGCCCATCCCATGTTTTTAACAATTTTATCTTTTGGTGAAATAATTGGAATACTAGCCCATACTTGAGGTGTTAGAAATGCAGCGCTTATACCTGAAAGAAAACGTAAAATTATCATTATTAAAAAGGTAGAAGCAAAGGCACACAATATTGTCATGACGCCAAAACATATCATTCCTGTAAACATTACTTTTTTGCGATTTATTTTATCGGATAGCGGCCCAGCTATAAGAGCAAAAAGTGCATAACCTAATGCGTAAGAACTTACTATCCAACTCGCGCGGTCTGCGCTAATATGATACATGCTTGCCAACGTTGGTAATAAAGGTGAAACCATAAACGTATCCATTCCAATTACAAACATAATCATGAAAAATGTAGCCATGCTTTTTTTCATATTCTACACTCCTTATATTTAATAGTTTTATAACTTTGAAACTAATGGTGAAAAAGAAAGACCCCGTAATTAAAGAGTCTCTAAAAATGAAGGCAAGTACTCCTGAAATGTTTCTAAATTTAGTTTGACATACTTTGTTGTTGAATCCTTCCTTGTAATGGTTAAGCCTGCCTCTCTCAAAGTTTTAAAGTGGTAAGACGCCGTTGCTTTATGGAGCATACATTTTTCACCAACCTCTCCGCAACTTAACTCTCTCCCGCTTTCTTTTAAAACACGTAAAATTTGAAGCCTTGACTCATCGGCTAATGCCTTGAAAATTTGAATACGCTGTTCGTCATTTGCATTTGAAAGTTTAATAGTCATAAAACTATTATACTAACTTAAAATAAAAAGACAATATTTAACTTAGTTTATTTTTACAATTTGTTTAAATAAATCCTTCTAATAAAAATTTAGAGCTGCAAATACTCTTACAGCTCTTCACATTCATGATAAATCATTTGTTTTTTTCTTACATTTCAGACACTGTTTCTTTTCGTTCTCTGTCAAAGGAAATGGACGTCCACAATCGTTACAATAATCAAAGCATGAATAACAATAAAAGAACCCATCTATTTTTTCTGTATCACTTTCTTCTACATAACGATGACACGTATAACACTCGTGTAATTTCATAATAGAAAACTCCCTTTTATAAGAACCGCATGCGTCGTTAACCATTAGAATTACATATTGAATAAATTCAAAAAAATAACGACGAACCAGCTTCTCCTTATTATAGGGATTTTAAAATTTTATCAACTAAAACACATGAAAAAAGAGAAGGATTTTCTGAAATTGCTGGAATATGTTCAATAAGTGAGGAGCGATTGGGGTGTGAAGGAGTGAGTGTATCTAATATCTATCGAATTGTATTGAGTGCGTTTACGCATTCTATGTTACTAACCTTTGTGTTGGTGATGACGAAATTTATTAAGTCGGAATTCTTATTTATGGGGCAGACGTTTTTATTCTTTTTTGTTATTAGTCTTTTCTATCATGGGTATATTAAGCAACGTCTTAAAAATAAGTGGACAAACTATAGTATCTTTAAAAAATAAAAGAAATGAAGGCAGGCTATTGTGTATACAGAAGTCTGTTTTTTTGTATTTTTTATCCAGGTACATTCAACTTAATTTATATTAAAGAACACACTACTCATAATAGCTAGGAGAATAATATTATGATTGAATTTAACTATATTCTAATGAACAGGGAAAAACTTAGAAGAGCTGAAAAATACAAACCAAGTTTCGAGCGATTTAAAAGACCTTAAACATCTAACGACTTGTTTGATAATGGAAAACCTTTTTTTACAAGGGTTCATTTAGAGATGAAGAAGACCTTGCTAATTCAAGAGAAAAAACAGGATTTTCAAGATAATAAATGAGCAACCATAACAAGCAAATTTGTTATGGTTTTTTTGTGCTATACAAGCACTTAAAACGTCTGTTACGCATAAAATAAAAGTTATAGCACTATTTTATTTTATAAATCTATAAATTAAGATTAGCCCCCCTCCCCCACCAGAGGGAGGCTAATCACTGATTCGCTGAAGCACTTTCAGCTATTTGAAAATCTAGGGAAAAGCGGCGGTTAAGAAAAAAGAAAAGAGAAGAGAGGAGGTAAAAAAACAGAAAGAAAAACTGAAAAAAATATCGTAAAAACATATTTAAAATCAAAAACAATAAAAAACCCATGATGAAAACAACACATAAATTCCATGCTAAGGACGTATACATAACGTAATAAATGTAAGTTTTTCACTATATTCACATTAATGAAGAAAGCAGTTGAATAAACAATAAAAGTTGTTTGTTCTAAGAGAATGTGGATAAGCATAATCTAGGTGATGTAGTGAATCATTTTAAACAATTGATATGGGAGTGGTGAAGGTTGAAACCTATTAAAACAGTACTACCGCATAATGCTTCTCAAGCAGCTAAAACACGAAGCTTAGGAGGCAAAAGATGTTCTAGATTTAGTATATCTATAGAGAATGAATATAATAAAAAGTTATCAAAATTAGCTACTAGTTGTGGAATGTCAAAATCAGCAATGGCTGACGCCTTATTAAGAGTCGCACTGAATTCACCCCATATTATTGAGGACTTCCAAGATATTTATAATAAACATGAAGAATATCGAATCATACCAAGAATTGTAAATGACGAAGTTCACTATACATCAAAATTAGATGCATTGGATATAAATTAAAAAGAGCGGTACACCTGTATAGAAGGTGTACCGCTCTTTTTCTGTTTCTGGTTAATTTAATTTCATTTTAAAAACTAGCAAAAGCTTATAATACCGCTATTTCAATCTTTTAAAATTAAAAGAAATAAAATAAAATGAAATGAAAAAAGAGTGAGCCTCACTATCTTTTTGTCTTGTGAGAACTTACTCTTCTTTCTTATATATAAAGCTGGTGATATATTTCATTCTGGCCTCTCCCTTGTCATATAGTATACCAGCAGTTTCCCTGTTTTGTTTTTATTGGGTTTTTCTTATACCTGCCAACTTCATTCCCTGTCTTACCCAATTTCTATCAAAGGAGTAGCAGCCTGCACATAAACCTAATCTCTTTTGATAATCTCCCTTTTTACGTTCTCTGATAGCTTTTTTACATTTTCTGCATTTTTTCACTGTTTCTCCGCTCCTTATTTGTTGATGGTACTAGCATGGACAAAGCTAAACAACTTTATACATACATTTCTAAAAATTTTTAACTTTTTGATAAAAAGTGAAGAAAGACCACTGAATTGCACATTATCTACTATATTTTTGGGTGACACCCAAGTGTGTGCACAATTGGAAACACAAACTAGCTTTTTTGTTCTAAAACCCATTTGAAAATCACTAAATTTTAATTTGTGTGCACAAATAGACTACCAAATGTGTACACAATGGAATGTTTTTAATAGAGTGTGAATATAGTTAGGGTAAATGGTTTTCATCACCACTTAAAGGAGGCAAAATTGTGTATATACCGCGTATTATTGCAGTTGATTGTGGTAATTTTAACGTTAAAAGTAAATCTAGTCGTGGAGAACTTCAATATTGTAACAGTATCCGAGAAAAAAGCAGATTTGAAGATGAATATGTATTTGGAAGTGACAACATAAAAACAAAGACTTACAGACTTGAAGGTAAAGAGTATGTAGTGGGAAGTACAGACCCTAAGTCTAGGTTCATACTTGATAAAAATAAAGACCGATACGGTGCACCTGATTTTAAACTATCCTTTATTATTGCTGTGTACAAGCACATTCAATTCAACGGCGAAGTAGTAAGGGTGGTTACAGGTCTTCCAAGTGACCACTATCAAAATGAAAGTAATTATCAAAAAATACGTGAAGATTTTAATTCATTGGAAGGAACTCATACAGTCAACAACACAACATTTACTATTGAAGAAATAGAATTAAAACTTCAGCCTGTTGCTACATTAAACTATTTAGCTATGAATGAGGATGGGACGTTTAAAAAAGATGGTGAAATGTACAAGAAATCCAGAATCCTTATTCTTGATTTAGGAATGGGAAGTACAGATGTGACAATAATAAATAGTGGAAAATATGAAGATATGTATGAGATTAATTATACGATGTATAACGTCTACGAAGATATCTTAAAACAAACAATAGGGCTTCCTGGAGAAAATGACAATCCAAACGAATTAATTGCAGAGAACCCAACACCCCAGGAAATGGAGGTACAAATACGAGAGTCATTGGAAGGAGAAGAAAAAAGAGCTATTTTCACCTCTGGAACTGGAAAAGTTTTTGAGATTGATAACATTGTCAAAGGCTCATTTGAATTAGCAGCAAACAATATCTTATCTGGCCTGACTTCAAGAGGTGTGGTGTTTAGTACGTACTATGCGGTTGTATTTACTGGAGGAGGCGCAAAAACATTACTTCCTTATTTAAAGGAACGGTTACGCGAACATAAAGGTGATAGCAATATACGATTTAAAATGCCTGATGATTTAATCAGAGCAAATGTCCGCGGATACTACGTGGCAGCGCAAGCTAATAAACTGAAGGTAAAGCATTAAGTCATGTGCCCAGTGACATCTAACACAGAAAAAAAGAACGGACAGCGCCTCCATATACGACTTCATCCAGAAAAAGATGCGGATATTATTACACACTTAAACAAACAGAAGCACAAGAGCGACTATATTAAAAAGATGGTTCGGGAACAGATTTGGAAAGAAGAAAACGGGGTGAAGTTTGTTGCCCTGTCCCAAACAGAACAACAACCCATTGTATCATCACCAATGTCTACAAGTGGAGTCTTACATGAAAAACCTACTATTGAAGTTGATGAAGAATTTGACGTTCCAGAAACAATTGTTGAAGATTCTGCTTGTGATTTGTTTGACTAAAAAACGAATATGAAATTTGATATACTACGTGATAATTTTTTTATATAGATGTCTCGTGTGCTGTCATAGTGCCATTTTCATGGTTAGTAAAAGAAAGAAACTTAAAGCCTTTGATGAGTTGAATAAACTCGCCGAAGGTTTTTTTGTTCTTAATTATAGGGAACCATCAGTGATATAACCATTAACCGTGCATATAGTATTAACAATAGGAATACTTTGCACGGGAGTGAGGTTGTTGGAGATTAGCTTATTCATACTTATATTCACGCTACTATTATGGGTCTTGGAAAGAGACTTGCACAACCGATACGTACGGCGTGCTCGTTTATCATCGATTCACTTAAGAAAAAGGGCCCTTCGTAAGGATAGTTATCTGAGGACACTTCATATGTACAAGCTATATATAAAACATACACAGTCCGCATTTTCTGCTCATACGACTTATCATCCAAGGGGAAAAACACTTATACTTGGAAAAGACGTCACCTCAAGACAAGTTCCTTCTAGCATTGTTCATAGTTTGTTCCACGCCGTTTCTTTATGTAAGAAGAACAGGGTACTAGAGTCTAGCTGGCTTTATCTTCATGCGAATATGTTGAAATGGTGTAGCTTGTTTTGTGTATTAGTTTCTTGCTTGGTGTATGTGTACTTCCCCACATATGAGAGGAATATCTCTTGTTTTTGGATTACTTTTCTCGTTCTATATGCTTTTGTTGTTGTGCGTTGCTTAGTTGAAAATGATATATGTAAAAAGGTACTTAAGGCAGCAGCGACCGATAAAAATATTTTAATGGAAGAAGAGAGTGTAGAAGAATTTGCTCGTTTTACTACCTTCATCATACTAACATGTGCGCTTCGTTATGGAGCATTGTTACCCTTCTTTATTGCTATTAGCGTGTTTTTAGAAAAGTAATAGTTATTCCCACTTAACGTTGTAAATGAAACTAAAGAAGGGATGAAAGACATGGAAGACAATTCTCAATCAAATTCGTTATCAACAATTGAAAAAAAATTGCAATCCTTTAAAAAGTATATGGAGACTCAAAATATACCTTTAATATTCAATACTTGATAATTGTTTTAATGGTAGCAGGAATACAATCATTATTCATTATTAATAGTACCTCTTCTTTTGTTCCTGAATATATTTATTGACTAAAGGATAAATGAAAAAGAAATGACAAAATCACTTAAGGAATCTTATCGATTTTTTAAGTGATTTTACTATTCTTCTGTTAGCCCCCTATTAAACCTCAGTTTTTTCGTTCACTCTTTCTAAATAGCGATTACAATATGAAAAAATCAATGAAGAAAGGACTGGAGCAAATGAAATCAACAAAAGATATTGCTATCTTACTTATTTTGGTTGCATTGCTATTCATCGGATTAACCATAATCGCTAGAGGAATGATTGTGCTGGGCATCACTTCTATAACCATATCAGTATTATCACGTATGTATTATCTCATCCATAAAAGGGAAAAATATTACGATTACAGATAATTCACTCCAACGGTTCTAAAATCACCTACAACTACTACATTTACTAATGTAAACGCATAGAGAGGATGAAGTAATAAATGAACTTAACTCTTATCAATATTATCAGTCTTATCTTCCTAGTATTCGGAACTATTGGCATTTGCAACGGTATTAGTCAAGCAATGTTATTAGTATTTGCCGCAATCAGTATGTATCGCATTACATCAAAATTTAAACACTCCCAAGATAAAGAAGGACTTCAATAAAGAAAATAAAGCTATCAGATGATTTGTTAAAATTAGCAAATCATCTTTTTTTATCCTTCCCACTTACATATTAACGAAGAAAAAAGCCTCCATTGTAGAACACTACATATACGGGGGTGTTTAAAATGGTTGAAATGGTTTTAGGATTAATTGGTTTAGCAGCCCTTGCTTGGTTAACAGAGCGCTTTTTTACAATTTATCATGATGAAAGTATTCAAAATTACGAACGAAACAAACGACTTTGGGTAATTGGGTTAACATTGGTTCTTACAGTAATTGCAATTGTTGCTACGGTGATTATTGTTTAACTACTGGTTTTATAGTATAAAGATAATAGTGCTATTAGTACAAGATAAACATCGGAGGATACAGAAATGAAGGTTATAAAATGGTTGTTATGGATTTGGTTTGTAGGCATCATTCTTTTAATTGTGGGTAAAGAATGGTTCAAACATGCTTTTATATACTTTGTATAATTTTTCACAAATTAGTCACAAGGAATTCTGTATTTGCCTTTCAACTATACATACATAACGAAGTGTGTATAAGGAGGATTTTATGAATTCTGTTCTTTTTCGTTCCAAACCCTTAACGGATGAAGTGATTTATTTCAGTCAGGTTTCAGCTGAAGAGCTCGAGCGCGAATGGTTTATTGTGTATGAAGCAAATCGCTCGGAGTATTATGCAAAAGGCTTTTCTACAAAAGCAGAAGCGTTGAATGAATTATTAAGTGATTTCATCATCCCTGAAACATGCTGGAAAGTTTACGGATTGTATTATAATAAAGAACCTAAAGATTTTGACTTAGGTATCTTTCTATAGAATGTACGTATTAGCACTTAAACGTTGTTTAGGTGCTTTTTGTATAAAAAATTACGTTTACCTTAAAGATTTACGTTTACGTTTAATGACTTTAATACATAATGATAATTAAGTTATAGAGAATTTGCGTTCAACATAAACGTTTAATGTTTACGTAAACATAACTTAAAAATCATATATTATTATAAGCATTTGTTTTAATAAAATAAATACATTCGGTATTACATTGGTCTCAGTCCTTTCACTAGTGTTAAATATTTAAGTTAATTTATTATTATTTCACTTTAATTGATTCGGTTTAACTTCTTGATGCATCCAATGGGCATCTGTTTGGACATGATTCTTGCGTACAAACTTCGCCAAGCTTTTGCTAAAATCTTCGTAGTGAAAAGATTCTGCTAAACGAATGACATACCCTTCTTGTTCTCCACCTAATTTGGATTTCTTCGTATACGTTTCATGGATGAGTTTCTCATTGAATATACCTCGGTATAAAACAGGAACCGTTTCAATACCTAAAAGTGAGCACCACTCTTCAGTCTCATCCCAAGATAAGCATTGATTTTCTTCATTCCATACACTAAACGCATAAAAGTAACTTGCTAATGCTGAGTACGCAATGGAATGTTTAGCATATACGTTCTCTCCGCAAATTCTCCAGTCTTCTGGAATATCATTTGAAAACGTCGAGTGATATTGTTTTAACCAATGTCTACTTTCGTGGTTACCAGAAAAGATGCTGCGTGCGTGCATATGGTCGCGATACAGAGTAGAGCCCTCTCCATCTAATTTTTCTGTGACAACCACTTCTTTGCCGATAAAATGTGATACATCTTTTAGCACTTTATCATCATGTGTATAGCTTCGGCTCCAGGGCAAATGAAAACTTCTTGGGTATTTATAATATTGTGTCATCAAAACCTCTCCTTTCTGTTTCGCAGAACGGTCTGCTCGACGAAACTCATATAAATTTGTTAGCATATCCGCTCCTACCAAGTGGTAAATCTCTGAAGCGCCGCTATTTCCTCCATATTGAATGAGCATGTGAAGTTGGACAATTTGGACCACTTTCTCCACAAGCGCTTCATCAAATCCAAGTTCTGTTAGAAAATGACAAGCAGTTTGGGCTGATACATTTTCATGGCCAAAATAGCTGTAGGCGTTTCGCAGCGGTTTGTATACTTTACAAAATGGTTTTTCTACATCATGTAAGACGGCCGCTAGTTGCATAGCCAATTTATCTGGTCCCCCGTAGTTATGATTTATATAATCAAGAACACTATAAGTGTGTTGGCACAATAGCAACTCATGATGAGGATTTTCTTGGTTAAATCGGTATATTCTTTGAAATGCAGGTAGTTTTCTTAGCAGCGTAAAAAATTCATAATACCCGCATTCTCGCTCTAGTGCATCTACCAGTTCTTCCTTTGTTATGTCGTACGGCTGTGAATGATGAATGATGTGTACACGGTCAAACCCTTCTCCTTTTAACGGGAATTCGAGTTTCACGCGCATTTTTTTTACAGCTTCTTTTGGCACCGTACGCTTACGTGACTCATTGCGTTCCAAACATACTTCATAAGGTGTATCAAAGTAAAAACATTCCTTTGTCACATCCTTCGCTTTCCCTAGACTGAACATCCGACGTTCTCTTTCTAAGTTCGTTGCATCAATAATGACGTTGTACCCGTTTGCTAGCGCTTGATTAGCTCGTTCATACAGTGTTCGATAAACCAAGTTTGTTTTTTTCTGTCTAGTGCTGTCACCAAGTATTTCGTGACGAATAGCATCTGAAGACAGGATGAGTGCTCTTTCCTTTTTAGCGAGTTCTTGAATGTAAAAACTTTTACCGCTTGCTGGAAGACCCACTGTATACATAATTTTTTGCATATATATCCTCTCCTTTCTATTGTATAGGTGCAGATAAAAGGATTTAAACCTTTCAATATCGCGTTCTTTAGCGATATCCCTCCAGGTCTCTGCATATGAAAGTATTTGGTGCAGGAGAGGAACAGCGGCATTTTGAAATAACAGTTTTTATTTTTTGTTCTAAGTGAAGCAGACAAGTCGTATAGTAAAACAGATTTATAAAAGGATGTGAATACATGGAATCCTTATTCTTCCTTCTATTTCTATGTGTTATCACGTGCTTGGTTATGGGAATGATTCCTACACTTACAAAGCATCTTCATGATATGGAAGATGAGCATTTAAAAAAGATTCAGCTGTCAAATTACTCTGCATATGAATTTGGCCAAATGCTCCTAAAAAAGAAGCACCTTTCCCATATTTCCATACAAGCAGTAAATAGTGATGACACCTGGTACGACGTTCGTACAAAGAGTCTTCGCGTAAGCGATAATGTCTTGCATCATTATTCGTATTTATCGTTAGCCATTATTACACAAAGTTTAATGCAAGCAGCTTTGTTTGCTCGTGTAAAGTGGGCTCTGTTTACGCAACGTATGATAGCATTTTCTATTCCTTTTTTCTTACTTGCGTCCGTTATCTTTACGGGTTTGTATTTCATTAATCACCAGAGTGAACCTGTCTTTTTGTGCCTTTATTTAGCTTTAAGTATGTTTGTGGGGTATTACGGATACATGCTTTTACAAACTATTATTACGTGGTATCAAACATGGAAAAGTTTAAAAAAACACGACGTCCCTCTTACAACAGATGGATTAGAACTGGTTAGAGCGTATATTAAAGGACGAGTAACCCTTCATGCTGCTCACTTCTTTTCAACAGTTTGCTGGTTTACCTTAGTACAACAAATTATTTTGTTTGCACAATAGGAGTCGAAATACATCATCTCTATTTTCTTTCTTTAGCTAACAAAGGAATTCTGCATACAAAGGGAATAAAAAAGTAGAGGTGATGACCATGTTGCTCATAGGAATGTTTCATTTTGTTTTACTCGGTCTCTTAGCTACACTATTATATGATAATTATTGCGATGATAGCGTAGACCGACATGTAAAAGCAGTGCGTTGCCAAGTAATGTGTGCGACTATGCTCTTTATCATACCGTCAGCTTACTTTACAATATTTTCTTAATTAAAAAGGCTAAGGTAAGCCTTTTTTCTTTTTGCTCTCTTTCATCTTGTTGCTTCTAAATCTCAGCTTCATCATGAAAAATTCGACCAATTGCTACTTTTTATATTGTCGCGATATGAATAAATCATTATTGTTTTCTTTTTAAATTTATTCCACAAAAATTCCCTATATTCTTCAGTATGGTGAGGTATACTAAAGCTGTTAGTTTAAATTTTACTCGAAGGTGTGAACAGCAGTGGAACCTAATTTTATAGTTACATACTCGCTCATTTTAATTGCGTTTACCGCGTGTCTATTTTTAATTTATTACTTCTCTTTGCGAATAGTGCTACAGGAAGAATCCGAGTCTTTTATTCAAGTAGATGATAATTTAAAAGAAAATTATCCTCCTGTGGCATATCGACGCCACTTCTCAAAAAACCGTGTTTATCATGTAGATGTAGAAAATCCAAAAATCATTTATTTATATAGACAAAGAACTAGCAAAACGGAAAAGCCGTTAACCTAAGTTTGAAATAGAAAAAAGACTGCTGAATAATCAGCAGTCTTTTTTCTATAGTTATACACTTACGCAAGTTTAACTATTAAAGGTGAAGGCACGCTGAAAGATAACACATGTTACATATGTTGTTGTATAGGTGATTATTAATGTTTTCTTAGTCATCTCTAGCGCCTCCATCCTATTTAGAATTTTATTTTTTTATATAATGCGTTGTTTTGTCTACTCTTATGCATAAAAATATTATGAGTTACGGTTAGTATATACCAATATTGGAAGATAAAACAAGTGTAAAACCCAAGTTTATACTTAGTAAACGTGCTTTCATTTTCTTTGAATTAATTGAGTCCCGTCTTCTAATGTGTAGATGGGGCTTTTGTTTTTATCTTGTTCAACAGATACAACTTTCATTCCCACTTTCTGCTGGTTCTTATGTTCTACTTCTTTTTCTACTGCCTCACTATATGAGAGCGCCCATTTTACGGATTCCGTTTCAAGCCACAACTCTTTCTCTTCTTTATCATAAGCAATGATATCAACAAATTGCTGAAAAAAAGTATGGTCTGTTGTATTGTCTTGAAGTTGAAAGTTACGCGTTAAAAAAGTATGAGTTTTACCTTTCGATTGCACTTTCCATTTTAGATAAACAAGTGATTCGGAGAAATAAATAGAAAATTCTTCTATATAGATGTTTGTAAGCTCCTTTTTTAACGTTTTTTCCACATTAGTAGCCGAAGCCAATGTTTGTTGATAAAAACTATTCACACCTCTTTGCCAAGCAGCAATCATACCGTTCCCTACTTTCTTATATGTTGCGTCCATTTTTAAAAAATAAGGTTAAAATCCTCGCCTAGTTACAACACTTTTCACACTAAAACTAAATGTCTGGAATTAAAGGAAACGCTACTTCTCTACAAAAAGAGAGAAGACCTGTTATACTGATTGGACAGCACGATTGAGAGGAAGAGAGATATATGGCTAATATACAAAATAAAATAGCAAGAAGTCATAAACAAGCAGTAAATGATTTACTTCAGTACATAGAACGAGATGTTTTAGAATTTGTAAAAGAATACGGGGCACACCCCTCTTTAAAAGAATACTTACTGAATAAAAAACCCTTGCTTTTAGCACAGTGGGAAGAAACGTGGAAATATCATTTGTTATCAAGCATATCGGTACCCCAAAGGTTGCGTATGCTTCAATCGGAAGGAGTGAACACAAGAGACATTTCTTCAAAAGTCTTAAACCGTAAATTTGTGAATATTGCAACCTCTCAGTATCCTTTTTCATTGAAAAAACAGTTAAAAGGAAAATACCACACTCCTAAACTATGGTATGACATGATTAACAAAGCAAAGCGTCAATTTAACAAACAATGTTTTAACGATGAACAAATGGAAGTACTAGGAACTATAGTAGTTCCTGTGTTTAATGGACTAATGGTTGAAAAGGTATCGTTCTTTTCAAAACAGTACCTAACCTACATTAGTGGCTACTTAAAGGGCTTTGTCCGCCAGTATCACTTACAAGAAGAAAAAGAGAGTACGTTATTGCAATTGTACAAGACTCATAACGTTAAGAACTTCTCATTACAGCGAACTCTCAACTTACTAAGTTATGATTTTATTAAACTATCAATGGTTCCGTTCATTGAAAAAGAACTAACGAAACGAATAGACACATCAACAGCGATATTCCCAAAAAACAGAAAAGTATCAAAGCGTGAGTTTTTGCTCATGATATTTGGTGAAGAACTGCAAGGGATTCTTGAGATATTCTTATCAAATATTGAAGATGAGTCTATAGGTGCCATTATTGAAAACACCGACATTTTAACGGATGTCCACCAGTCAACTATGCAAAAACAAGTTCACCAGTTTTTAGAGGTTGAAAAATCAATTTTTGCTTCTATCTATGAGGAGCAAGCGGAGTTCAGAGAAAAGATGAATTACATTTTTGAAAATGATATGGGAGGCGTACTTCCGAGTAATACAAAGTACCACTTATATATTGGCCCTACAAACTCTGGGAAAACGTATCAGGCGCTAGAACGGATGAAACAATGTACGTCTGGCGTTTACTTAGGACCATTACGAATGTTAGCGCTAGAGGTGTACGATACACTGAATAAAGCAGGTGTTCCTTGTCATTTAAGAACTGGAGAAGAAGAAAGGCTGACCGAAAACGCGTGTCACACAGCTGGCACCGTAGAAATGTTTCAAGATAGAGACCGTTCGGATATTATCGTGATTGATGAAGCACAAATGATAGCCGATAAAGAGCGTGGATTTTCATGGTATAAAAGCATAACACGAGCGCAGGCTAAAGAAGTACACATTATCGGAAGTGAGTCCTCCAGGCAATTGCTAACAAAACTTTTGCAAGGGGCAGATGTCACAGTACATAACCATGAACGAAAAACAGCTCTCACTGTCGTTCAAGAGCCATTCCGTATTCGCAATGTACAAAAAGGTGATGCGTTGGTTGTCTTCTCCCGCAAACGGGTCTTAGAACTTGCGTCTAGGCTTGAACGAGACGGACACCGTGTAGCCGTAATATACGGAAACATGCCTCCAGCTTCACGCCAAGCGCAAGTGGAACAATTTATCTCAGGTGAACGTTCTGTACTTGTGGCTACAGATGCAATAGCAATGGGATTAAATCTTCCCATTCGCCGCGTCATTTTAATGGAAAGTGAAAAGTTTGATGGAGCGCAGATGAGACCACTTACTTCGCAAGAAGTGAAACAAATAGCTGGTCGTGCGGGACGTATGGGTATTTACGACGAAGGGTTTGTTCAATTCGCTAAAAACGCTAATTATATGGAACGACTTTTATTGGAGCCAGATGAGCCTATTACACAGTTAACCATCGCTCCTACTCGACAAACATTAGAGCGTTTTTATGAATACGAACGAAATCTTAGTGTGTTTTTTGACTTATGGAAAAAATTCAAAACACCAGCTGGGGTAATAAAAGCAAATTTAGCACAAGAAGAAATGCTCTATCATACAATTAAGAAAACATTTATTCCACAACGCATAGATAAATTTGAGTTATACGAATATCTTCAGATGCCCTTTTCTGCATATGACAGTCGCTTGGCATTGCAGTGGAAAGAAAGTTTATTTAAAGTTATCTTAGGCGAAACCTTAGATGAACCTAAATTAAGAAACGATACCTTAGAAGATTTGGAGCATTCTTATAAAAGTATTGAATTGCATCTAATGTTTTTGTATCGTTTAAACAAAAAAACAGAAGCTTATTACTGGGAAATTGTTAAAAATGAAACTGCAGAGTCCATTAATACGTGGTTAGACACGAATATCGAAAAGCAAGAAAAAAAGTGTCATCGATGTTCACGTCCACTTACATGGGATTATCCACACAACATCTGTCAAAGTTGTTTTGAAGATAATTATTCGTATCGCCGCAATGGATTTTAGTGAAGAAACCAACCTGCATGGAGTAGGTTGGTTTCTTTTTTAGTTTGCCAGCCTAATTAAAGTCTAACTTGTATATACAAGTTGAATGAGGTAAGCTATTTATGGAATGAATAGGAGGAGAATTATGAGAACAGAAAAAGAAAAAATGTTAGCTGGAGAACTATACCTTGCGGATGACGCTCTCCTAGTTGAAGATAGAAAAAAGGCGCGGAAATTAACACGGTTGTATAATAATACTACTGAAACGGAAGGGGGAAAACGTAGGGAGTTGTTGACGGAATTACTTGGCTCCACTGGGAAGAGCTTTTCCATAGAACCGACATTTAAATGTGATTATGGCTATAACATTCATATAGGTGAAAATTTTTATGCAAATTATGATTGTGTCTTTCTAGATGTATGCAAAATACAAATTGGAGACAATTGTTTTCTTGCTCCTGGTGTACATATTTACACTGCAACACATCCATTGAACCCTATAGAAAGAAGTTCTGGGGCTGAATTCGCAAAACCTGTGACAATAGGCAATAATGTGTGGATTGGCGGACGTTCCGTTATAAACCCTGGGGTAACCCTTGGAGATAATGTAGTAGTCGCCTCTGGTGCAATAGTTACCAAGGATGTTCCTAATAATGTAGTAGTAGGCGGAAATCCAGCGCGTATTATTAAGAATATTGAAGTATAAAGAGACCCTCTTGCTACTTATTTAGCGAGAGGGTATTTTTGCTGCTCCACCTACCTTTATTCAAACATACAACAGGATAATTATCCTTGTTTTGAAATGTTGAATAAAGGAGTGATTATTATGAAGAAAGCGATTGATATGTTGCGTGTTCCGTTTGCTTTAGGTTCTCATCGTCGTGGGAGTGATTTAGGTCCATTGGCTATTTCGCATACAGGACTAGCTCGTTCATTATCTGAAAAAAATTATGCTGTACTCGAACGTGAAGTAGCCATTTCAACAGAACCAGATAAAAATGAAAACCCAAACCTTTTACATTTAAAAGCGGTGTGTGATACTTCCAAAGAATTAGCGAAACAAGTAGATGGTGCAATAGAACGCGGTCATTTTCCTCTTGTATTAGGTGGTGACCACAGTATTGCGTTAGGAACCATTGCTGGTGTCTCAGCGCGATATGATAATGTGGGAGTATTATGGGTAGATGCACATGGAGATGCGAATACAGAAGAAACCTCGCCTAGTGGAAATATCCACGGAATGCCTCTCGCAGCAAGCCTAGGGTATGGTCATCCCCTCCTTACCTCTATTTACGGAGGAATTTCTACGAAAATAAAACCAGAACATGTGTCTCTTATCGGTGTTCGTGATTTAGATAAGGGAGAAATAGAATTTTTCAAGCAACATCACATAACTTATTTCAGCATGTCACAAGTAAATGAAATGGGGATAAATACAGTTCTGCAACAAATTAAAGAGCAATTCCAACGAGAATCTGTAAAGCATGTTCACCTTTCATTTGATATGGACGTATTAGACCCAGAGCTAGTGCCAGGTGTTGGTACGCCTGTACCTGGTGGAATGCGTTTAGCTCAAGCTGAGCAACTACTAACCCAAGTCAAAACGTGGAACCAGCTAGTTTCAGCCGAATTTGTGGAAGTAAACCCTCTTTTAGATAATAAAAACCGCACAGCTAAATTAGCAGCACGGCTGATTGAACGTTTATTTTGATTAGAATGGTTCGCAAAAGTATTTGTTTAAAGTGATTTTCATAAACTCTTTGCTTTCATGTAACCATTTCGGCGATGCAATTTGCTCGTCATTTTTCCACACTTCTACAGAAAGATTAGTTACAAGTTCGTTAAATTGGTCACCCTTCGCTTGATGCCATTGTTCTAAAAAGGCATCCACATCTGAAGTTACAACATGTTTTTGCGCTTCTTCTTCAGAGCCTCGTTGATACAACAATACGAACGTTGGTTGATTCTCCATTATTAATTCCCTCATTTCTACTCATACATTACGTTTCTCATTTTAGCATACACAAAGGAGCGAATTTAGAATTCGCTCCTCTTACAAAAAAAGGAACCCATGTAGCATGAATAACATGGGTTTGTCCGCAGACAAAAATATGTATATAAAAGGTCTATACCAACTAGGGTATAAACCTATTATAGGCATTATGGCAGTCCAAACACAATGATTTTCCCTTTTAAAGTAGTCAATATTACATAAATTTAATAATTGTCATATTATTCACATATAAAATTATAATACATCTTACAATTCCAGGATTAATTGACTTTTTCAAAAAGGTAAACCAGTGAAATGAAATCGGTTACGGGAGTGATAGACTTGAAAAAAGAATTTCCTAAAGGTTTTTTATGGGGTGGAGCTGTCGCAGCAAATCAAGTAGAAGGTGCATATCAGCAAGGAAGTAAAGGGCTATCAACAGCTGATGTATCCCCAAAAGGCATCATGTTTCCATTTGATGAATCGTTTGAAGGTCGGTACCCTTATCATCAAGGGATTGATTTTTATAATCGTTATAAAGAAGATATTACGTTATTTGCAGAAATGGGTTTTAAATGTTTTCGAACGTCCATTGCCTGGACGCGTATTTTTCCAAAAGGAGATGAGCTAGAACCGAATGAAGAAGGTTTAACTTTTTACGATAAGTTATTTGACGAATTGCTGTTACACAATATTCAGCCTGTTGTGACACTATCTCACTACGAAATGCCTCTTTATCTAGTAAAACATTATGGAGGTTGGAAAAATAGAAAGTTAGTTGAATTTTATTGTCGATTTGCTACTGCCGTTTTTAACCGCTATAAAGATAAAGTAAAGTATTGGATGACGTTTAATGAAATTAATATTGTTATGCATGCGCCCTTTACAGGTGGCGGTTTAATTTTTGATGAAGGTGAAAACCAAAAGAACACTATTTATCAAGCAGCTCATCATCAATTTGTAGCTAGTGCACTAGCAGTGAAAGCATGTCACGAAATTATTCCTGATGCAAAAATTGGGTGTATGCTTGCATATTCATCAACATATCCGTTTTCAAGCAACCCAGAAGATTACTGGAAGGCTTTCTCACTTGATAGGGAAACATTGTTCTTTACAGATATTCAAGTACGTGGAGCTTATCCGTCCTATACAAAACGTTATTTTGAAGATAACGACATTACCATAGTCAAGGAACCTGGAGACGATGATGTCTTAAGTCAATATAAAGTCGATTATTTAGGGTTTAGTTACTATATGAGCCGCACTGTATCTTCCTCACCTGAGCACAATAATACAAGCGGAAACTTAGCAATGGGCGGTGTAAAAAACCCTTATTTAAAAGAATCTGATTGGGGATGGGCTATTGACCCTAAAGGTCTTCGAATTGCTTTAAACGTTCTATATGACCGCTACCAAGTTCCACTTTTTATCGTTGAAAATGGTTTTGGTGCTGTTGATGTCTTTGAGGGAGAAGGAACAACAATTCAAGATGACTACCGCATTCAATATTTACAAAGTCATATTGCCGAAATGAAAGAAGCTATTGCAGATGGAGTTGATTTAATTGGCTATACGAGTTGGGGGCCAATTGATTTGGTTAGTGCTTCAACAGCCGAAATGAAAAAGCGCTATGGTTTTATTTATGTAGACCTTGATAATGATGGAAACGGAACACTATCTCGGTATAAAAAGAAAAGTTTTAACTGGTATAAGCAAGTTATTGAAAGCAATGGAGAAAATTTAGACGCATAATGCTGTAAGCACGCTATTAAGCGTGCTTATTTGTATATAAAGATGTAATTAATTTCTTCATCTGCACTATTTGATATGAATAATGCCAGCTTTATAATAAGAAAAATACGTCAAATGAGAGAAGGAATAAAAATGTTATTGGAACTAGGTGTAGCTAGTGTCGTAGCGGTTACTTCCGTCTTTTTAGGGTTGGTTGAGATTGATAATATTATTGAGAAACGAGAATTAAAAAAGCGGGAAGAAGCCTTTAAACGAGATGTATTGTTTCTCCCACTCGCAATTGAACGTTTAGGATATGGTCATCAATGGAAAAAGCGAAATACACACTGGACATGTGAGCAAGACCCGTTTCGATTTTACGGAAAAGTATCTACTTTAGCAGGGGAACAATTTATACTAACTTGCTATTATAAAGGAATGCGGCTATTTGAATGGTCATTATCCAAACAGGAAGAACTACGTATTTGCAAACAAAGTAACGTTTACGGACCTATTTTAGAAAATGAATTACAACAAGATAGAACACGTTTTATAAAATTATTGCAACTACTGAATCAAGAACTACGTACAACAAAACCTTATTTAACGTTCACCCCATTCAAAATGAATAAGTCTACGGAAATCAACGCATCTAACGGTTTTAAAGAAAAAAATGATTTATCTAATAACGAGAAGTCTGCCAGCTATTTTGCTCCTTTATACCACAGTATCTTTAAGCTACAAAAAGAAAAAGTATGGCTTGATGAAGAAGAAATCCATTTGCTTGACCATACTTTATTAATTTCATTAAAAGAAATCGAAAGTATTATTGTTACAATGCCAAGTCATAAAAAAACAGAACAAAATAAATGGATGCAAGAGACTAAAAATGCTATTAATGAGCGGTTAGAACAAGTGCAGGAACGTATTCAAGAAAGAAAAATAAGGGAGTTAACAAAACAAGTTCGTGTGTTACTAACTCGATTATAATTAGTTTAATAATGACAGTAAAAAAGACAGTTGACTTACAAACTGTCTTTTATTGTTCATTAATATTTTTTACATAACCTAAATTTTTCTACTGAGTTACTTTAGAGTGTTACTTAATACTTCATTATTTACAAATTATGAATTTCAATT
>Ga0209463_1000697_pt1 | contig 23594 bp, 22 predicted proteins | sample AgamicMgSfrz_FD_187169 | JGI IMG/M metagenome (GOLD analysis project Ga0209463, IMG submission 187169) | Agave microbial communities from Guanajuato, Mexico - Mg.Sf.rz (SPAdes) (version 2) | ecosystem: Host-associated > Plants > Phyllosphere > Phylloplane/Leaf | place: Guanajuato, Mexico... | reverse complement strand
AATGACCGATTTGACCCGGAAAAGAATCGTAACAAAGTTCTGTTTAATGCAGACCGTCCTTTACAACAATCGGAGTTAAACGAGATTCAGTCTATTGCTGAATACAACAACCGCCAATTAGGAGACAGTATCTTTGCTGATGGAGATATTCAAACAGGTATGTCTTTTTCTGTTGCAGACGGAAACATTACAGTAGAAGATGGACTAGTTTATCTTGCTGGACGAGTTCGTAAATTCAAGAAACAAACAATTCCTTTCTCAGGTACAGGTACAGAAGAAATCGGTATCGTAGTAGACCAAAAGATTGTCACAGCTAACGATGACCCTACATTACTTGACCAAACACAAGGAGTAGATAGTTTCCTTTCTGCAGGTGCAGATCGTTTAGAAGAAACAGTTAAACTTACAAATAATGATGAAAGCGCACCAACAATCTACAAATTTGTTGACGGGAGCTTATTTGTACAGCCAGATCGTCCAGAATTTTCTATGATTAACGATGTGCTAGCGCAACGTACGTATGAAGAATCTGGTTCGTACCAAGTAAGTGGGTTTAAAATGTGGACGGAGAAAAGCCAAGACAATACAAAACTTGACTTGGTTATTGACCGAGGGACTGCTTATGTATTAGGCTACCGTATTAACAAACCTACGTCAAGCCGTATCCCTCTTCGTAAGTCTCAAGACTTTAAGACAGTAGCTCAGGAGACTCACACGTACGATACAGCGGTTCGAAAGAACACAGTAGGCAGCGTGTCTGTTAAGGCTATTAATCAGGTTATCGCTCGTGTACAATCTCCAGCAGGCGGTATCACTGTCTCTAAAGGAACAGCAGACGGACGAGATGCTTTACCAGCTCAGTATACTAGCTTAGACCCTAGTACAGTAGTTGTATGGACTACAAGCCCAGAAAAATACTACGAGTACAATAAAGATTACAAGATCATCGAAGACAGTGGTGTTCAGTACGTAGACTGGAATACAGGGCTTAATGGAACAGAACCTACTACAGGTACTTCATACAAAATTTCATTCGAGTATGACCGTGTAATGCAGCCTAACGTAGACTACAAAGTTGTGACAACTCCTGAAGAGGATACACCTTTCTGGTCAACGGATATCGACTTTAACGGTATGACAGGACTTAAGCCAAAGGATAAAGGGATTATTCGTATCGCGTACGATTACTACTTAGCTCGTGCAGATGTTATTACACTTAACAGCAATGGTGAGTTTACAGTAATCGAAGGACAACCAGACCGTACGAATGCTGCCCAGCCCCCTCTTCATGAAGACCCGTTAACACTTAAAGTCGGTGAGGTATTCATTTATCCTAATGCAGACGAAGGACTAGCAGTTAACAACGGTATTGTACGTTTAACAATGACACAGCTAGTTAACATAAAAGAACGTCTAGAAAACGTAGAGTATAACCAAGCGATTGAAGCTCTAGAAAATAAAGCTATCGTTTCGGATGACCCATTAAATCTACGTGGAGTATTTGCAGACGGATTTGTAGACTTCTCTCGTATGGACTTAAACACTTCTTCAGTGGCTATGTCTTTTGATGATGCAAGTATTACATTACAAGTTAACGCTCCTGCAGATCAAATGCGTTCTCCATCTCTATCAGTAAGTGATTCAGTAGCTCATAGCTGGGGACGATTAGTAACAGCCCCTTATACAGAGATTAAAGAGATTTCACAGCCGCTTGCTTCTGAAGCAATGAACGTGAACCCCTACTCTGTGTATAACAAACTAGGTGCTCTAGCATTAACACCGGGAGCAGATAACTGGATTGAGCAAGCAAAGATCACAGTTAACAAAGAGACTACTCAAACAGTTCGTATGGATAGATGGTGGGCTCACGGAAGACAAACATCTGTTACAAAGAGCTTACAGAATCTTGTAAAGAATTTAGACCTTGACGGTAACCAGAGCTGGGATATGGGGCTAGGCTACCAATACGATCTTAAGAATGGACGTTCCGGTACTCTAACAGATGTTGCTACAACAGTACGTAACACAGCTATTGAGTTTATCCGAGTACGAGAAATTTCATTCTCAGCGTCTAACTTGCAGCCTATGTCAAACAACTTGTACCTGACATTTGATGGAATCCGAGTAGCGGTTACACCTACAGGCTCTACAGTTAAAGGTACTGAAGCAGGAACAATCATGTCGGATGCATCTGGTAAAGTTTCAGGTAAGTTCACAATTCCAGCTGGTGTTCGTACAGGTACTCGTGAAGTTGTTTTACAGAACGCTACAAACATGGCTATTGCTACGTATACAGCACAAGGTACACTGAAGACAACAGAGGAAGTTATTACTAAGACTCGTGTAACAGTGAACCTGTATGACCCATTAGCGCAGTCATTTGTATTCCCACAAGATCGTGTTGTAACTTCATTTGACGCTTACTTTGCTTCTAAGTCTAGCACAGATAACGTCATTGTACAAGTACGTGGGCTATCTGAAGGTGGGTTCCCGAACCAGACTGTATACGCAGAACGCGTACTGACTCCAGCGCAGATCAAGACATCTTCTAATGCTTCTGTAGCAACGAAGATCGCACTGGATGACCCGTTAATGTGTAAAGCTGGTCAGTCATATTGCTTAGTGTTCATCACAGATAGTAACCAGTACACAATGTGGGTTGCTACTCTAGGGCAGAATCGAATTGATGCACCTTCTCAAAAGGTAGTTTCTCAGCCTTATACAAACGGTGTATTATTCAGTTCATCAAATGCTCGTACATGGACTGTACACCAAGAATCAGATTTAAAATTCAGTGTGTACACAGCTCAGTTCCAAGAGAATGCTATTGTAGAATTTAACCCTATGGCAGACCTAAACTCTGATATGCTTCTACTTATGGCTACGTACTTAACACCAGATAACACAGGGTGTACGTGGGAGATTAAGACAGTAGCTCAGTCAGACGTAGGTTCTGTATCTATCGATAGTGTACCTTGGCAGCCGCTGTCAAACTATATTGAGCAGACAGCAGCAGGTTCTGTAATCGGACTAGTTAAGCTTCGTGCAACATTTAAAGCTAACCGTTACATTTCTCCAATGCTAACACTAGAGGATTTAATGTTTGTCAACTTTATCTCTGAAACAGCTGGAGATTATGTGTCATTAAACATTGACTCTACAGATGCACCGTTTAACACGCTTACACTGTCATATGACTCTACAGAGCCAACAGGTACGAAGATCACACCTAAGTACTCTTTAGATGGTGGAACAACGTGGAAGACGTTTACAGCAACGGATGTAGTGACAAAACAATCTGCAGAGTATAGCCGACACACATTCACTGAAAAAGTCTCTACTGGATTAAGCACTCAGCTGAAAGTGAAGTTAGAGCTACGAGCAGATAACCGTTTTGTACGACCTCGTGCTAGACGATTAACAGCAGTATTCAAAAACGAAGTATAAGGAGTGAGATAGATGCCATTAGAGCAACGTGACCCGCACTCTAAGGCTCGACTCTTTATCCCTACTAACCGTGAGCGCTCTCTGGTAGAGACTCAGAGAAAGCTCCAAGAGGGGTTAAATGACGTTGAGAAGCTGAAGAACGAACTGAAAGAAATGTTAAATAAAGCTAAGGATAGCTAATTAGTTTAGCTATATTATAAGGGGAGAGAAATCTCCCTTATTTTTATATAAAAGATTGGAGGAAAGATAATGGAAAACAGACCCTTAGATCGGGATAACATGTATGCTAACCTAGTAGACCCTACAGGGAAAATTATAGAATCATTAGTAGATATAACTACTAGACTACCAATTATTGAGGGCATATTAGAGGCGCTTAAAGGAGGAGCTGTCGAGCAGTCGATTGATGATTTTCCGAGGGTTACACCAGAGAGCGATGATACAGGTAGGCTAAAAAGAGCAATTAAGTCTATCGTAGACTCAGGAGTACGTGGAGTTCTCAACCTTAAAGGAAAAAAGTTAGTCATCTCTTCTAGGGTGGATATTGACGTATCCTATGTCAGTCTTAATGGGGGTGGAGCTATCATTAGTGCTGCAGCCTTAACTAGCGGAACAGCATTGTACATTACTGGAACTAAGCTAGAAAATAACATTCCAGCATTAGCTCAGGCTACAGGTTTCTTAGCTAACTTCTCATTAGAGGGTGACACAACAGCGTCACGAGGTAAAGTAGGTACAGTAGGTATCGAGATGAACAGTGCTACAGGGGCAGGTCCTTCTAATATTAAATTCTACAATATGGGCGCTCACCATTTTGAGACAGACATCACATTCAAGAACCATGCGTACATTATTGATTTCTTTGGTTGTAACTTTTCAAAAGCTAAAGTAGGTATTCATACTCCTTCAGGATTTACAGACTACGGTGAACGTATGACTTTTGTAGGCTGTACTATCGCTAACTGTGATACATTGGTCAAAGGAGAAAACCCAGACGGAAGTTTACACTTCACAGGTTGTTCATTTGATTACCCTACAGGTAAGTTTTTCGAGATCAATGGAACACAGGCATTTTTACACGGTTGTCACATTGAAGGTGCGGGGGATAAAGTAGGCGCAGCCCCTATTACACTGTCCGGTAACGGTGCAACATTTATCATGAACGGTGGTAAGTTTATGTTTAACTCGACAACACCGGGTTATGCTAATGTGTTTAACATCCAAGCTAGTACTTCTGAAGAAAAAGGTGGAGGAGTATACCTAGACGGGGTGTTCCTGTTCAACCTCAACCCTACGACAGGATTCTTAGCTACAGGTAGCGGACATATCTCTGTTAAAAACTGGTTCAGCTACGATACTTCACAAAACTATGCATTTCTATCTGCTGCTCGAAATAACTTAATTGACGGTGGATTCGAAATGGCGAGTATTGTAGATAACTGGTTTATCTTCCAAGATGCTGCTGCAGTTACAGATAAGTTCACAGGAACTAACATAGCTTTATCATTAGCAACAGACCAGTTTAAAGCAGGAACTAAATCGTTAAAGGTTGCTAAGACTGCTGTAGGAGGTAGTCCCGCTCAGTTTGCTCTAGCGGTACCGGTAAGTGGTGCTAATCGATACGGTGCTTCTATTAACTACAAGAAAGTAGGGACGGGGACGGGAAACATCTACGCTGACATGAGATGGGCTGTCGTGGAGAATAATGCTAGTGGTTTACCTACGATTAAGTACAACTCAGCAAGTATATCCGCTAAGACAATTACATTTGCTTCTGCAGATGTAAACTGGACGAACACGATCTGGTCTCCTAAACTTAGAAAACCAGCGTGGGCTACACATATGATTATCACGTTTAATATCTCTAATCTGTCAAATGGAACCACGTTCTATATTGACGATTGTTTAGTAAACGAGATGTAAGACATCCTTAGGGGTGTCTTTTTTTTGTCCTATTTTGAACCCTTGATACACATATGTTTCTGACCATTTACATAACTATTTTGTCCTATTTTATTATGGCTGCTCTGTATTATATTTTATATTTATTAATTAAATATTATTATATATAGCTATAGATATTAATTAAATATTATATATAAATTATAATACAGCAGATGTAAAATTTTAATAGGCACAAATAGTCAACTAAGTAGTGATAAATATAAGCCAGTCAACGGATTAAAATAAGACATATTGTTCGATTTATCTGTATGATTATGGTATAATAGAGGGGTACATACAGGATAAAGAGGAGGAAAAACGAACATATGATAATTAACGTTGGTACCATGTATACAACTGTCGATTTTGGAAATGACGTACTTCTCAAAGAGAAAGTACAAGAGATGGCACATAACCTACTAGGAATCAAAGAAGAAGGTGCGTTCTATTCACGAGCATTCAAATCAGGATTCTGGGATGGCATTACAGATTTTTACAACATGAAAGAGGACAAGTTCCATACAGGTCTACTTGACCAATTTCTAGAAGGTATGCGTACACTAGTCGAACATAACCCTAATATCAAGTACGAGGTAGTAGATGATCGCCCGCCTGCTTTAGTTAGCCCTAATGCGATTGACGAAGAGATTGTATTAGGCAATGGTGATGAAGACCCTATTACACTACGAGATTATCAATACAACTCTGTCAAAAGTGTTTTCCACGAACAAGTAGGAATTATCAACGTAGCCACGAATGGAGGGAAAACAGAAATTGCCTCTGGTGTTATTCAGCAGGTACTTCCTTACCTAAAGCGCGGTCAGCGTGTAGCGTTCTTTACTCACTCAAGAGAAATCTTTGGTCAGTCTGCAGAACGTATTGCAAAGCGTGTAGGGCTAAAAGTCCGGGATGTTGGGTTTATTGGTGACGGAAAGTTTGATATTAAAAATAAAAAGATTGTATTTGTCATGGTACCTACACTAGTATCTGCATTAAAAGACCCAAAGAAAGGAATCAAGTTTACACCAAAGGAACGTGTAATCAAAATGATTGCAGAGGAGATTGTTCCGAAGTTTAAGAATACTCAAAATACTAGACAACTAATCCGTAACTATATCAAAAACTGTAACCTGACTACAGCTGTCTGGTTAGACGTGGAGCAACACTTATCTTACGTGGCTTATGATAAAAAGTTCACAGACAAGTCCGCGCAGATGCATCTGAACAAATATGTGATAGAATTTAACAAGATCATGGAGAAGAAGAATAAAAAGAAATTCCAAAAGTACAACGAAACAAAAGAATTTTTAGAATCCGTTACAGTCATGATTGCCGATGAGGTACATCACTCAAAAGCAGATACGTGGTACACGTCTCTATCACTCTGTGAAAATGCCATTTACCGTGTAGGTTTAACCGGGACTGTAGACAAGAAAGATAAAATGGGTTGGCAAAGACTGCAAGCACTATTCAGTCAAGTTGTAGTACGGGTATCGAATGAGTACTTGATTGATAAAGGTATCTCTTCAAAACCAACCATTCGATTACTGCCTATTACTGAGCCCCGCAATATTGAACTGGCTAGTAACTTCTTGGAAGCGTACAAGCTAGGCATTGTGGAAAATGAATACCGCAATAAGATTATTGCAGACCTAGTTGAGTCTTACCATAAACGCAAGCCGGGAGGTATTCTAGTAAGCGTAAAAGAGATTGCACATGGGGACTATATCTTAGAAAATCTTCGGAACAGGGGATTAGAAGTTGAGTTTATTCATGGCGGGTCAGATGCAGACCACCGAGCTACACAGCTAAGCAGATTCTCTAAAGGGGAACTAAAGATTCTCATTGCAAGTACGATCATCGATGAAGGGGTCGATATGAAATCAATTGGCTGTATGGTGCTAGCTGCGGGAGGTAAATCCATGAGACAACAGCTACAGCGTATCGGTCGTGGACTCCGACTAAATGGCATTGATGGGAATAGCGTTATGGTATTCGACTTCTACGATCAGACAAACAAGTTCCTACTCAATCATTCGAAAGAACGGATTAAATTATTCTCTGAAGAAAAATTCGATGTGAAAACGCTCGGTAGCTAACGGGGACAGTAATGTCCCTATATTTTTATTTTAGCTATTGAATATTTTACAGAATGTGTTATAATGAAATCAAACCTGTATCAGGATAGGAGGAGCAGATGGATGGAATATGGTGTGTATTTAGAGACATCTGTTGTCAACCTGAAGCCTAATGTATTAGCTTTTTTAACAAAAATGGTGGACAAAGCCAAAGAAGTAAAAGATTTTGCCATTGCTTTTAAGAAAAAAGAGTTAGCAGAGTTAGGCGGAAAAGACAGCAGAACAGTATCTCGTTATTTAAAAGTGTTAGAGGAAAAAGAAATCATTCAAACAAAAGGTGTACGAGGACGAGCAGGTGGTACAGTGGTTATGTTTAACACTGACCTTATCCGATTCGACACTTCTGATAAAGCACTCATTAACGAAGAAGGGGTGAGCATTGACGATATCGCAAAGCGTAAGCTCCCTAAGAAAGAAAAGGAACCTAAAAAGAGTTCACGAAACAGACGAACAAAACAACAGATGCTACAAGACAAGTTACTTCGTGGAGAAAAACAAGCCAAGCTAGATGAAATGCATAGTAAACTGCATGATCTTGGTGGTGTCCCGAACTGGGAATGGTTTAAAGAAACAGATAACCCCGTAGGAAACTACCGCACATATTTATTATCCCGTTTATACAATCGTTATGCAGTACTATTTACAGACAGACATAATGCAGAAGTAAACGTGTATGGGGAAGGCTCACCAATCAAGCCGTTAACAAATGACTACGATTGCCTTCCAGCGGATTTCTATTGTTCTTCTAGATGGGTACAATTTGAAAAATTCCGCTTATTCTGTGAAGAGCAGAAGATAGAACCTGCTACATACTTATCAGCACAGTTTAATCGCTCTATCTTTACAGCTAATGGGAAGTCACAACAAAAAGCATTACCATTTATCAACGCACTTATGTCTGACGGAAGCTATGAAGCGTATAGACAATACTGTGATTACCAAAAACAAGTAAGTTATGCTTATGCTGCTTATGGTGAAATTCCGATTAAGTTCGGAGATGATGTAGTCGTACGAGCACTTGTTGAAGCGTATGATACAGCAGATGCTGGAGTAGGTTTATTACAGTACAAGCATGCAATCCAAGATTTCTTAACAGGAACTGGCTCAGGTGAAAAAGAAGTAGCATTAGTAAACTTCTACCGCATGACAGAAGACAACCTATTAAACAAAAATGTTTCATTTAAGACACGCAACACAATTAAGAAATTCCTTTTGACACAGTCAATGATTCTTACAGGTGGTATCTCTTCACTACCGGGTTACTACATCTTCGGTTCCGAGCATACTCAAGTTGTTTTAGGGTCAATCAAAAAGCTAGCTAATTCAGCTTACGAACAAACAACATTAGAGAAACGCGCATTAGGTTTACTCGCACTTCCTACAGCAGATGAAGATAAGCAAATGGAAGTAGGGGCTAGTTACCGCTACCAACTAGACGTGCTGGATGAAACACGCCAAGTATTAAACCTAATCATGGATAGAAAAGGATTGTATATCTCTCTAGCAGATTTACAAGAAGCATTCAAGGAGTACGGAAAAGAAATGATTCCACTTGATGATTACTCTGTACTAGACACAGATAAGATTGTCAAGTTCATTAGCAGTCAAGATGAGCAAGCCCAACCTGAAGAATATAACTACGATGAGATTGTAACAAAGCGTACGTACAAGGTTTACGGAGGAAATTCTGGAGCGGATTTAGAGAACACACTGCAGGACTTCATGAGGTCGTAGCATATGATTATGTTACAGACCTCTTTACAATCTAGGTAAGACATGCTATAATAGCCACTGTACACAAGGAGGAGGAACAGAAACATGTCAGTAAATCCGTTACAGCAACAGATTTTAAGAAAAGCTATAGAGTCCTCTATCTTCTCTAAAGAAATCCTTCCTAAAACTCCATCGTCCGTATTTGATGGTAATAAGGTTTATGAGGAGCTAGCAGGAATCCTTAAGCGATATTATCAAACAAGCAATACGGTTATTACAGAAGAAGCTTTTTTAACTTTAACACAAGATAAGCTAGATCGTATGAACAAGGACGCAGCTACGCAACAAGAATACTTTTCAGCAATCAGTGATCTTTACATAGTGCGTAACAGCGGTAATGACGATCTTATAGATGAAAAAATTGAGAAACATTTAAAGAAACACATGCAACTAGACTTATTGAAAAAAGCTGCTATGAACTTGGACAAGGATGAAGTCATGGAAAAGATGGCTGATGACTGGCGCGATATCATGATGCTAGATGTCAGTGGTAGAAATCAAGAGATTATCAATGTCCTAGACGATACTGAGTATAAGCGCAAAGCGTTATCTACTCTATATGAAAATACGATTCCAACAGGATTCCCAGCTGTAGATGCCTTGAACAGTGGAGGCTTAGCTAAAGGGGAGCTAGGAATTATCGTAGCCGCTTCTGGTACTGGTAAAACATTAGTATTGACGAATTTAGCTACTAACTATGTAAAGCTGAAATACAACGTTCTTTTTATTGCTCTTGAGGAATTGGAGAACAGAATGATTCTTAAATTTGAGCAGTCGATGCTTCGTGTATCTCGTAGCCAGATTCTGACAGGTGCCCGATTGAATGAAGAGAACTTTAACATGTACCAAACAGTTTACAAGAAAAATAGAGACAAGTTGGGTAACCTGTTCTTTGCACGATATTCTCCGAACACGATTACTCCTGCTAAAGTAGAGCAGCTTATCTCAGATGTAAAAATTAGACAAGGTATCGATATTGACGTTGTGTTAATCGATTACCCGGACTTACTTCGTAACCCAAAAGCTACAGGGAATGAAGCAGAAGATGGGGGCAGACTATTCGAAGAAATGCGAAGAATCGCACAAGACTTTAGTGTAGCTATGTGGACAGCTTCTCAGATGAACCGTACAGCTTACAATGCTTTAATCAGAACTGCGGAGCATATGGAGGGAGCACACCGTAAGAAGAATGCGGCAGAGCTTGTATTAGCAGTTAACCAGTTGCCTGAAGAGTATAGTGCAGGGTACATGCGACTATATGCGGATAAAGTGCGTAACCCACCTGAAGGACCTTATGATAGAATGATTGGTTTAAAGGTTGTGGGTAGTGCCCAGACTGTACGAGAGTATTCAAGTGAAGAAGAGAAGAGACAGCATATTGCTCTCCTAGAGGAAGCAGACAGTAGAGCGGAGCAATCATTCAAAGGAAAAAAGCGTGAAAAGAAAGGTGCTGCTCCTGATTACGGTGCAGAAATTAATAGCGCAATCAATAGAATGAGAGGGGAAGGACAATGAACAATAAAGACATATTTGATCTTATTGAGAAAACTTACGGGTACCCTAAACAAACTGAAGTACAGAAACATGTAGAGCGCTATGTACAAGACTTTTCGGAAAAGCATTTTCAGGAGCATGGTGAACTACCTGAGTACGTGGCTGTATCCCCGGAGGAGTACTCAGCCGCTCAAGACTTTGTAGATGAATTAACTATGCGTAAGCTTAACCCGGTACACCCTAACTTTAGCCATACTATTCTAGGGGTGCAGACTGCTAGAGGATTTGTAGAGATAAGAGTAGAGGAGGAAAGCAATGACTAAACTAGTTTCATTCACTGACTTCCATGCACATATATTCGAGGACTATGCTAACCCGGATGATGAATTTGTAAATGACCGATTCCGGGCGCAGATGGAAACCTTACAAAAAGTATTTGATATAGCAAGAGAACACAATGCTCCTCTCTTATTCTGCGGGGATTTATTCCATAAAAGAGCTAAGTTAGATGACGTAGTGTTTACTGCTGTATTCGATATATTCGCAAGTAATGAAGATGTACGAGTTTACATGATTCGAGGCAACCATGATTCCCGTACAAATGCTACAGTAACGCACCATTGGTTAAAACCGTTTAGCCATCTTAAGCATGTTACTGTGATTGATACACCTCGGAAGGTGTTCGTCCCCCATGATGACGGAGACTTCTTTATTTATGGTATTCCTTACTCAGATGATACAGCTTATCTAAAGCAGAAGATTAACGAGTTTGCAGACTATGCCAGTACAGAAGAAGACCCGGGGGTGCTAGCTGCTCATGTTGGAGTAGACGGAAGTGAAACAGGTAAGTACAGTCACCGCTTAGAAGGAGCGTTCAAAGTAGGGGATTTACGTCCAGACGTGTTTACCTATGTAGCCCTAGGTCATTACCATAAACGACAGTTCTTAGGCGGGTTGTATAATACTTTTTACATTGGTAACACAATCCAAACTAGTTTCTCAGATGAAGGTCAGGATAAGGGTGTAATGCTTATTGATCTTGAAAACATTGGAAGACCAGAGTTCATTCCTATTGAGAACAAAAAGTTTATTACTGTCACAGAGATTACAGAAGACGTACAGCAGATTATCAACAACAACTATGTACGATTCATTCTACCAAAAGAACAGGCGCAAGAAGTAGAGATATTCAAAGAGTCTTCTGATAACATCCGTGTAGAAATACAGAGAGAGTATAAAACAGAGACACGTATTGCTATAGATCGTACTTCCTCTGAGGTAGAAGCTGTTGAAGCATACACGAAGGAGTTTTACCCTGAGTCAGCTGCATTGGCTGTAGACATTATTACAGAGGCGTTAAACAATAGATAAACCAGAGGGTTATTCTTTACAGGATAACCCTATTTGTTATTGACAAATTATACAGTCTTTGCTATAATCTAGTTACAGACATAAGTTTAAGGAGGATACAGTAATGAAGATGGAATGGACAGAGCTAATAGCTGAAAACTTTCTTTCTTTCGAAAGAGTGGTGCTGAAGCTAGGGAATAGAGGAATTGTTCTTGTAGAGGGTGAAAACCTGACCAGTAACAAATTTAAGAGTAATGGTTCCGGTAAAAGTTCTTTACTAGAGCCAATGGTATACGCTATCTACGATACAACGTCCAAAGGAATTAAATCGGACGAGGTCATTAATAATAAAGTAGGGAAGAATACAGCGGTTATTCTAAAGGGTAAGCAGGGTAAAGATGAATACCGTATTGAACGGTATCGAAAGCACAAGAAACATAAAAACAAGGTGCTTCTATTTTTGAATGACAAAGAGATTACAGCTAAATCTACAGCAGACACAAATAAAATGATACAAGCTATTGTAGGAATCGATTACAATACATTTGTAAACAGCATTATGTTTTCACAAGGTTCCGGTGCAGGTCGTTTTGCTATCGCAACAGACAAAGAAAAGAAAGAAATTTTAGAAAACCTTGTTAACTTACAGGTATACGCAGATGCACAAGACATTGCAAAAAATAGAGTAAGAGATAAGGTGGCAGAGATTGCTACTAAAGATCGTGAAGAAGAACGTCTTCAGTGGGAACTTTCTCAGGTGGACAACCTAGAACAACAAGACAGACAACGATATGAGAGCACAAAAGCCTCTATCGAAAGAGAAGAACAGGAGTTTGAAAGAGTTAAAGAGGAAATGAACAACTATATCAATACGGCTGGGCAACAGATTCCTGACTTGATTAACCGCGCTGAGAAGCTTAAAGAAGACCGGGAGCTAATGAAGTCTAATGTAACTAATCCTCATGCACAAGCTGTAACTGAGGCAATGAACGCATTAAACGAAATAAGAAGTCAGCAGCGTCAGCTGGAGTACGAGAAGTCACAGCAGATTGAGGATTACAAAAAGTTAATGACCAATACGAACTGCCCTGTATGTGGCTCTGAACTTGATACTAGTCACAGAGACCAAGAGGTAGCTAGAATAAAAGGTAGCCTAAACCAGATTCTTAATAAGATGCAGCCCCTATCAGGTCAATTGAACCACTGGCAAGCCGTTCATGACGAAGCACATATTAGGTACATGCAGGTAAAAGAAGAGCAGGACAACATTGTAAATAACTACAGAGAGCTCTCCAATCAGATTGCTTTACTTGAAAGAGAGCAGCAAACATATAGCAACTACTTAAACAGCTATAAAGCAAAATTAAACACAATTACCGTTACACTTTCTAAGCTCCGAGAAGTTCCTGAGCCAGCTCCTAGGGACGAAGAAAGGAAAGCTATCCAAGAGAAGATAAAAGCCGTGAGAGACGCTAAGCTGAGCTTACATAAGGAGAAGAACCAGCTTGAAGATACAGTTAAAGTATTTTCAAACTCAGGAGTAAAATCACACGTACTTGATCTTATTACTCCATTCCTAAATGAACGAGCTAACAAGTATCTTGGGATGCTATCCGGGTCAGACATGGAACTAAGTTTCTCTACACAGACTCCTAAAAAAGATGGAGAAATGACAGAAAAGTTTGACGTTAAGCTAACCAATGCATCTGGAGGAGACAGCTACAGAGCAAACTCTGAAGGAGAAAAGAAACGTGCAGACCTAGCTATAGCATTAGCTTTACAAGATTTAGTAATGAGTGGGGCTAGAGGAGCTTCTAATGTAGTTGTGTATGATGAAGTATTTGACGCATTAGACAGTGTAGGGGCAGAGAACGTTGTTACTCTACTTAGAGAAAGACAGAAGGAGATTGGTACTATTTTTATCGTCACTCATAACGAAACATTAAAACCACTATTCGAACAAGTAATTACAGTTGTAAAAGATAAAACAGGCGTATCTAAATTAGATGAAGGAGAAGAGATAACATGAAAACAGTCATTAAATCAGACAACCTATTGAGTATTGAAGTCGATACAACTAGAGAGGGGAAGAAAACATTATTCCTACCCGTACAAGATATTCACTACTGGTACCCATTCAACATTAATTTTTACTATAAGTATTCCTCAGCAAAAGAACATTTATACCTAGTGCAGGACAAAGAGTACGAGGGAGAAAATATCTATAGTGTAAGAAGTTTAAAAGCTGCTAAGCCTTTACAGGATAAAGGAGGCACCCCGTTTAACCCAGAAGTGTACAAGCGTAATTTGCTTATCATGAGTAAAGCGCAGTCACTCGGTCTACCAATCATCACGGATGACTATACATTGGAAAAGGTACAGAGAGGATTCAAAACATTTGATAAACTTCTCGGTTTAGTACGAGCAGCTATTCAGCAGAGATACTTAAGAGAGAATGATGAAGCGTGGTTCGTACCAGAGGTTCCTACTAATTCATGGGACATCGAACTGTACGGTCAGGCAACTCCTCAGGAGCTAGCAGTGTTAGAGGAATTTGGAGAAATGTACTCCATGCTAACTTTAATGCGTAAGATCGCAGAAGGGAGATAATTATGCTTAAAAAGGTCTGTAGTAAATGTAAACAAGCAAAGCCTTTAGAGACTGGGTTTTACAATGAAAAGCCCAGTAAAGACGGAAAATCCGGTCACTGTAAAGCCTGTATGGATGCTACCCATAACAAATACATAGAGGAAAACCGAGATAGATGGAACGACTATATTAGAGACCGCTATCTGGAGAACCATAATGTAAACTTTGGGGACGTAGTCTATGGCAGGCTGGCAACGTATGAGAATAGTCTACACTCTATCAAAAAGTATAAATTTAAAATTATGTGGTTCCCCTATAATAGACTAGGTGGACGTGTTATGATAGAGTGGGCTGTAAAAGACAACCCTAAATGGATGCCTCTGCATATACTAGATGAAAAGAAATGTAGAAAGTGTAGGAAGATTCGTAGTGCAGAGAACGGGTTCTACGATGGTCATGTCTGTAAGTCATGTGTACTCAGAAGAGATAAAGAAAGACGACTAGAGGCACAAGGGAAAGATACAACCTATGTAGAGGAGCAGGTTATTCTCCGTTATATCAAAAATAGGCTTAAGCTAAAAAGTTATACAATCGATATAGAGCCTATAAAGACAGAAGAGGAAAAAGGGATTATTCAAGTAACATACTGGAGGTAGGGAAAGATGTTTTTAGACTTAGTTAGACAGGAGCTAGGTGCTAGTAAGAGTACAGCAACACATGATCGATTTTGCTGTCCATTCTGTGACGACTCAAAATATAAGTTTTATGTACACAAAGAGTCAGGGCTATGGTGTTGCTTTAAATGTGACGAGGGGGGAAACCCGGCACAGTTTGTAATGAAACACTATGAAGAGTCTTATGCTGAAGCTATTGATACTTTAATGGTTTATGACTACGATGTTAAAGCACAACAGAATGGATATAGCTTTAGTAAGTTTGACCCGAACTTGACAGAGGAAGAGAAGCTGTTACTGTTTATAAGCTCGGGAGGGAAGGCACCGGAAGAAGATGAGGCAAAAGTAACCTACACATTCCCGGCTGTTCCTACGAACTGTAAAACGCTAGCAGCTAACTTTAACAACCCAGAGGCATATCCATTCTTTGCTTACTTACACGGACGAGGTGTAACACTGGAACAGATTCACCAACATAATATTTCTTATGTTATAAATGGAACAGTGGACTTGATTAGCGTAGATGGCACCCCAAGACAGCTTAACTTGCGGAACCATGTTGTCTTTTATACATTCGATGAAAACCGCAAGCCACTGTACTGGAATACACGAAGTATAGAAAAGAATGCATTTATTAAATCGTTCAATGCACCGAGTAAACCTACAGAGTATTCAAAGAACAATACAATCTTTAACCTGAACAATGTGAAGTATGCAGATAAGATCGTTGTACACGAGGGTGTGTTTAACAGCTTTATGACTCCGGGATGTGGAGTAGCTACTTTCGGTAAGCAGGTTACAGATGAACAGATTCGTGTTTTACTAGAGAAAACACAAGAAAAGAAACAACCTATCTATCTCTATTTAGATACAGATGCATGGGAGCAGATGATTAAGGCAGCTAATAAGATTCACGCTGCAGAACCAAACCGATTAGTCTACTATGTATTCAGCGGTAGCGACCTTGATGCCAACGACCTAGGTATGGAAAAGGTTCAGGAGCTTATTGATAATGCCTTTCTCGCAGATGCAGAAGGCGAGCTAAAACTACTTTTACTAAATTCATAGAAAAGGCTTGACTATATTTTCACTGTATGCTATTATATGGTTATAGACATGAAGGAGGGATAGTGAATGAAATATATTATCTTTAGTGGATACTCAGATGACATAGTCAAGCTGGTACCAGAGTTAGTTCATGATGAACTAAGTTTTACATACTTAGCAGACGATAGTAAAGTCGCTATTATGTACCCAGACAAAGTAGATACACAGAAAGCAGTACTACGATTCAAACAGTACGGGCTGTTACACCACTATGAATTAGAAAAATTGAGCAACATGCAAGAGTTTGAGAACTTTTTAAGAAGACTACATGAGGAGGAGAAACATTGAAAGAGATTGAAGTTTTGTACTTAACACAGGAAGATTTAATTGCACCAACACAAGGGTATGAAGGTGACTTTGCATATGATGTATACGCTAGTGAAGGGCGTTTAATCCCTTATGGCACATTTAAGTCTGTTGTCATTCCAACTAACCTAAAGGTAGCATTTGACCCGTTTGAAGCAGGTATGTTAGCAGCATTACGAAGTGGAGTTGCTTGTAATTCACCGTTAATTATCCCGAACTCACCGGGAATCATCGAAGGTACATACAGAGGAGACATTGGTATCATTGTCCGAAACACGTTTCCAGATAATACACCCTCAGACTTCGTATTTGACGTGAAAGGTAATAGGATTCCTTTAAGCCAAGTACCAAGTCCAGTTAAGAAACAAGCTCGTGAGTTCTTCGAGCAAGAAACAACTATGCTAGGCTACGATTCAGTTGCGGAAGGAAATGGTAAACATTATTTTAAAAAGGTAGTACCTCGTGGGACTGTTTATGTAGCTAAAGGTACTCGTATTGCTCAAATTTTCTTTGCGGACAAGATTAAAGCTAACTTTAAAGGGATTGATAGTTTACCAGATTCTGTTCGTGGAGAAAATGGACGAGGTTCCTCAGGCTTAGATAAAAAGTAAGGAGGGTACTCATGGCTGATAAGGAGAATGAAATCCTAAAGTTTATGGAGAACATAATTTACCTTAGAACTAACAAAGATAAGGAAGGCTTACTTACTCTTATGGAAGAAGGGGAACAAAAGAAAGTGACCCTAGACCAAGTAGGAGATGCCCTTATTCAAATCATCGATGACGTAGCAGGATACACAACAGCTGCAGTTAATGCATCACAACAGTTACAAGAAGCTAGGTTGAAAGCAATTATTGAGGCTTTACCTAGTAGCACACAGGCTTTAGTAAAACACAAATTCGAACAAGCAGAAGACGATCTGCTTACAAGGAGAGAAAATTAATCATGAAAAAACATTACTCACAAGAACCAATCAAAGCTGAACACTTATATGACTTCCTAGACTGTGTAGTTAACCGCAATGTGAAAGACGAGGCAACAGCTAAACGAGTGCAGCGCTTATCAAAATATACAACAACATTAACAGATGTTGCAGTAGTGGTAGAGGCGATGATTACTCCTTACCAACAATACCAAACTCATTTAATCTCTCGTTTACAAGTATTAGAGATTGTAATGCAAAAGTTAGGTGCTACACCTGAAATGTTCCAAGAAGCTGCAGTAGAGTATGACAAGCAGTTGAAAGAAGCTGAAGAGCAACTAAAAGCTGCTACTGAACAGGTAAAAGCTGAGAAGGAAGCTGAAGCTACTTCAAAAGTGGATGAGATCAAAGAAGAAATTGAAACAAACGAAGTGACTGAAAAAGAATGACGGAGCCTACACATGTCCTCTGCCGTGAAACGGTGGAGGATGACTTAGATGTATATAACATTAGAGGCAAATACTATGAGATATACAGCATAACTGAGGATACATACGAAGTTGCTGTGGAGCCGGGGTTAGACATCGATGAAATAATTATCAAAAAAGATGACCCATCTTTTCTTGTAGTATTTAAAAAGGAGGACTAGCATGGGAAAGTACTCGAAAAATAAGGGAAGCGGCTATGAGTTAAAAACAGCTAAGTTTATGTCTGCTTGGTGGGGTGGGAACTTTTCACGAGTTCCTGCTTCAGGCGGACTACACTGGAAAGGTGACCAACGTGTAGCAGGGGACATTATCCCTCCTATCGGTCTAGACTTCCCCTTTGTCATAGAGTGTAAGAAGAGGGAAGAATGGAGTATGGAGCACATTCTCCTAGACATTGGACAACCTAAGGAATGGTGGAGTCAAGTAGTTACAGACGGACGAAGAGTAAACAGAACTCCTCTATTAATCTTTTCTCGTAACCGTGCTAAGGACTTTGTTATGATTCCACACCAAGGTTACATTTATAGACAGATTAAAGACACCTCTCATGAACATTTTAGAACCTCTGTAACTATTAAAAACATTAGAGATGAAGTACAGTCGTTTGATGTAATTGTTACAACCCTAGATACGTTTGCTAAAATTCCTATTGTTGACTTAGTTGAATACGGTAAGACAGTAGCGTGGGACAACTACGCAGACCAATATGAGGAGTGATTAGATGCCTAAAGTAGCTCAAGGTAGACTTAATGTAGGATGGCAGACAGTTATGAGCCTTCTAGCTAGAGGGAGCCACCAATTTGAAGAACGGAATTTTTTACCTAAACTTCCTGAGGGAGTCTATGTACATGCTGTATACAATGAATACACAACAGCTAGTTTTTGCTTTATCCTCAATAGTAAAGAGTCTGTAGAGGGCTGGACTAGTTACGTAGAAGAGGGCGTACAGATTCCTCAATCACCTGCAGCTCTTGACGCAATGCGTAAAGTAGTTGAAACAGATAAGTTACCTGAGAACATTATCAAGACAATGAGTCTACAAAAGCTTATGATGAACCTTAAAAATGATTTCAGAGAAGATGCTGATTCAGGTATCAACCCAGACATGACGATTGAAGAATACTTGAATAATTTATATAACTAAACAGAATAAATAAATTTCCCCTACAATGTAGTTACAGTAAATCTATATATGGGGAAATTTTTAAGTTTTTAGACTGTACAAATACTATATTGTGTGTTACACTGTTATTACAGCAAAAATATTATAACCTAGAGAGGAGATACACAGACATGGCAGAAATGCAAATTGTGAATCGAGGAAACACTATCGAGTTTTATGACCCGAAGAAAGTAGAGGCTTACCTAAACCGTTACGTACCGGAGGGAACAAACGTAAATAGTTTAGTAGGAGCAGTTTCAGAGTTTGTTCAAATTGAGGACAAGGTGACAAGCTTAAAAATCCAACAAGAGCTTTACTCACTCGTAGAGGGTCTTATCTCTGTACATGAGTCATTCTGGCAAGATGTAGCAGGTTGTATCAAATCAGATATTCTTCGTAAAGAAGTATTCAACAACCGCGGGTTTACTAAAGGCTTAAAGAAAGTATTCGAACTAGGAGAAGCTAGTTTCCAGTATACAGACTTCTATAAAACATATACAGACGAAGAAATGGAAGAGCTGCAAGATTACATCGAGAATACTCGTGATTACTATGTAAACCACGCAGGTGTACATATCGCATATGACCGTTACACGACTGTACAGATTCTAAAAGAAGAAGTAAATGGTAAGATGATTACAACAGGAACCAAGAAGATTGAAACTCTTCAAGAGCGATATATGGCTATCTCTATGTTCCTACACATGAATGAACCTAAAGAGAAACGTATTCAGTATGTAAAAGAAGGATACGATGCAATGTCCGGTGTAGAGATTGCAGTAAGTATGACCCCTGCAACGCCTACATTCATGAATGCTGGTCGTCCGAGCGGTAACTTATCAAGCTGCTTCGTAGGTATGGTAGGTGACTCTATCGATGATATCTACCGTGAAGCTGAACAGTTTGCTAAAGTATCTAAGAATGCTGGGGGTTATGGCTTATACTTTGGTAAAGTTCGTTCGTTAGGTTCGAGTATTCGTGAGAAGCCGGGTTTAAGTTCCGGTTCAGTACCATTCATGAAACTATTTGATGTAACAGCAGGTACAGTAGACCAACAGGGTAAGCGAGCTGGAGCTGTTACAATCACTCTAGACATCTGGCACCGTGATTTAAGTGACTTCTTAAAAGCTCCACTTAATAACACAGCCTTGGAGAAGCAGATGCATAAAATCTTCCTAGCAGTGTCTATCCCGGATATCTTTTTCCGTAAGCTACAAAATGAAGAAGACTGGTATCAATTTGACCCTAAAGAAGTATCCGATGTTATGGGATGGTGCTTAGAGGATTGCTATGACGAAACAAAAGAAGGCGGAACATTCTCAGATCGTTATGAGAAATGTGTAGAGGCATACAAAGCAGGTTACCTACAACTAGTAAACATTATTGACCCTTGGGACATTATCGCAGAGATTAATACTACTCGTGTAGAAAAAGGACATCCTTTCTTATTCTTCCGTGATACAGTTAACCGTGATAACCCGAACCAAGGTATGATTTACTGCTCTAACTTATGTACAGAAATCACAATCACTATGTCTCTACCAGAAATCACTACAGAAGTAATCACAGTGAATGGTGAGCAAGTAATCGCTGAGTACATGAAACCGGGAGATACACCAACGTGTAACTTATCTTCTATTAACATGGCTAAGATTGCTAAGATTCGTATGGCTGGTGGAGACTGGAAGAAACATATTGAAGAAACAGTTGAAGTACAGTACCGCATGTTGTCAAACGTAATCTTCCAAAACTCTCACGATGAAATGGAACAAACAAAGCTAAGCTCGTTCCGTAAGCGTGAAGTAGGTCTAGGTGAGATGGGTAACGCTCATGCTCTAGCTATCTCTAAGATTGCTATTGATACGGACAAGGCAAACGATTGGTTAGATGAAGTAAACGAAGAGATTTCTTACTACCTTATCCGTGCTAGTATGAGAAAGGCTAAAGAGACAGGAGATATTGCTCCAGCATTTGCTACTTCTAAGTGGGCAGACGGTAGTTACATTCGTGAGAAGTTCATGATTCATAGTAATGAACCAGAACGCTGGGAAGCTCTTGCCGAGGACGTTAAACGTTATGGTATGTTTTCTACTGTACTACGTGCAACGGCTCCTACAGAAACGATCTCGTATGTTGCTAATACAACAGCAGGTGCAGACCCTATTTTCGGTAAAGAGTACACACTAGAAAAAGCAGGGTTAAAAACAAACATGGTAGCACCTGACATTGATAGCACGAACTTCTTCTACTATAAAGATGCGTTCATTATCAACAAAGAGAAATTCTTAGAAGGTGTAGGACGTAGACAGCGTTGGATTGACCAAGCTTCTTCAACTAACTTATACTACATCAAAGATGATTTAGATGCATTAGACATTTTACAAGACTATATCATTGCTTGGAAGAATGACGTAAAAACACTTTACTACCACCGTGGACAAAGTCTACAAGCTTATGAGGCTGCTTGTGAATCCTGTAGTGGTTAAGTCTTTTACGAGACTATGTACAGGATAGTATGTTATAATGAGTATAGAGGGTAAAACCTCTATACTTTACTTATAACGGAGGAGAATACTATGGAGAATTGGAAAGACATTAAAGGGTACGAGGACTACTATGAGGTCTCTGACTTAGGTAGGGTAAGAAACAAGAAGAGAGGTAACATTCTTAGCCCTAGTACAAACAGTCGAGGGTATAAGCAGCTGGAGCTAGGGTACAACGGGTTTACAAGAGTTCAGTTACATAGATTGGTAATGCGTACTTTCGTGGGTGACAAGCCTTTTGAAGGAGCGGAGATCGATCATGTAGACGGGAATAAGTTAAACAATAGACTGGATAACTTAGAATATGTAACTCATGCGGAAAATCTTAGACGATGGGCATTAAGAGCTAGTGAGCCTTTTGTAGCTGTTTCCCCTGAAGGGGTAGAAAAAGATTACATTGTTCAAGCTGACTTATGTAGAGACTACCCTGAACTAGACTTTAGACACGTTTCTGCCTGCTTACAGGGAAAACTCCCGCAGCATAAAGGATGGAAGTTTTATTATAAAGATGAGAGCAAAAGAAAAACATTTCAGAAGACATATAGAACTAGACCTTTTATTGGTACAGACCCTAACGGGGTTGAGTATGTAGGATACAGTCAGACAGAGTTTGCAGAAGAGCATGGGTTAAAATTTTATGGAGTTAGCAATTGTCTAGTAGGTAAGACCAAAACCCACAAAGGCTGGTCATTCAAATTTAAGGAGGAAGCTAATGACTGAGCAACAACGAATTGAAAAGGCTAGAGAAGCTATTATTGGTATATTCCGAGCATATGAAGTTGAGACAGGCTGTGTAATCTCTGATGAGAAGTACGATCACGTTAGATGGTTGCTATCAGTAGCTAGAGAGGCTAAGGAGGGACAATCTAATGCGAAAGTACTCAGATGTTAAAAAGATGTCAGATGAAGAGCTAAAAGAAGAGTTTGCATCTGTAGCAGAAAGAACGAAGAAGTTAGCAGAGTATGTAGGGAATGTTAACAATGACGATGAAGAAGAAAAATTCAGTTCTGACGTAGCAGGATGCATTGAATCACTCCACGACTTACGCATGGTAATTACCGCTAAATATTTTAAAGTATTAAAATAGGAGGGGTTATATGGATATGTCAGAAGCGCTAAGCTATATGATGCAAGGTCAAGTAGCGTCTGTAGATAATGGAAGCTTTGACTACTACGTAATAGACAGTGCTCATATGATTAAAGGTATGGCAAGCTGTGACCCAGAGCACTATGAAGTTACGAAGGAAGAGCTACAGAAGATTGCACAAGGTAACTGGTACCTAGTCAACTTCCCAACAGAAAAGAGTACAGTTCCTGATCGCATAGAACTTCGTAAGAAAATCCAAAGTATTGCAGAAAATATTGTAGCAGAGATAGACCATGGAGAATGCTTCTACGAATTAGAGGTGATCGGTGATTTCTGCGCTAAGTTAGATGAGCTAAAGGAACTATCAATCGAGCATTATAATCAAAATAAAAATTGTTAAACTACCAAACAGGGACTTGATTTTATATCTTGTCCCTGTTATAATAGGTACTGTAACATACAGAGATGTTAGAGGGGAGCAGTACAATGGACAAGTGGGAGAGGAAGACAGGTTACAAGATGGCTAGTGACCGGGATGTAGGATATAGGGGCACCAAGTTCGATAAGAA
>Ga0209463_1000696_pt1 | contig 23599 bp, 18 predicted proteins | sample AgamicMgSfrz_FD_187169 | JGI IMG/M metagenome (GOLD analysis project Ga0209463, IMG submission 187169) | Agave microbial communities from Guanajuato, Mexico - Mg.Sf.rz (SPAdes) (version 2) | ecosystem: Host-associated > Plants > Phyllosphere > Phylloplane/Leaf | place: Guanajuato, Mexico... | reverse complement strand
GCGTTATGGTCTTTTTGAACTCCAAGCAGAGGTAACAAATGGTACATTGACTGTTGAGTTTAATGTAGATGCCAAAGCAAAAGATAGCTCGTTTCAATTGGATGATGTGGAGTTATACAAGACAGGGGAAAAGCCTGAGGGTGGAAACAAGAATAACGAGCCATTCCAGTATCCATCTGAAAAATATCCGGAGGGGCATACCTGGAAATTTTGGGGCGATTATCTTCATGAAAAGGGTATGAAATTTGGTATCTACTATAATCCGCTATGGATAAGTCCTGAGGTTGTTAAACACCCAAATAAATATATTGTCCAAGGAACAGAAAATAATCCAGGTGGACCCACATATGTAGCAGATCTAATTGATAAAGGTAATCCGAATGATCCGACAGATGGGGATCGATTTAATGGTGGACAAGGTAATGACCGTTCACTTTATTGGCTGAATGTGAACCATCCAGATGCTGAAAAGTATTTAAAAGGTTACATCAAATTTTTTGCAGAGCAAAGGGCAGAATTTCTCCGTGTTGATTTCTTGTCATGGTACGAAAGTGGAAAAGATCCAAATATAGGAACTGTGGGACAAGCACATGAAGAACAATATGAAACAGCACTAAAGTGGATGTCCGAAGCAGCTAAGGAAAATAATATCTTACTAAGTCTTGTTATGCCAAACCTATCTAACCATGGAGATCTCGAACAAAAGTATGGCGATATGATCCGAATTGATGAAGATACGTTTTCAGGTGGCTGGGACCATATCAGTGGTAGACGTCAAGAATGGCAGTCAGGTTGGTCACAATGGGCAAATCCTTTTCAGGGGTTTACAGGATTCTCCGATATTTCAGGGCATACAAGCATGATATTAGATGGGGATTTCCTACGACTTAATACATTCTCCGGAACTAATGCAGAAAATGAAAAGAAAACAACCATGTCTCTCTTTGCACTTGCAGGGTCTCCCATCACAATTGCCGATCAGTATGACACTATCGGTGACAACTATAAATACTATCAAAACACCGAACTTATTGAATTCAATAAAATGGGGTTGGTTGGAAAGCCAATTTATAAAAGCGCTGTTCCATATGAGCAGTCAAATGATAGCCGTGAAAGCCAGCAATGGGTAGGACAATTGTCAGACGGATCATGGGTAGTCGGCTTGTTCAATCGTAAGAATGTAAACCAAACGTTTAATTTTAATTTTAAAGATGAACTAGGAGTTGAAAAAGGCGAGGTTCGGGATGTATGGGCTCATAAAGACTTGGGTACTCAGTCATCTCGTTTAGTAACACTTGCCCCGCATGACAGCGCTGTCTATAAAATTGTACCAACAAACACGGACAAAACTTTTCAAGCAGAAGTTGCTTCTTATTCTAAAGGAGTTAAATTCGCAGACATAAGCAAAGGGCATGAGGGATTTGGTTATCTAAGCTTTAATAAAAAAGAGCAAAGTGTCACATATAAGATCAGTGCCCCAACAGCAGGGGACTATAAGCTGAACTTAAAATATTCTGCAGATAAATATAGTGGAGCAACACTTAATGTAAGAGATGTGGAAAAGGGGAATAGCACTTATTCAAAGCCAGTTTCATTAGAAGCGACGCATGGTCGATGGAAAAAAGCGAGTACAAAAGTTAAGCTTAAGGAAGGAACAAACCTTGTAACGGTTAATTTTGCTTCGGGTAACTTTAATTTTGATTCCATTGCACTAGATAACACCACAGGAACATCTCTGCAAAATGGAGATTTCAAAGACGGGTTTGAAAACTGGGGCCGTAGCAACATGGTTAACCAATCTATTGTGGATGGGGCTGTCAAAATTTCTAGTATCGGTAATGAAGCGTTTAATTCTGATCTTTGGCAGTATGTTGTTCCAAAAGCAGGTACCTATAATCTGACTGCCAGCGTCAAACAAAACGGAAATTTTGATGAAGCTTACCTTTATATAGAAAACGGTAGGCATAAGCAAATAGTAGAGGTTCCTAAATCCAGTGCCATGAAAACTGTTACAATTTCTAAAATAAAAGTATCGAAAGGCGACGTCCTGAAAATCGGAAATATCGCCAATGCACAAACTGGTGGGTCTTTGGTAATTGATAATATCCAGCTCACACATGGTTATCAGAATAAGGATTTTAAGAAGTAATTTTAAAAAATTTGACATACTGATACTCGCACTCTAAAAAAGGACATGATCAGTATGTCAAAATAGAATTTATCTCTGACTCATAGAAGAATGCTGAGGGACGGATTCATGAATATGGGCCATAATTAGTGAAGAGAATATGAAGTCCCCCCTAAGCCAATCAATAATTCTCATAGAGTAGATAAAACGTATTTTGTAGTAAAGGGTCAATAGATGTATATATATGGTACGACTGATTCAGAAGGAAACACCATTGATTTTCATCACGGTAAAATAAGAAATTACAGGACTATAAAGAAAGTAATTTCTATATGAAAATTTTTCGAATTTTTAATATTCCAACGCTTCATATAATAACTTCTAATAAAAATTCACTATGACCTAGTAATTAGAAATTTAATTACTGAATAAAGAATATGTATAGGCATTTAAATAAGATAAGTTGTTCTATGAAGATCAATCTACCCGAAATCAGAAAAATTTCATTTACAGGTTATTTAGAGTACAGGGTAAGAACAAGCTTTCCTAAGAGTCAACATGCCTCTTTCAATTAAATTCAATCTTTGAAATAAACCCTAAAAATAATAGCAGAGAATAATATTTTTAGGGTTTTATTCCTTCATACTTATCCTATTCTTTTTTTAATACTAGTCCCCAAGTACCTTGCGGTTTTTATACCAGAACACTTAAAACTAAAAAGATTCTTCAAATGTAATAATGAAAACATTCATATAGTAGAAGTTATTTTGATATTGTATTAGAGGAGGCAAGAAATTATTCAATCCTTTTCTGTTTATTAAGTCCTTATTCTTTTGGTATTGTAATAAATATTTTCCATAAGTAATGGATTTTAATTAAATTTTTAAAAGTTTAAAGTTATAGATATAATGATCTATTTTCACATTTTTTTCAACATAGTTCCTATAAAATGTTATCCGCTTTCATTCTTGTAAGATCATGTAAGTGAGGTCTTAATACCCATCTATGGATTCTTTAAATCGATAGTTGACAGAACATTTTGTAATTAATTATATTAATCTGGTGTTAATTAAATCTTTTATCCAAGAGGTGGAACATGAATCTATCAAAAAAGTCGTTACGTGTTTTAGCAAGTCTTTCCATTGCGGCTACTGTTGGTTTAACAGCAACAGCCCCGAACGTTCTGGCGGTTACTCAACCTGAAGCCGATACTCCTTTAACAAAGGACAAACTTCAAAAGCTCTCTGTTCAGAATATTGAAAAACTTCCTAATGGTGTAAAGCTGGATTTAGGAACAAATGAAGCCTATATTCGTATATTTGACAAAGATCTAGTCAAAGTTTCTGTAGTGAAAAAAGGTGAGAAAGAATTCGAATCAAGAGGAATTGCTAAAAAAGCGTCTGAATGGAAAACTCCTCACTTCCGTGCAAACGTTAGCGCAGATGTGTACACTCTAAAAACAGACGAAATCACAGTAGAGATTAAACTAAGCGAATTTGGAGTAAAGTTCCTTGATAAGAATGGAAATGTTATCAACGAGGACTACGTAAATCAAGGAAAGACATCCGGCTATGAAAATGGAAAGCCTTATGTATTTAAGAAAACTGACAAGAACGAAGATTTCTATGGTTTTGGTGAACAAGCTGGATTGGAGGTCAATAAACGTGGCGAAAGCATGGGTATGTGGAACACAGACGCTTACTCGTATACAAAAGACACAAAATATTTATATACGACTATTCCATTCTTTGTTGGTTTAAAAGATAAAAAAGCATATGGTATTTTCTTTGACAACACTCATCGTTCTTATTATGAAATGGCCAGTGAATCCGATGATTATTACTATTTCTATGCGAATGGCGGTAAATTAACGTATTACTTTACATATGGTCCGCAAATTAGTGATGTTATCGACCGATACACAGAATTAACAGGAAAAATGGATATTCCACCAAAGTGGTCATTAGGTTTACATCAAAGTAAATGGGGATACACTCCCGAAGAAATTATAAATGTCGCAAAAACATATCGTGAAAAGCAAATTCCATTAGACACCATGCACTTTGATATTGATTATATGGATGGTTATCGTGTGTTTACGTGGAACGAACAATATAAACAAGCATTAAAACAATTAAAGTCCATGCCTGGATTCCATGCTATTGCGATTAACGATCCCGCTGTTAAACAAGATGAAAATTATCGTATGTATCAAGAGGGAACAAAAAATGACTACTGGGCGAAAAACGCTGACGGCACTCCCTACATTGGTCCAGTATGGCCTGGAGATGCTGCCTTCCCAGACTTCTCTAAACAAGAGGTCCGCGATTGGTGGGCAAACAACCTTGGTGAGATACTCAATGAAGGGGTGGATGGTATCTGGAACGACATGAATGAACCGGCAGTCTTCCGTGACGATGATAAACAACATCATACACTCCCTCTTGACGCATATTTTGGAACAGAGGACAACAAAATTCTCCACTCTGAGTACCATAACTTATATGGGAATGATGAAACAGAGGCAACATATCAAGCATTTAAAAACCACAAGCCTGGCACTCGACCATTCGTCTTAACACGTGACATGTATGCAGGTACACAGCGTTATGCTGCCTTATGGACTGGTGATAACGCAAGTAACTGGGAACATTTACAAATGTCTCTTCCTATCAATATGAACGTAGGTATGTCAGGAGTATCATTCGTCGGTAACGATATTGGTGGTTTTGCAAATCGTCCAAGCCCAGAATTATTTGCAAGATGGATTGAAGTTGGTGCTTTCTTGCCATTTTCTCGTATCCACTATGATAGTGACGCAAAAGCCGATGTAAAACAAGGTCAAGAACCATGGGCATTCGGTCCGGAAGTTGAACAAATCAGTAAAAAGTATATCGACATGCGTTATCAATTACTTCCTTACCTCTACAACGAATTTAAAGAAGCAGCTGACAGTGGTAAACCAGTTCAACAACCACTTGTCTATCAATTTCAAAATGACAAGAATACACATGATATTAGTGACCAATATATGTTCGGTGACTCTATGATGCTTGCCCCAGTTGTAAAACAAGGTCAAACTTCTCGTGAAGTTTACTTACCGGAAGGTGTAAATTGGACGGATTACTGGACTGGAAAAGAATATAATGGTGGACAAACTATTACTATGGAAGCTCCGCTTGGTCAATTACCTATTTTCGTGAAGAAAGATTCGATCATTCCGACTCGTGCTGTGCAACAATACACAGATGAAAAACCATTAACAAATCTTGTTCTTGATACGTATGTAGACAAAAATGCTACTTATACGTTCTATGAAGATGATGGTAAGACCGAGGATTATAAAAAAGGTGCATATAACTTAACGAAATTAGATGTAATAAAGAAACAAAATAAAATTACATTCAAACAAAGACAAGAAGTTAAAAGGTACGAAGACTCTAAACTACAACAATATACATTAAAATTACACAATGTTGAACGCCCATCTAAAGTTCAAGCTGGTTTTAAAAAATATCAAGAAGTTCATTCACTTGATGAAACGCAAGGGAAACCGAATACATTCTTCTACGACACGAATGCAAAAGTGCTTTATGTAGCTATTCCAGCTGAAGAGAAGAAAGAAGTTCAAATTCGTTAAAGCTACGGTACGTACGGTATTGAAACAGAGGCGAAAGTTTGGATATGGAATAATATAAAAAGAAGGGGCTAACAGTATCGTTAGTCCCTTCTCTTCAAATCAATAAGGTGTAGAGGTAAGGAGTTAAAATGTATGTTACTGAAGAAGAAATATATAGTCATTATTTTGTCCTCTATTTTATTGCTATTAATGATCAAAGTCGTGGTAAATCACTCTATAGATTTACCTAAGAAACAACCAAAACGAGAAAAAACAGAGGTTGTGCTGAAAACTAAGGATATCCTTCACCATATCATGACAGATAAGGCTTCATATCAGCCAAATGAGACCGTTCATTTTACAACTCAATTACCGGATAAATATAAAAATGGAATTCTGAAAGTTACCTACTATCATTTAGATGATATTGTTTCTCGTCAAGAAATAAACATCAACAAAAATAAGGTCAAGTGGACATGGCAACCTCCTAAAAAAGATTTTCAAGGGTATTTAGTGAAAGTCCAGTTTGAATCCCATACTGAAAAGGACGAGCAAACGATTGCTGTAGATGTGTCAAGTGACTGGGGTAAATTTCCACGTTATGGATTTTTGTCAATGTTTCAAGATATGTCCATCAAAGATATGCAGTCTGTTATTTCTCGATTAAACCGTTATCACATTAATGGATTACAATTTTATGATTGGCATTACAAACATCATCAACCTATTAAACTAGAAAACAATGTTCCTGACACTCATTGGGAAGATATCGCAAACCGACCTACTTCGTTTCAAACGATTAAAACCTATATCGATTTAGCTCATCAACGAAACATGAAAACCATGGCCTATAATTTATTATACGGTGCTTTTGCAGAAGCTGAAAAAGACGGGGTTAAAAAGGAATGGCGAATTTTTAAAGATCAACAACAAACGGCTTATGATTACCATCCTTTACCTGATGAATGGAAGAGTGATGTTTTCCTAGTTAATCCAGCCAACCGTGAATGGCAAACTTATTTAACTAATCAACAAAAAAATGTGTATAAGTTCCTTCCTTTTGATGGCTGGCACATTGATCAACTAGGTGCACGGGGAAATGTATATGATTATGATGGGAATCCCTTGGCTTTAGATGAATCCTTGCCATCCTTTATCAAACATATAAAAACAGAGATACCAGATAAGCATTTAGTGATGAATGCCGTAAACCAATATGGGCAAAAGCAGCTGGGGCAATCTCCTATGGATTTCTTATACACAGAGGTATGGGAGCAATACAAATATTATAGCGATTTAAAACGTATTATTGATGAAAATAATGCGTATTCAAAAGGAAACTATAATACAGTTTTAGCAGCCTATATGAACTATGAATTTTCTAATCAGCCTGGCGAATTTAATACACCTGGTATTTTACTAGCAAACAGCGTAATTTTCGCATCTGGAGGAGCCCACTTAGAACTAGGAGAACACATGTTGTCAAAGGAATACTTTCCTCATAAGAACTTGAAAATGAGTCCAGACTTACAAAACAGGCTTTTGCATTATTATGACTTTCTAGTCGCCTATGAAAATTTGCTGCGTGATCATGCCCACGAGGTACCAGTTACTGTTCGTTCTTCTGATTGGGTGCATTTTGCATCCAAACCAGAACAAGGAAAAGTATGGGTGTTTGCTAAACAAAAAGTCGATAAAAAAATCATTCACTTTATCAACTTTTACGATGCGACCACACTTGAGTGGCGTGATACAAATGCAAATCAAGCAGAACCTCAAAATCGTGAAAAATTAACGATTCAGCTTAAAGAAAATCAACCTATTAAAAAAGTGTGGGTAGCCTCGCCAGATAAGCAAAATGGTGTTTCTATACCGCTTCACTTTAAACAAGAACACAAAAAAATCACCTTTACCCTTCCAAGTCTTAAGTATTGGGATATGATTGTGATCGAGTATGAAAGGTAAGATAGCGAGCTTTCCTGAACACTCTACAAGACTATATCACTTTACGACAAGGTATTTGCATTAGTAGGAATTGTTCAGTTTTTGAAAAGGTAAATTTTAAACTGAAATTATGGTAATAAACATGATCAAAAATAATTAAATACAAGGGGAGTGTTTTTAATGAAAAAATGGTTTGCATATTTTGGAATGGCAGCCTGTGTTCTTTCTCTTTCTGCTTGTAACTCTACTTCGAGTGCTAATTCAGATATAATCGTGCAGTCTAAAGCAGGTGAAATCACTAAAGAGGAGTTTTACAAAGAGTTAAAAACTCAAGGGGGTGACCAAGTTCTAAAACAAATGGTCGATACCATGCTCCTTGAGCAAAAATATAAAGTAACAGATCAAGAGATTGATAAGAAAATCAAGGAGTATGAGAAGCAATTCGGTGGAAAGGCTGCCTTAAAACAGGCCCTTGAACAAAAAGGAATTAAAGGTGAGGAAGCGTTTAAAAAACTTATTAAACAAGAATTGTTGGCTGAAAAAGCTGCAACAGACGGAGTGGAAATATCTCAAAAAGATATAAAAAACGAATTTGTGGATAAATATAGAGTAGAAGTTAAAGCGAGTCATATTCTTGTAGGTGACGAAAAAACGGCGAAAGAAGTAAAGGCCAAACTTGATAAAGGTGAGGACTTTGCTAAACTCGCGAAAGAATATTCAAAAGATCCTGGTTCGAAAGATAAAGGTGGCGACCTTGGATATTTCACAAAAGGGAAAATGGTTCCTGAATTTGATAAAATTGTATTTACGATGGACGTTGGGGAAATTAGCGAACCTGTGAAATCACAATTCGGTTATCATATTATTAAAGTAACGGATAAGAAAACGAACAATTTCGATGATAAGAAAGACGAAATTGAAAAAGAACTAAAATTTAAAAAAGCGAAGTCAGTTGATCAAGTGATTCCAAAGCTTCAAAAAGAAGCTGATATTAACATCAAAGATAAAGATTTAAAAGATGCATTAGAAAATTCACCAAGCGCCGGTATACAATAAGATAAAAGTTTCATTACAATAATGAATTGACATGAAGGCACTGGAACTGCTATGTTTTGGGACTAATCAAAAAAAATTCGAATACATGATAAAAAGAGTTCTTATACAAAGTTTGAATTGAAATTGGTTTATGAAGTAGTAATACCCTATACAGAAGTTGCTACTTTCTTTTCTTTGTGTTCTCTTATGATTTTTGCCTTCCTAAAAGGCAAATTTACAAGTAATCAGGTTTTAATAGCCTGATTATTTGTAAAATTTTGAGTGTTGAAAAGTACATTATAAAAAGTTAGTGTAAATTTTATCAATAATTAATATGGAAATCAATTAGGTGATTATCTGAATGGGAAATAAACATATAACACAAGAAATCCTATTAGAAAAAATTGAGCTTATTAGAGAAATTATGATAGATACAGCTTTGAAAGAGGGACTTGTAAGTGAAAATACGGTAAAGATATCTCAAGTATTGGATATGATGTTAAATGAATTAGAAGAAGTTTATTAAAAACAACAGCCCTTAATTCATAAGTAAGGGCTTTTTTGCATGTGATTTCCGATAACCATATAGTCTCTTATCGGAACAAAGAAAGCAAACGAGCTCTAGATATACAAGGGATCGCAGAAGTTCTAAATTTATCATTTATACAGCTTTTTATACATATACTGTACTGCAACAATATTTAACTTTTTTATTCGAACTTAATATAATTTATAGACTTATTGGTAAATTTAAGCAGACTCATATTTATTGCGCAAACGGTTGCATAAAATAGTACTCTATTATACAATGTTCAAGTAAAAAGTATTCTAACTTTTTTAATAATTAAGTTTTATTAAATGATTGACCATATTAAATTTTTAGGAGGAACTGTTAAAAACCTTTAAAAAGTGATCAATAGCCTATGAATTAGTATATGCTGAATGATTAGTGGAGGCATTATTAATGCACAAATAGTATTCCTGTTACAAAGGCCACAAGTCGATGGCATAATCGCAAGATGATTCGGATAAATAGAAAACAGCCAGTCGAAGATAATAGCAATCACAGTGTTTATTAGGTTTTTTTTGAAAACGATTGCAACGAGGTATACGATATAGAATTTTAAGTAAGACTATCTTTCGCAGCTGTTAGTTAAATCATAGGAGGAAATTATGCTAGAGGAAAAGATCGTTAAAACCAGTGAAAAAAGCTTTCAGCAAAACTTGCCTTATCTACCAATTAGTACGATATGGTTAATTAGTTTCGGTTTTTTAGGTGTACAAATGGCATTCTCATTACAGAGTTCAAATATGGGCCGCATATTCCAAACAATCGGTGCTGATCCAACTACATTAGGTTTCTTCTTTATATTACCGCCACTGGCAGGTTTAGTAGTTCAACCTTTAGTTGGTTATTTCTCGGATCGCACTTGGATACCAAGACTTGGCCGACGTATTCCTTACCTACTGGTTGGAGCCATTGTGGCCGTAATTGTCATGTGCCTGTTGCCAAACTCCGGTAGTTTCGGCTTTAGTGCAATGGCTGCCATGACTTTTGGAGCAATCACCATTTTGTTTATGGATGTATCATCAAATGTAGCAATGCAGCCATTCAAGATGATGGTTGGGGACATGGTCAATGAAGACCAAAAAGGTTTCGCCTATTCTATTCAAAGTTTTCTATCAAACAGTGGTGCTGTGTTAGCTTGTATTTTCCCCTTTGTTTTAACGGTATTGGGTGTGTCGAATAGTGCGCCAACGGGAGTTGTACCACAATCAGTTGTTATTTCATTTTATGTTGGGGCCATTGTATTAATCATTTGTAGTTTATTTACAATATTTAAAGTGAAAGAATATTCACCTACTGAGTTTGCTGCTTATCATAGTATTACTAATGAGGATAACAAAGAAAATGTAAACGTTTTTAGATTACTTCGTAAGGCCCCAAAGGTTTTTTGGACTGTTACACTCGTTCAATTTTTCTGCTGGATGGGCTTTCAATATTTGTGGACGTACGGTACTGGCGCGGTCGCTGAAAACGTTTGGCATACCATCAAACCATCTAGCTCAGGTTATCAAGCAGCTGGCAACTGGTTCGGTATTTTATCAGCTGTACAATCAATTGCCGCAGTGCTTTGGTCACTAATTTTGTCACGTGTACCCAACAATAAACGTAAACCAGTTTATGCTCTTAGTTTATTGCTAGGCGGCATTGGATTTGGGTCCGTGTTCTTTATTCATAACCAATGGGCTTTAATTGTTTCGTTTATCTTGATTGGTATTGCCTGGGCTGCAATGATGACGTTTCCATTTACTATGCTTACCAACGCTTTATCGGGCAAGAATATGGGAACGTACCTGGGGTTATTTAACGGTAGTATTTGCTTACCGCAAATTATAGCTTCTTGCTTAAGTTTCTCTTTGTTCCCAGCAATTGGATCCTCTATGTCAGGAATGATCTTAATTTCAGGTATTTTGCTTGTTATGGGCGCAGTGTCTGTTTCAATCATTAAGGAAACATATGCAAAATAGTAATTAGTTATGCTTATTGCAAAAGGGTTAACTCAGCTGTTTATCTTTTTCGCAAAATGAGTGATTCCTAAATAAAAGGCCAAATTAGCTAAATAGATTAAAAATCTTGAGCAGACTATTCAAGGTGCAAATAAGGTATTACTTAACAACCGATATGTTGAAAAAGGAAAAGCTACCGATTAGGTAACTTTTTACTTTTGACATAGTTGCTTTATAAAAAGCTCTTTCTATCCATTTAAGTCAAGATTTTTAAACCTATTGGATGTTATGGAAGTGTTATTCTAAAGACCTTTCCTGAGAGGCTCTTATATTACATTAAGCACATTTAATCAATATTTTCCACCTTACCGGTCAATGTAAGCAGTTTCATTAATGCTTTAAATCATTAAAATAATACATAGGAGGTGCAGTTACATGAATAGTCATAGTAAATTGCAAGACATTGAAGTAGGTTCTTTAGGCAAACAGAAGATGCTGAAAGAGAAATCATTATTTAATATTAAAAGTCAGAAAAATTTGAAAAGTTTAGGCTTATTCGCTTTATTTGTAGGACCAGCTCTTCTAGCTTTTACTATCATTGTCTTAATTCCATTTTTCACAGGAGTATATTACGCATTTACAGATTGGAATGGAGTAAATGGAACAATCAATTGGGTTGGTCTTGATAACTTTAAATATTTGTTTACAGACGATAAGCAGTTTCAACAGTCCTTCTGGATTACAACTAAATATACGGCAGTCGCCATTATCTTAACGAATATTGTAGGTTTCATCTTATCCTTGCTTGTAACAAAGATGTTAAAAACACGAAATATGTTACGTACGGTCTTTTTTATGCCGAACTTAATTGGTGGGCTTTTACTAGGCTTTGTCTGGCAATTTATTTTTGTGAAAGGTTTTGCATCTATTGGACAGATAACAGGAATTTCTCTTTTTGAACTTCCTTGGCTTGGAGATGCCAAAACAGCTTTTTGGGGAATCGTCATTGTGAGTGTATGGCAAGGAGCAGGATACATTATGTTAATCTATACAGCTGCTTTACAGAATGTACCTCAAGAATTAATTGAAGCAGCCAAGATTGATGGAGCCAACAGATGGCAGATTCTTCGTCATATTACGATGCCAATGGTAGCTCCAGCCGTGACGGTTTGTTTATTCTTAACGATTTCATGGTCATTTAAAGTGTTTGATGTCAACCTATCACTCACAAATGGTGGTCCATTTAAATCAACAGAAATGTTAGCGCTTAACATTTATACAGAAGCATTCGTTAATAACCGATATGGTCTTGGGGAAGCAAAAGCATTAATCTTCTTCCTTGTAGTAGCAGCTATTACAATCATTCAAGTAACCTACACAAAAAAGAAGGAGGTCGAATCATAATGGGAAACCGATATACAGGAAGAACATTTATTATTGAAATAATGGCAATTGTGCTTGGTCTTGTCTTTTTAGTTCCGTTTTATTATTTAGTCTCAAACTCATTGAAGCCATTCGCAGAGATACTATCGAATACATCAGCTTTACCATCTGTATTACAATTCCAAAACTATATCAATGCCTATCATCAAATGAATTTCTTAAAAGTATTCTCAAATTCATTACTTATTACTGTAGTTAGTAATATCGTTCTTGTTTTCTTTTGTTCTATGGCTGCATACATGCTTGTCCGAACTAAAAAGAAAATTAGCAATATCATTTTTATGATGTTTGTTGCAGCTATGGTCATTCCCTTTCAATCAATTATGATCCCTTTGGTTAAAGTAACAGGGAGTCTAGGGATGTTAAATAGTGTCTGGGGCTTGGTCATCATGTATTTAGGATTTGGTTCAGGGATGACAATTTTCTTATACCACGGTTTTATTAAGGGCATTCCGGTGGAACTTGAAGAAGCAGCTATTATTGACGGCTGTTCAAGACTAGGCGTTTTTTGGCGAATTGTATTCCCATTACTGAAACCAATTACAGTCACTGTGGTTATCTTAAACAGTTTATGGATTTGGAATGACTTTTTATTGCCATCCCTTGTCCTTCAAGATCCAGAACTAAGAACGATTCCATTAGCAACGTTCTTCTTCTTTGGTCAATATACAAAGCAGTGGGATTTAGCATTAGCAGCTTTAATGCTCAGTATTATTCCATTATTAATCTTTTTCTTTGCAATGCAAAAACATATTGTAAAAGGGATTACAAGTGGGTCTATTAAGTAATTTGTCTAGGTTACGCTCTCTATTGTTTATCCTATAAATAAGAATACGCGATAGAGATATTCTAAATGAAATCCAGGGGGTAATAAGAATGGCCTTTAAAATAAAAAAGTTCCCACTAGCAGCAAGTATATTATCTGCATCTCTTCTTCTTTCAACAGCATGTTCAAATGAAAGTGCATCTGGAAATAAAGCTAGTAGTGATAGTAATAGCGATAAAGTAGTGATTGACTTATTTCAAGGTAAAGTTGAAATTGCTGATCAGTTAAAAGCCTTAACTGATCAATATACAAAGGAACATCCAAATGTAACCTTTAATGTTGAATCAGTAGGTGGGGGAGCCGATGGCGCTTCAGCATTAAAAGCTAAATTTGCGTCAGGAAATCCACCTGATCTTTTTACAAATGGGGGCTATCAAGAAGCCCAAACATGGAAAAGTAAACTAGAAGATCTATCAGATCAACCTTGGGTAAAGGATGCTTATGAGAGTTCATTAGTTCCAATGACAATAGATGGTAAGGTTTATGGACAACCATCTAATCTTGAAGGGTATGGATTTACATATAATAAGGAATTATTTAAAAAAGCAGGCATTAAAGAACTACCAAAAACATTTTCTGAGCTAGAGGCAGCAGCTAAAAAGCTGAAGGCTGCTGGGATTACTCCTTTCTCTATTGGTTATGGGGAATGGTGGGTACTAGGAACTCATGGTCTAAATATTCCGTTTGCCTATCAAAAGGATCCTGATGCCTTTATTAAAGGATTAAATAATGGAACGACTAACATCGAAGGAAATGAAAGATTCGCACAATATCTTAAACTATTAGACTTGACTATTAAATACGGAAATGAAAATCCATTAACAACAGACTACAATACACAAGTTACAAAGTTTGCAAGCGGAGAAACTGCAATGATTCAACAAGGGAATTGGATTCAACCCATGATTGATAAACTTAATCCAAACATGAATGTAGGAATTCTACCAATGCCTCTTAGTAATAATAAAGCAGAAACAGATAAATTAGCAATTGGAGTTGCAAGCAACTGGGTAATTTATAATAAAGCACCTGAAGCCGATAAAAAAGCAGCAAAGGATTTCTTAAACTGGATGGTTACATCTGATGAAGGCAAACGAGCTCTAGTTGAAGATTTTAAATATGTGCCTGCCTTTAAAACAATTGAAGCAAAAGATATCGGACCATTAGGTAATGAACTAGTTAAATATTTAGATGAAGGAAATACTCTTTCTTGGGAATGGACTAAGTTCCCAGATGGCGTTATACAAGAATTTGGTTCGAACTTACAAGAGTATGTTGGTGGTCAAAAATCTAAAAAAGAAGTGTTAAAAGCTTTAGATAGCAGTTGGAATGAATTAAAGAAATAATAGTAATAAAAATTAGAATTTTAATGAATTCAAATAGAAAAGGAGTTTTTGATAATGATAAACGTAACCGTATGGAATGAAAACCGACATGAACAAAAAAATCCAGTCGTAAGAGATGTTTACCCTGAAGGTATTCATGGTGCGATTGCTGCCTTTTTGCAAGAAGCAGGATTTAATGCAAAAACAGCTACATTAGATGAGCCCGAACATGGTTTAACAGATGCTGTATTAGAAGAAACAGATGTACTAATTTGGTGGGGGCATTTAGCTCATGATGAAGTAGACGACGTAGTCGTTAAAAATGTACAGCAACGTGTTTTAGATGGAATGGGCTTAATCGTCCTGCATTCAGGTCATTTCTCTAAAATTTTCAAAACATTAATGGGTACAAGTTGTGACTTAAAGTGGCGCGAAGTAGGTGAAAAAGAACGTCTTTGGGTAACAGATCCTAGTCATCCAATCACAGAAGGCATTTCAGAATATATCGAGCTAGAACGCGAAGAAATGTACGGAGAACATTTTGATATCCCGGCTCCAGACGAATTAGTCTTTACGAGTTGGTTCGAAGGCGGCGAAGTTTTCCGCAGTGGGTGCACATATAAACGTGGAAATGGAAAAGTCTTTTATTTTAGACCAGGACACGAAACATATCCAATGTATCACAATAAAGATATTCAACGTGTCATTATGAATGGCGTTAAATGGGCACAGCCAGTTGACAGAAAACGTCCTATATACGGAAATGCAACACCACTTGAACGAATTGCAGTGAAAAATTAAGGAAAACAAGGGGGAGAATGAATATGAAAATAGTAAAAGTAGGAATTATCGGTTGTGGAAGTATTGCTCAACATCGTCATTTACCTGAATATAAAATGAATAAAGAAGTAGAGATTGTGGCAGTTTGTGATATAAACGAACAGCGCGCCATTGAAGTTGCTGAGCAGTATGGTGCAAAAGCATACATCAATTATGAAGAATTATTAACAAGTGGCACCGTAGATGCAGTAAGTGTTTGTACTCCTAACTATTTACATGCACCTATTTCTATTGGGGCATTAAAGAGTGGTGTACATGTATTGTGTGAAAAGCCGATGGCTACATCAAAAGAAGAAGCTCAGGCTATGATTCAAGCATCAAAAGAAAGTGGTAAAAAGCTCATGATTGGTCACAATCAACGCTTTGTATCATCCCATCAAAAAGCTCGTCAACTTATTGAAAATGGAGAAATTGGTAAAGTCTATAGCTTTCGAACGGCATTTGGACACGGCGGACCTGAGCAATGGAGTGTAGATGGAAAAGAGAGCTGGTTCTTTAAAAAGGATGAAGCATTTATTGGAGCTATGGGAGATTTAGGGGTTCACAAGACAGATTTACTTCGTTACATTCTTGGTGAAGAAATTGTGGAAGTCGGTGCATTTGTGCAAACGAGTGCCAAAGATTTTGCAAATGTCGATGACAATGCGGTATGTGTATTAAAAACAGAAAGTGGCATTATTGGAACCCTTGCAGCAAGCTGGGCTTACGTAGGTAAAGAAGATAACTCCACGATTATTTATGGTGAAAAAGGAGTTCTTCGTTTAGAAGATCACCCAACCTATTCCCTAATCGTACAATACGCAACAGGAGAAGTGGAAAATTATGAGCTTGGCAAAATTCAATCGAACGATGAAGGTGGTCAAAATAACACACATGTCATTGAACAGTTTATAAATGCGATTGTAGAAGATAAAGAGCCAGCTGTTTCAGGAGAGGAAGGAGCAAAATCTTTATCTGTTATTCTAGCAGCTTTAGAGTCCCATGAATCCAAACAAATTGTAAGTACTGTTTTAGAGATAAAAGAGCCAGCTGTTTAAAAGCTGGCTTTAGTCTAAATCACATCAATAATGGAACCTACAGGAGGGAAAAATATGAAATTAGGTGTATTTACCGTATTATTTGCGGATTATTCATTTGAAGATATGTTAGATAAAGTACAGGCAGCTGGTTTACATAGTGTGGAAATTGGGACAGGCTCCTATCCAGGAAATCATCATTGTCCATTAGATGAATTATTAGAAGATGCGAATGCGCGTGAAAGCTATAAAAAGAAAGTAACGGATCGTGGATTGACGATTAGTGCATTTAGTTGTCACGGTAATCCTATCTCACCAGAAGAAGGATTTGCAAAGGAATCCAATGAAACGTTACGTAAAACGATTAAACTAGCATCCTTACTTGATGTACCAGTTGTCAACTGCTTTTCGGGTACAGCTGGTGATCACGAAGGAGCTAAATATCCAAACTGGCCGGTTACACCATGGCCAAATGAATATGGAGACGTCTTAGCATGGCAATGGGAGCAAAAACTCATTCCTTATTGGAAAGAGATAGGAGAGTATGCAAAAGAGCATAACGTAAAAATTGGATTAGAATTGCACGGAGGATTTTTAGTTCATACACCTTACACATTGTTAAAACTGCGAGAACAAACATGTGATGCAATTGGAGCAAATTTAGATCCGAGTCATTTGTGGTGGCAAGGCATTGATCCAGTGGCGGCCATTAAGATTTTAGCCAAAGAAAATGCCATTCATCATTTCCATGCAAAAGACACCTATTTAGATCAAGAAAATATCAATATGTATGGTCTTACTGACATGCAGCCTTATGGAGAAGTACGTTCACGTGCATGGACGTTTCGTTCAGTTGGTTGTGGACATAGTTTAAAAGAATGGTCAGATATGATGAGTGCATTACGCACATACGGGTATGATTATGTGGTAAGCATTGAGCATGAGGATGCGATCATGTCTATTGATGAGGGATTCAAACGTGCAGTGACAAACTTACAAACGGTTTTAATTGAAGAATCACCTTCACAGATGTGGTGGGCTTAACAAGGGAAAACTTAATTTTTTTTGAAAGTTCGTTGTGGTATGGATCTACTTGATCCATATCACAACATTTTTTCACACTTAAATTATCATAAAATTCTAATATATTATAAATTAAAAATTTCTGATTGAAGAAGGAGAAAATAATGGCTGAGTTAAGTTTAAATCATATTTATAAAATTTACGATAAGGATGTAACAGCAGTGAAAGACTTTAATCTTCAGATTGAAGATAAAGAATTCATTGTCTTCGTCGGCCCATCTGGTTGTGGTAAGTCAACGACCCTCCGCATGATTGCAGGGCTTGAAGAAATTTCAAAAGGTGATTTTTTTATCGATGGTAAACGTGTCAACGACGTGGCACCTAAAGATCGGGATATTGCAATGGTCTTCCAAAACTATGCTTTATATCCCCATATGAGCGTATATGACAACATGGCATTCGGTCTGAAATTGCGTAAATTCGCTAAAGAGGAAATTGATCGTCGTGTACAAGAAGCTGCTCGTATCCTTGGTTTAGAACAATACTTAGAGCGTAAACCAAAGGCCCTTTCAGGTGGTCAACGTCAACGTGTTGCTTTAGGTCGTGCGATTGTTCGTGATGCAAAAGTATTTTTAATGGATGAACCTTTATCCAATTTAGATGCAAAATTGCGTGTCCAAATGCGTTCTGAAATTGCCAAACTACATCAACGCTTACAAACCACCACAATTTACGTTACGCATGATCAAACAGAAGCGATGACCATGGCAACGCGTCTTGTTGTTATGAAAGATGGGGTTGTTCAACAAGTAGGCGCACCTAAAGAAGTATATGACGAACCTGCGAATGTATTTGTTGGAGGATTTATTGGTTCTCCTGCGATGAACTTCTTCACTGGTACCTTAAAAGAGGGGATCTTCCAAATGGGACCAGTACGTATTGAAATACCAGAAGGAAAAATGAAAGTATTACGTGAGCAAGGATATAGAGGTGAAGAAATGATTTTAGGTGTTCGTCCAGAAGACTTTCATGATGAGCCAGTTTTCATTGATGCCTCACCAAATACAACGGTAAATATTAAAGTGGAAGTGGCTGAATTAATGGGTGCCGAAATAATGCTTTACTCACAAATTAATGGTCAAAATTTTGTTTCGCGCGTGGATGCCCGTACAGAGGTGAAAGCAGGTCAACAAATGAAGTTAGCGATAGACATGAACAAGGTTCACTTCTTTGATAGTAAAACGGAGACTCGTATTCCTCTTCCTATGAAAACACGTAAAAGAAGAGAAGTTGGGGTCTTATAACAGATGTATAAACTTTGAGAAATAAGTTCTTACTGTAAATTAATATAAAATAAAAAAATTGGGAAGGGCAGGTTAAGGATTAATGGTAGAAAAAAAGATTGTCGTACTGCTTCGGCATGGCCTCCAAGCTCGATCTGGGGCTGAATTTGTAGGGAAAGCCTCTTCTTTTAACAGTGACATTAACATCGTGAAAAATGGAAAAAAGGTAGTTGGGAAAAGTATTATGGGGGTTATGGCCCTAGCAGTTAGACAAGGCGAAGAAATTAACCTTACTGCAGATGGGGAGGACGAAGCCCGGGCTATCATAGTCCTAGAAAAATTTTTATTGAACAAGGAATGATAGAAGTTAAACCTCTTGATTACTATATAAACAGATGAAGCTGAACAGTAGGTAGCTAGTAAAAGATTAAGAGATTTAATCTAGGTGAAGGAATACAGTTCCTTGTCAATCTAAATGAAAAAGGGTGAACGATGATGGGTGAAAAATGGTTAGTGGGTGTAGATATAGGCGGTACAACTATTAAAATGGCATTTATCAATCAAAACGGTGAGATTATTTATAAGTGGGAAATTCCGTCCAATATAAATGAAAAAGGGAAACATATTCCAACTGATATAGCTAAATCAATTGATCAAACATTAGATGAGTTGAGACAAGAAAAACAGAAGTTAATTGGTATAGGGGTTGGGGCCCCGGGTCCTGTTAACGTAGGAACTGGTTTTATTGATGTGGCGATCAATTTAGGATGGGAAAACTTCCCCTTGAGGGATCTTCTTGAAATAGAAACATCTTTGCCGGTTATTGTTGATAACGATGCAAATGTGGCAGCCATTGGAGAGATGTGGAAAGGTGCTGGAGAAGGGTCAAAAGATTTATTCTGTGTCACACTAGGCACGGGAGTTGGAGGAGGAATCATTGCCAATGGTGAAATTGTACACGGTATAAATGGAGCAGGTGGCGAAATTGGCCATATAACCTCTATTGTGGAAGGTGGGGTGCGTTGTAATTGTGGAAAAACGGGATGTATTGAAACGATAGCATCTGCCACCGGAATTGTTCGTTTAATGATTGAAGAATTATCCTCCAACCATACACCAAGTAAGCTGAGAGGTTTTTATGATGAATATCAAACATTATCATCTGAACTAGTGTTCGAAGTAGCAAACGAGGGTGATAAATTAGCTAATAAAGTGATTGGAAAAGTCACGCTTTATTTAGGTTTAGCGTTAGCTCACCTTGCGAATGGTTTAAATCCTAAGAAAATTATTATTGGTGGCGGAGTTTCCAAAGCAGGTGATGCACTGTTAATACCTTTAAAAGAGCAATTTACTCGTTTTGCTTTTCCAAGGGTATCGCAAGGGGTGGAGTTAGCCATTGCTACGTTAGGAAATGACGCAGGAATTATGGGAGGGGCTTGGTTAGTGAAAAAAAGATTACTAAATAAGTATGAAGATATACCTTTACATTTATGATAGAACCATAATAAAGAACAAAAAACAGAATGATTATTCTGTTTTTTACTATTCAAAGGGCGTTGCTGTTTTCAACGTGTTCTTTTTTAATTGCAGTACATAACTTATTTCCTACAAGGGGATGCAATGTAAATGACGAAGTGGGAAGGAAGGACGAAAGGATATGATCAGTCAGGTCATTATTTAGGAACATATCATGCCACGATCGAAAAGCAAGGTAACTTACTTTATAAAATGACATTGTCTTTCGATAACAATATTTATACAAAAAGAAAACGAGAAACGAACTATTTGAAAGAAGAGACTATATATAGTTCAAGTTTAGAAGTCCTGAAAAGAAAATTCTGAGATGCTATGTTCCTTAGAATTAAATCAAAAGTCATATGGAGAAAAAAATTCTTAACCTACTAAAAGGATAAAGAATCATCTATATTATGAGCTAAATTGGAATATTAGTATGAGATAAAAAGAGAATATTTAGTATTAGATTTTATTATAAGTATTTGTGAAAGGTTTATATAAAAGAAATAAATATCTATTTTTTATTTTTAATTCATTTTCAACTATATTTTAATGTTCTTTTCACTGAAAAGGATTATAATGTAAAAAGTTAAATCGGTCATTTTTTTTACTTGCTCTCTTAATCTTAGGGCAAGTTTTTTATTTACCTTATATATAAGATAGAGTGTAAATGTATTTTGAATCTAATCAACTTTCATAAAATCACTTATTCATATAGGTAATAGATAAATTATTTTATTGAAAAATAATTTATCTATTACCTATATTGTAGAAAAAGTCCATATTTGTCGTCACTTTGAGTAAATGATAAAACTTATATTTTTAGAATGTAGTTTATATATTTACTTCTCTATATAAAATAAATTCATTTTATATCTTTAATAAAAATTACATTATTAAAAAATATATAAAGATTAAATGCTTATAGATTTTTAATAAAAGTAACGTTAATATAATAATTTATTGAAAAGGAAGTGGAAAAATAGATTGTTACATAACGCGAAGTGAAAATCGTCATTTTTAATTAGAAGGAGTAAGTAATGAAATATTAATCTTCAAAAATTAGTTTTAACTTTTTCTTTAATAAATGAAATAAATTATTAATCAATATCATTTACCTTTGATTGATTAGTTATTAATTATGTAGTTATATTTTTTTATCTAATTGATGGCATATGAAAAACATCTAAAAGGAATATAGGAGCGTAATCATGCATATTACATATTATTCTATGTCTCACCTCATCTATCAACCTTGCATAAAAAGAGTGCAAAAGGGAATACTGTTTGCAAAAGAGAAAAAGATAAAGGGGTTGACGTTTTATGGAAAATAATACACTTAACGGAATGGATCGAGTTGATCCAAATTTACGTGATGAAATGTTGGCTGAATTGTTTTTGGATCAAGTTATAAAGGACTTTAAAAAAAGGAAAATCCTTAAGGAAATTAATCATTCCTTAAAAAATAAAGATAAAGAAGCTTTTTTACGTTTAACAGAGCAACTTAAATCTTTATCTTGATAAAAGTACTATATAATAGAAGAAACTCGTCAAAAAGAAGCCTTTGCTTATTAAAGCAAAGGCTTCTTAGTTTTATGTGATCATTAGTTCAACTTTTTAACTTATCAGTATATGAACAGAATTACTTCACAGGATAAGTATATCCAGAAACAATTCAAAATTACAACAGTATATCTTTTTACTCAAGATTAGCATGTCTGCTAAACATTTTGTCTGAGCTCAATTCTTTTTTCTCCATAAACCTCAATATAATAGCATCAAAAAACAGCAAGAGAGTTTGCTCAAATAACGATGCCATAGGCTGGATAGTTTTGTATTGACTTTCTTCCTTATCTTTAGGTGAACCAGGTAATTTAACTGTAATATCAGATAATTTTCCGATTGTTGACTCAGGGGAAATTGTAACACTGGCTACTGTTGCACCTATATCCTTAGCTTTTTGGGCCATAGAAACTAAACTTTTTGTTTCTCCTGAACCAGAACCAATAATTAAAAGGTCATTCTCTTCTAGATTAGGTGTGACAGTTTCACCCACTACATAAGCATCTAAACCCATATGCATCATACGCATTGTAAAGGATTTAGCCATAAATCCTGAACGCCCTGCACCAGCCAGGAAGATTTTCTTTGAATTAATAATACTATCTACTAACTTTTCAGCTTCATAATCTGCTATAAGGCTAGTAGTTTGACTTAGCTCTTTTATAATTTCAGCTAAGTATTCAGTAGTTTGCATTGTTTTAATCATATCTTTATACAAGTGTTGCTTGTTTAACTAATTTTTTCATTTCACCTGCAACACTATTTTTATCTTCCTCACCAGTAATACCGCCACCTACAATTACAAGATCAGGTTGCGATTGAACTACTTCTGGAAGTGTATTTAATTTGATACCACCTGCTACTGCTGTTTTTGCATTTTTAACAACACGTTTAATTGTTTGAAGTTGTTCAAAAGGCGTTTCTCCTTCTGCTTGAAGGTCATATCCTGTATGTACACAGATATAATCAACTCCAAGTGCATCTACCTCTTTAGCGCGCTGCTCAAGATTCTTTACATTAATCATATCTACAAGAATTTGTGTTCCTTGTTTTTGAGCTTCTTCCACTGCACCTTTTATAGTTGAATCATCAGTAGCTCCAAGAATTGTGATAATATCAGCACCAGCTTCAGAAGCTTTCATTACTTCATAGGCACCTGCATCCATAATTTTTAAGTCAGCTAAAACTTTCAAAGATGGAAATGCTTCTTTGATTTCTTTTACTGCCTTAAGTCCTTCATTAATGACAACTGGAGTGCCGATTTCTACGATATCTATATGTTCCTGAACCTCACTTACTACTTTCTTTGCTTCCGGAATGTTCACAAGATCTAATGCTAATTGAAGTTTCATGAATACTTCACTCCTTAATATAATTTTTTGAAGATAGACCTATTGTAAAATCTAATTCCTTTAAAAAAAAGTACGCACTTTTAACACATATAGTAAGTATCAAAACATTAAGTAATATAAATAACATATAGTGAGAAAAAGTATACTTAATGATTTTAAGCAAAAGAAACTCTACA
>Ga0209463_1000694_pt1 | contig 23608 bp, 22 predicted proteins | sample AgamicMgSfrz_FD_187169 | JGI IMG/M metagenome (GOLD analysis project Ga0209463, IMG submission 187169) | Agave microbial communities from Guanajuato, Mexico - Mg.Sf.rz (SPAdes) (version 2) | ecosystem: Host-associated > Plants > Phyllosphere > Phylloplane/Leaf | place: Guanajuato, Mexico... | reverse complement strand
CTGCAAAACCTACCGCAAGAGATGTTTTTTCATCAAATTCATCTGGATTAGGCTTTCCTTTGGCTTTACAATATTCGCACCCATTTTTTTGAGCTAATGTTCGTCTAACTTGCTCTTTCAAAGAAGCTGATAAACTGTTATCCCCTCCCAAAATGTCTTCTAGATTGTTCCAAGCGCTCATTACATTGGTGTTATGGCCTAATAGTTGCTGAAAAGGTGTGCTCCCATTACTTGATAAAGAAATATTTGCCATCTTATTAATCCTCTCTTATTATTTTTCATTCTTTATTCTAAAAGTTCCCGGTTACTTTGAGAATTTAGTTCAAAACAAATAATAGTAAAATAAGATGTATATAGAACTCAAGATTCATTTTTTTATTACAAATGTAATGTAAAGAACTTGTATATATCTAGGAATCTATCTTTATTAGGTCAGTCAACATATTAAAGTAGTTGATACATTGTTTATCATTAGAATATTTAGATGTTTACTACCCAATATTTTGTCCCCTCTTTATTTCTATTCAGCAATTTGTAATCTATCAAGTATCTTCTTATGATGACAAAGTCTTCATATACACCTTTTAATATCTCGTTTACTTCCTTTTCCGTATAATACTTATTCTTTTGAAATTTTCGTGAGATGTATAGTAAAATGACCACTCTTTTTTTCTCTTTTTTAGGTATTTGGATTAATTGTTCCTCTTTAAAATATATATTTAATACTTTTTTTATTTCCTCTTCACTTATTTGATATTTATCAATATACATGGTAATGCTCCTATATGTTAATATGGTTACTTTCTATTCAATTAATAATTGTTTAAGCTTGTCTAAATTGTTTTGAGGAATATTACAGGCCACCCGAAGGTAAGTTTCAATGCTTCCGTATTCTTCTATAATTTTTGTATATACCTCTTCTAAGTAATCACGTTGAACTTCTAACAGGGGTTTTATACGTTCTGAAGAAACTTGAAATAAACTCATCCATCGAATAAAAGTTTCGACTTTCTTCATACGAATAGCAATTAACTGATTAGATACCAGGTAGTCTTTTATAACAGACTCATATGGTACACCCACAAGTAATTGAATAATCGCTGATATAAAACCAGTACGATCCTTTCCTCCTGTGCAATGAATAAGGGCAGGAATATTAGTTTCGTTTGAAAGAAAGATGAGAATTTCACGAATTTCCTTATGACAGCCAAATGCCATATGTTCATACATTTCCTTCATTATTTTTTCGAAATCAATGGTATTAGACTTGCTAACGAGAAATTTAAAGAATTCAAGGTGGGTAAATTCCCGGCTTTTATCATGAATTGATATATTTAATAACTGAATTCCCTTTCCTGTCTGAATACGACTGACCTTTGATTTTTGCTCATTAGGCGTTCTTAAATCACAAATGGCTTTTATATTTAACTCGTAGAAAGTTTCCATATCTTTTTTAGATAACTTAGACAACTCTTCTGAACGAAATAAAACACCGGCTTTCATTTTATGACCGTCACTGGTTGTGAAGCCTCCAATATCACGAAAATTATATAATTTTTCAAATTCAAATATTTTTTCTGAGGTTTTCATTATCATTTCTCCATTATTGTTTATTAGGGTTGCCATACATTTTTCATTATTGAAAGGATGTTATAAAAGGTTTAACTATAGCTAATACTTCTTCTTTATCTTCCAAATGGAGAGTATGGCCAGCATTTTTTACCTTTTTATGTTGTAAATTAGGGGACATCTCCAATGCTTTCTGTGCTTCTTTATCGCGTATTACTCCTCCTAGCTTAGGGTTACCTTGTAAAAGCAACATCGGACATTGAATTCTAGGGAGTAGGTCGTCTACTTTATATCCTGCATATGTGTCTTCAAAACGATCAATCATTGCTGTCAATACATCTGGATCCATATATGTTAAATTTGTCATCATTTCATTAATCAACCGTCCTCTTGTGTTTGAAGATTTAAAATCGGTCTCCTTTACCGTTTTAGTGTCAATCCGATCCATGTGATAATATTGAATCCTATCTCTCCATTTTGTTAACTCTTTGGACCCCTCTTTTAAAACTTCTCTAGTTAAAGGTGCATCACCGATAATTACTCCTTTTACAAGTAGAGGATGCTTAGCTGCTATCATAAGAGCAATCATTCCGCCAAGTGAATGACCGAATATAAGAGCCGGCTTAGTAATACATTTTTCAAGAAAAGCAGTCATGTCTTCAACATAGTCCCTTAATCTATAATTCTGATTTGTTCTTCCAGATAGCCCATGCCCTCGTAAATCTACTGCATAGACGTGGGCTACCTTTCCTAAATCAGAAATTATAGTCTCGAAAGTGTTCCACCTAGCAGTCCCTCCATGAATTAGTAAAAGAGGCATGTTAGATAAACTGAGGTTTGTTTCAACATAATTTAAACGAACGTTTCCAAAATTGACAATCTTCTTCTTCATTTCCTCACTCCTATACTTATTTTATATGACTAAAATAGAACTTATAGTCATATAAAACTTAAAAAAATATACTTTGTTCCTTATTTACTTTTATTTACATGAAGATTAAGATAAGTATAAACACATTGTGACTAAATGTCCATAAAAAGTCATAAAATTCCTAAAAGGAGATTTACCATGCCTAAATTTACAAAACAAGAAAAAGAACATATTCATCATTCTCTTATGGAAAAAGGGAGAGAGATTTTTATCCAGTATGGACTGGCTAAAACAACTATTGACGATATTGTACAGGCATGCGGCATTGCTAAGGGTTCATTCTACAAGTTTTTTCAATCTAAAGAAGAGCTTTATTTTGAAATTCTAAAAAATGAGGAAGAAGTACGAGAGACTGTTCTCAATGAACTATTTCGTGAAAATCTTCCCCCAAAAGAGTTACTTGCTTCGTTTTTTCATACATCTTTTAAGTTTGTTGAAGACAATCCCTTTCTTCAACGTGTTTTCCAAAGTGATGAGCATGAAAGACTTACAAGAAAGCTTCCTGAACAGATGGCAGAGTTCTCTCGGATACATACTCAAAGAGGCATCAATGCTGTCAAAATTCTAATGGAGCGTGGAGTCTTACCTAAAGATAATCCTGAACTAACTGTAGGAGTTATCCAAGCAATTATGATGATAAGACTGCACAAAGATGAAATAGGTACAGAGCTTTTTCCTAAAGTAATGGATAAAATAATTGATTATATAGCTACAGGATTAGTGAAATAAAGTTTTATCGTCAGGGAAATTCGTAAAAACCTCTTATTCGAGATTATATATAGTAAGCTCAGTACATTTTTTTCATTATGACTAAACTACTCTAGACATTGTGAAACTTCTATTTAGAAATCCTTATTGTTTCAACCTGACAACATGCAACGAGAAAAAACACTGATAATAAGCCAGTGTTTTTTTCTATTTTAAAACGAAGCCACCCAATTGGCTCGTTGTTTACAGAGCTTAATTTTATAAGTGGAAAAGAGAGCTTTAAACTTTCTTTACTCCCTCTTTTATTTACCTTTCTTCTTTAAAATCTTTCTTTAATGTTCGAAACGTTTCTTTTAAATCCTCATAAAAAAACATGGTTAAGAAACCTAATATTGTAACGCCAACTGAAAATGCACCTAAATCCAGAAATAGCCCCAAAAATACAAGTATAATGCCTATTACAAAGCCAGCATCTAATATATCTTCAGCTGTATGCTTTTTTGAATCAGTTTCTATTTTTCGTTGGAAAGAACGATCTCCTTTAATTAATTCATCCAATGTTATGTTATATACTTCACTCAATTTAATAAGGTTTTCGATATCAGGGTATCCTTTATTATTCTCCCATTTATAAACAGCTTGTCTGGATACATTCATTTCGTGAGCTAAGTCTTCTCTAGACATATTTTTTTCTTCTCTCAATCTTTGTAATCGCTCACCTAAGTTCACTTTTATCACCCCTCAAGGTCACTTTATAACAAATAGGGGAAAAATTCCATAAACGCTTAGTAAAAGGTTGTCAACCGTGCTTAGAGTTAATATTCTAAGCGTTTTTTTACTATTAAGCTCCGAAAATTGTGGTTATGTGAACTCGAAGTATATGAGGTATCAATTTACTATAACTGTAAAAATTAAATGTTTTTTACAAAAATGAGTAATATAATGTAATATATAAGTGTAAAAAATTTTTGACATTTCAGAGATGAATGAATGTAAATAGGGAACAAGATAAAAGAATAAAGTTTTTTACACAAAAAATAATTAGCTATAAATTTTTAGGGGGATAAAGATTGAGAATTAAAAAAGCCGATGAAATGGAAAAGTATGAAAATAAGAAAGCTGCTAGAAACTCTTTTTTATTTTATACAGTAGCATTGTTGCTTTGGACTCTATATGATTTTATTGTGAAGGGCCAAAGAGGGATAGAATTTTTAATTCTAATGATAGGTACAGCCATATTCTTTTGGACAAGAGTCTATTACAAACGAAAAGCACATAATTAAACTTCTATAGTACATAGACTCTAAAGGAAGGTAACAATTTTTAAATGAATACAGATAAAAATTTAAATAAAGAAAGCTTTCCATTATATCCAAGGTTACTATTTTTTTGATATTTGGTGGTCAATTTATTATTTGGGATATCACAGATAATGATTTTTATATTCTTCACTTTATATTTGGAACTTTAGGATTATTAATGATTATTGCAAGTTTTTTAATAAAAAAGAGAAGGAAGAAAATTCAAAAAAGCATCTAATGACTATACCGGCTGCTCTTTTTGATGCCGAGAAGCTGTTTTATATTGACTAAGCATGTGTCGTACACATTATAAAATTAGAAAAACTCCCTATTTTCGTAGGGAGTTTTTCTGCAGGTTAATGAGATTGTAGATTGGAGATACTTCTCGGTATCTTGAGTAGTTTTCCCTAATAATAATATAATATGTACTAATTCTTAAAGAAATATGATGTTATAATGGATTTGCACGCACATGTTATCTTGGAGTAAGGGCACTTTTCTTTATGGAAAGGTGCCCTTACTAATCCTTTTGTGGATAACTAATTTGATTTTGGTGCCTTCCTTTAACATATAAAACCTCCTCCTAATTATTTAACTTTTTTAGCTATTTATAAGAGCTTTTCATGTTTTTCCTAACATTGTTAAAAAATCAGAATGTTCAATCTTTTTAGTTTATTTTGTAAGCGATTACATTTATAATGATAGTTGTTGGACAGCAAACGTGGCCGTCATTGTATATGGCGTAGGCGGGGCCAGTACAAGATGAAATTAGTTTATCATACAGAATAATTTATTGATTTGTATGTATAAGAGATTGCTAGTTAGGCAATAATGAAAAATAGGAACTTACATAAAGGAGGTCATACTATTGAGCGAACATAAACAGATTTTCTCTACGTTTATTAAGGAAGAACGATTTGACTTACATTCGTACCTTACTTATCTATTTATTAATGAATGTCAAGAAAATGTATTAAATCAGTTAGAACAAGAACATATAAATCAATAAATTGATAAATATGAAAAACTGAGAGGATAACTAATAATGAATAGGAAAATTGTGTAGGTGACTTTATCTTTCTGAACAGAAGGAATAGGTTGCCTATTGGTGTTTCTTCTAAACACTCAATCCCATTATGAAAATCACATTTTCTACTTCTTATCACCTACTAATCTATCTTTCAATTCTATTTTAAGGAATTATTAAATACATTATAGTTTCGTATAATTTTTATAATGATTTTTATTTATTAATGCTTTATTAACGTAATATTTATTAAAGATAAAAAAAATGCAGTTTATACATATAAGTAAATATATAAACTGCACTATAAAAAATATAGTTTTACCATTTATACTACCCGACGACAAATTGTGAGTTTTACTAATATGTATGTAAAGATTGAAGCTTATTTCCATAAAAAAATTTACCTCTTACATTTAGTAGCAACAAATGGTTTCTTTTAGTAATATAAGACATTTGGAATGAGAAACACATACTAATTTTATTAGTATGTGTTTTTATTTTTTAACAAGTTGAAAAATTGATGAATATGTTTTACTTATCTATTTGTCCATACCTATGTTCTTGAATATACTTAAGTTTCTTCATTTTGTATTGTCACATACTTTTGATTACTTATTCTACCAAATTTATATAAAGTTGAGCTTATCACGTCATAATTGCACCTGTTAACCATGCAAGTGAAATTAAAACTAAACATGTAAGAACTGACCACTTAAAAGCGAAGCGTACATACTCTGCAATATTGAGCTTTAACATTCCCGTTAGTAAAATTGTAGCAGGAACTAAGGGAAGTAAAAAATGAGCCGATTGTGATAAAACTACTGCTCTAACAATTTCTATTGGTTCGATTCCATAAGCAGAAGCAGTATTTGCAAAAATAGGAACTACACCAAAATAAAAAGCATCATTCGACATAACAAATGTAAAAGGAATACTAACTAATCCAATAATTACAGGGAAAAAGTGCCCCCATGATTCAGGGAGAATCGAAACCAGATTTGCTGCTATTGAATCTATCATTTTTGTGCCTGATAAGATTCCAGTGAAAGCACCACCAGCAAATACAACTAGTAACACCATTAAAGCGTTTCCTCCATGGGCTTTAATTCTATCCTTTTGTTGTTCAATAGTTGGATAGTTAATAAACATAGCTATTACAACTGCAATTAAAAATAAAATGGCTGGTTTTACAAGATCTGATATTAACACTCCCATTACAAGCAAAGTCAATATGAGATTCACCCATAACATTTTTGGCCGTTTAATCGAAGAGTCTTCATTAGCAGCGACTTCTAAAGAAAAGGCGTATTCTGCCATATGAGATTCTTTGAGATCGATGATACCCAAGCGTTTTCTTTCCATTTTGCCCAAAATAAAAGATACAAAAACAACCCATATAGCTCCACCAATTAAGGTTGGAATAAGGGGAATGAAAAACTCAGTTTGTTCTAGTCCTAAAACTGATAAAGCCCGAATTCCAGGACCTCCCCATGGAGTTAAGCCGCAAACCACACTAAAGGAAAGCATAGAAATAGTAGCTAGGACCAACGGATTCATATTCAACTTTTTATATAGAGGTAGCATAGAAGAGATGACAATCATAAAAGTTGTTGTACCATCTCCATCCAGGGCTACTAAAAGAGTTAAAACCGCCGTTCCAATAGCAACTTTGAGTGGGTCACCTTTAACAACTTTTAATATTTTATTAATCAAAGGATCAAACATACCAGCATCTATCATTATTCCAAAAAACAGGAGAGCGAATAAGAGAAATGCAGCTGAAGTGGCTACAAGCTTAATTCCATCGAGCATCATGTCATCAACTTCTGAAGCAAATCCTCCAATAATAGCAAAAAGAAGTGGAATCACTGTAAGCGCGGTAAAAGATGACAAACGGCCTGACATTATAAAATATGTAAATACTGTTATCATGGTTAGGCCTAGTACAGTTAACATTCATTTTCCCCCTTAAAGGTCCATATTCAACATTTTAATGGTAGCGTTTACAATATATTCCGAATGGTGAAATAGTAAAAACTATTTCACAGATTTACATTTATCGATTTTTAGTAAACATATATGCTTCTGTAAAATCTTATTATTAGTAATCAAAGAATCCTGAACCGGTTTTAACTCCTAGTTTACCTGCTTTTACATACTTTGTAAGTAATGGACACGGACGATATTTTTCCCCCAGTGTATGATGGAGATATTCCATGTTCCTTAATCGTGTATCTAATCCGACTAAATCTGCGAGAGCGAGAGGTCCCATAGGATGATTTAATCCTAATTTAATAGATTTATCAATATCTTCTGGAGAAGCTACGCCTTCCATCAGCATATTCATTGCTTCATTTCCAATTAGACAATTCATTCGGCTTGTAATAAAACCGGGAAATTCATTTACCTCTACCGTTTCTTTTTTCATTTTTGAGCCAATTTCTCTTACATACTCTACAGTTTCCTCTGACGTCTCAAGTCCCCGTACAATTTCAATTAATTTCATTTTATGAACAGGATTAAAAAAATGCATTGCAATAACTTTGTCCGGACGGGAAGTTTGGGCGCCTATCTCCGTTGGACTCATAGTAGAGGTGTTTGTTGCTAAGATTGTTTCAGACGAACATAAACTATCTAATTCCTTAAACACTTTTATTTTTATTTCCATGATTTCTAATACAGCTTCGATTACAAGGGCACAATCCTCCACTGCAGATTTCATATCCGAGTAATAAGTGATATTTTTCATACTTTTCTCTACATCAGATGTTGAAATATATCCTCTTTTCTCACTTTTAATTAATTCATCTTTAATATAATTCTCTGCTACTCGTAATGATTCAGTATTAATATCATGTAATGCAACAGAAAAACCATTGAGGGCTGCAACATATGCAATCCCTCTTCCCATTACGCCAGATCCAATAACGGCTATTTTAGTCATTGACTTACCTCCATTTTAAACTTGTAGATTTTCAAAGATAGTAGTGATTCCTTGCCCTCCTGCAATACATAGAGTAACTAATCCATATTTTTCTCCTCGACGTTCCATCTCATGAAGTAATTTCGTTGTCAAAATAGCACCTGTAGCCCCAATTGGATGACCAAGGGCAATTGCTCCCCCATTTACATTGACTGTCTCTAGGTTTAAATTTAATTCTTTAATAACAGCTAGTGCCTGGGCAGAAAAAGCTTCATTTAACTCGATTAATCCAATATCCTCTAAACGTAATCCACTCATATTCAACGCTTTTTGTGTGGAATATACCGGTCCAATTCCCATGATTTCAGGAGATACGCCTGAACTTGCATGAGCTACAATTCTAGCTTTCGGTGTAAAACCTCTTTCCCTTGCAATAGATTCACTCATCATAAGTACTGCAGAAGCTGCATCATTTCGTCCACTTGCGTTACCAGCCGTCACAGTTCCATTAGGGTTAAATACAGGTTTTAAGGTTGATAGTTTTTCTAATGTAGTTGACCGAGGATGTTCATCTGATTCAAATAAAAATGAGTCTTTTCGGTTATTAACTTCATAAGGAACAATTTCACTTTTGAATAGCCCATTATTAATTGCTCTTTGGGCCAACTCTTGGCTTCTTAATGCAAACTCATCTTGCTCAACTCGATCAATTTTATACCTTTTAGCCAAATTTTCAGCAGTATCACCCATTCTTAGAGGTCCGTACTCTTCAATAGGTTGAGAGTATGGCTGACTTTCTGTATTTGGATCAAGTAACAGGCCATTTCCAGAACGATATCCATAACGAGCTTGACGGATATAATAAGGGGCTGTACTCATACTCTCTGCTCCCCCCGCAATAACTACGTCACTCAAACCTAATTTGATTTGCATATCTGCATTATTGATAGCTTGTAAACCTGAACCACATTGCCTGTGAAGTGTATATCCCGGTATTTGAACGGGAAGTTCAGCCCGTAACAGGGCAAGTCGAGCAAGATTAGAAGAGTCAGCATTTTGCTTTGCTTGACCCAGTATTACTTCATCTACTAAACCAGGGTCTAGTTCCGAGCGATTTACGACTTCCTTAATAACTTTTGCAGCCAAAAAGTCTACAAGCACGTTACTTAAAGCTCCTCCAAGCTTACCAATAGGTGTTCTAACCGATTCAACAATAACAGCGTTCCTCATTTTTTATCTACTCCTTCTTCATATGGAAGTTAGCTTTCTAACAAGTGTTTATTGTTATACTTCATGATAATTCGGTCTTCGTTTTTCCAAGAAAGCTTGTGTTCCTTCATGCTTTTCTTCTGAAGCAAACAAAACTGTTTGTGCAAGTTTCTCTAACATTAAGGCTGTATCTAAATCCACATCTTGCCCTCGATTTACGACCATTTTGGCTAATTTAAGAGCTAACGGTCCCTTTGATAAGATAGATTCAACTAACTGATTGGTAACGTTCCTTAAGTTATTGCTTTCAACCGACTGGGTAACAAGTCCAATGCGTTCTGCTTCCTGTCCATCGATTATTTTTCCAGTAAGAATCATCTCCAATGCTCTTCCTTTACCAACGATTCGCATTAATCGTTGTGTTCCTCCTGCACCAGGAATAATAGCTAAGTTTAATTCTGGTAAACCAATTTTGGCGTGATTGGCTACCACTCTTAAATCACATGCAAGAGCTAGTTCAAACCCTCCGCCTAAAGCGTGACCATTAATTACCGCAATGGTTACTTTACTTGACTGTTCAATTTCTCTATAAACTTTCTGCATGCCTGGAACAAGTGCTTCCAACATCGTTCTTTCATGTAATTCTTTAATATCTGCTCCGGCAACAAATGCTTGAGCACCTGCTCCTGTAATAATAATTATCCTCAACTTAGGATCTTCTTCTAATTCACGTACTGCCATTTGTAATTCATCAACGGTTGCTTTATTTAAAGCATTTCTTACTTCTTGACGGTCAATTATAATAGTTCCGACGAACTCACTTTTTTCTATCTTGATATGTTGAAACAATCTATTCACCCTTTACGAACGATTTATAATCATTGATAAGGTAACCTGATGATAGGTAGATACCATTAGATTACCTCACTTTAACCTTTCTTTTATTTTCCTTTCCAAACGGGTTTTCGCTTCTCAAGGAATGCTTGAGCACCCTCAATACGATCTTCGCTTTCATATACATTTGGTCCGATATCTAACTGCAGAGCTTGAAATAAAGGTACGTCCATGGTTTTCCATATTGTTTCCTTAATACGTTGCACAGAAAGAGGAGCACATTCACATATTTCCTCTGCAATTTCAGTTGCTCTCAGCATTAATTGTTCTTGATTCTTTAATAATTCATCTACAAGGCCCACTTTAAGGGCTTCTTCACTTGATATTAACTTACCTGTATATAGCATTTTCGCTGCAAAGCTAGGCGATATTAATTTAGGTAAAATAGTAGCTCCAAATGTAGCCCCCATTCCTCTTTTTGCTTCGGGCATGCCAATTTTGATTTCCTTCCGAGCCAAGCGAATATCACTAGCAAGTGCAATTTCACATCCTGCTCCTACAGCAGAACCGTTAATTGCAGATATTACGGGTTTATATGTTTCAATAATTGCATTAAACAGTCTGCCTCGTAATGGCTTCTTTTTGAAAGCTTCTGGATTCTCCTTTGACTCTTTTAGATCACGTCCACTACAGAATGCTTTATCTCCCGTTCCAGTAATAATTAAAACCCTTGCTTGTGAATCAGTTTTATATTCTTCTAAGTATTCAAGAAATAAATCTGACATAACAGAGTCAATGGCATTTCTTTTTTCTGGCTTGTTTAAATATAAGTAAGCTATTTCTCCCTTTTTTTCATACTCTATAAAGCCCATTTTCCGTACCTCCCCTAGTTTTACTTTCCTGTAAATTTTGCTTTTCTTTTTTCCTTAAAAGCTGTGACTCCTTCTTTATGATCTTCGGTCTCTTTAATAATGGCGTAGTGAGAAGAAATCAAATCGAGTGCAGGCTCTAATTCCATTGTTCTAGAGTAACGAACAGCTCTTTTCGTCATTCTGATGGCAATTTGCGGACCAGATGCAATTTGCTCAGCTAAATCCATTGTTTTCTTCATAAACTCTTCTTTTGTATATACATGATTAACCATTCCTAGTGATAGCGCTTCCTTTGAACTGATAAAGTTTCCCGTCCATAGTAATTCGAAAGCTTTGGCTTCACCTACAATTGGGGGAAGAAAGAAAGCGCCTCCATCACCTGGTACAAGACCTACCTTTACATAGCCCTCGCTTACCTTTGATTCATCAATCATAGTGCGTATATCGCACATCAGAGCCATATCTAAACCTGCCCCCACAGCAGGACCATTGATTGCAGCAATGACTGGTTTATCAATTTTTTTAAGCGCTAACGGGATACGATGAATATTTTTCCAAAGTTTATTTTTATTATCTAATGGTTTTTGATCTTGTTTCATACCACCTACATCTCCACCTGCGCAAAAAGCATTCCCAGATCCCGTCACAACAATGACATGTACATCCTCATTTTTTTCTGCATCTTCAAGCGCAGCTACCCATTCATCAATCATTTGACTATCAAAAGCATTTTTCTTTTCAGGACGATTTAATGTAATGATTTGCACATGGTTCTGAATAGTTGTCAAAATTGTTGGTTCCACTTCTACTCCTCCTTCTAAAAAGATCTATTTAGCTTTTTTGTGTCACCTGTTCTTTTGAACGGATAATCTTCTTATCACGCAAGATTTGTAGCTCCTCATTCGTCAACCCTATTAATTCTTGAAGGACTTCATCCGTGTGTTCTCCTATCATAGGCGCAGCAAAAACTTCTTTTAAAGGAGAATCTGATAATCGTATTGGTGAGCCTGGTACCTTTATTTTTCCTTCTTTCGGATGTTCGATTTCTCGAATCATTTCTCTGTATTTTAAGTGAGGATCATCTGCCACTTCAGCAATTGTGTTGACTGGTGCATGAGGAACATTAGCTTCTATTAGCTCTTCTGCAATGTCCAATTTTTTCTTCTTAGAAGTCCAACTGGTTACAATTTCATCTACAATATAAGTATTAGCTGAACGGTCTACGTTCGTTTGAAAACGATCATCCTCTAGCAGCTCTTCTCTTCCCATAACTTTTAATAACGACTTCCATTGTCTATCTGCTACACAAAGAATAGCTATGTAACCATCTTCAGTTGGATAAACATTATAGGGAGCTGTTGCCATTCCACTATGCTGATTTCCTGTTCTTTCAGATACTTTGCCTCCTTGGCTATAATACGCACCTAATGCAGATGCCAGAGTTGGATAAATCGCATCATGCATAGAAACTTCAACTAATTGTCCTTTTCCTGTTTTCTCCCTATGATAGAGAGCAGTTGTAATACCCCCAAATAAATGAATTCCTCCAAGAAAGTCACATAGAGCTGGTCCAGCTTTTACAGGAGGTTTATCAGCGAAACCAGTAGTAGCCATAACTCCGCCCATTGCTTGAATCGTTAAATCCATAGCAGGTCTATTAGCATAAGGCCCTTCTAACCCATAACCTTTTCCTGAAGCATAAATAAGTCGAGGATTTATTTGACTTAAAAAGTCATACCCTAACCCCAGTCTTTCCATAGCTCCTAAAGAAAAGTTTTCAACAAGTACATCAGCTTTTTTTACTAGTTCTAAAAAGATCTCTTTTCCCTCCGGAGATTTAAGATCAAGGGAGACACCAAGTTTATTGGAATTTAACATTAATAGTTCATGACAGTCTCCCTTTCTTCTAACTCTAAGATTCTCCCCTTTAAGTGGTTCAATCTTAATAACTTTAGCTCCTTGATAAGCCAGCATAAGTGAACAGTACGGTCCGTTGTAAATTTGACCTAAATCTAAAACAACTATATCTTCTAATGCTTTTTTCATAATACCCCTCCTGAATTTAAAAAATTTATACGCTTACATAATTTTTATCCGATAATCGGTTTTCTCATCCGATAATCGAAATTTTATCATGCTTTTTAAAATTCTTCAACAAAAAATTTAGACAATTCTGCAATCTTTTGGCGTTTTAAGTTTTGAACTCAAGCAAAAAGCTGTTTGTCAAAAGACAAACAGCTTTCATTTTGAAATATGTGAAATATAAAATACAGATGGTAAAACCGAAGGAGAATGTAAGAGGAATTAAAGTGTGATATTTTCTTTTACATTCTCCATAATGTTACTGATTTTCAAAGAGGCTTCTTTGGCAAGTGTTGCAAAATACTCTACAGTGTCATCTTTTTTACGGTAAGTAGGGCAGTGTATAGATAATCCAGCAAGAATCAAACCTTGGTTTGACAAGATAGGTGCTGCCACGTTAAGTGCTCCTTCATTTACTTCACCTTCTGTATGAGAGAACCCTTGGATCTTAATATTTTCTAAATCCCTTTTCAAGACTTCAATATCTATATTATCTTCAGAAGGTATCTTTTGAAATACAAGTTCTTGTTGTGTTGGATCCATGAATGCTAGCAACACTTTTCTTGACGCTCCTTTATGAAGTGGCCTACTTAACCCTATCGGACGTGAGAACTTGACATCATGAGGGCTTTCAATAGATGTCATACATACACCTTCTAAGGTTATAGGATCTATTACGTTTAAGCTAACTGTCTCTTTCGTTATTTGAGCTATATGTTCCAAAAATGGCATTGCTGTTTCTCGAAGTTGCGGGATTGGATCTGCGTAAATCCCTAACTTATAAGAGTTTAGGCCTAACCTCAATTTACCTGTAGAAGAATCTTTCGTTAGATAACCGCATTCAATCAGTGTATTAACTAAACGAAATGTTATAGTTGATGAGATATTTAGTTTGGCTGTTATTTCTTTTACAGTAAGTTGACTACTGTGTGTATGAAAAAGGTCTAAAATTAATAATCCTCTTCGCAAAGTTTGAGAAGTAGATTTATCTGCCATAAAAAAAACTCCTTTCAAGTTCGTAGCTTTAAAGTCTAAGTCTAACTCTAACTCCTAACTTTAGTTTAGCGAATCTTTTTATTGAAATATAGTATTCAGCATAAAAATTTTTAATGATGCAAATATACCTTCATAAATTTGTATTATGCCAAAATAAAATATTGAAAATTCTTAAAAATGATGTTAGTATTTCGATAATCGGATTGTTTATACGATTATCGGTAAAAGTTGCGTAACAATAAAATATATTAACTATTATTTTTTGTTGCGAAATGTAAACGCTGACATTTCAGGAGAAGCGTATATGTGTGTAGGCGTTTAAATTATTGGGGAGTGGAGGAATGAAAATGAGCGTCACTGGACTTGAAGGAATTGAAGTTACACAATCAGCTATTAGTTCGATTATTGATGGCACATTAACTTATCGAGGAATTAATATTGATGATTTAGCAACGAACTCTATTTATGAAGAAGTTATTTTTTTACTTTGGAATGGTAGATTACCTACCCAAGAAGAATTAGAGGACTTAAAACAAAAGCTAGTACAATATGGAACGTTACCTGAACCAATTACTAATTTATTAAGGTCTTTACCACACGATGTCCCCCCTATGGATAAGCTTAGAACAACAGTATCTGCACTATCCCTATTTGATACTTTTACAAGAGATATGTCTAGAGAAGCAAATTATGATAAAGCTTTAAGAATACAATCAAAAATTTCTACAATTGTAGCAGCTATTCAAAGAATTAGTGAGGGAGAAGAAATACTTTTTCCTAAATCAGAATATACCTTTGCACAAAATTTTTTGTATATGTTAAAAGGTAAGAAGCCTCACCAAATAGCTGTAGAATCCTTAGATAAAGCTTTAATTTTGCATGCTGATCATGAATTAAATGCATCTACCTTTTCTGCAAGAGTTACAGTAGCTACTCTTGCAGATATTTATGCAGGAGTTGTGTCAGCTATTGGAACTTTAAGTGGACCCCTTCACGGTGGAGCTAACGAGGCAGTAATGAGAATGCTTGAAGAAATAAACGATATTGAGAATGTTGAAACATACATCTCTGAAGCACTATTTACTAATAAAAAGATAATGGGATTTGGGCATCGTGTCTATAAAACAGGGGATCCTCGAGCAAAACATCTTAAAGTAATGGCAAAAGAATTGACTGAATTGATGGGTCAAAGGAATCTCTATGATATATCAACTAAAATAGAAGATGTTGTAAAAAGCAAAAAAGGCTTATTGCCTAATGTAGATTTTTATTCAGCTTCCGTATACCACAGCTTGGACATTCCAAAAGATTTATTCACACCCATTTTTGCACTAAGCCGTACTTCAGGATGGATAGCCCATATCTTAGAACAATATGATAACAATCGTCTAATTCGTCCGCGTGCTAGTTATGTTGGATTACTGAAAACAGAATATACCCCTATAAATCAAAGATAATAACCCTCAAGAGATTTGCTCTTCTAATGAAACGGCAAATCCCTTGAGAAAATCGTTAAATTACCTTATCAGTATAAGATTCAATAATCTATTTTCAAAGTGAGTTGATGAATAATGGAACACAATAACAGAATGAATCCTTTTCGAAGATATCTAGGACTAAAAGATTTTAAATCAAGAGATGGTGTTTTTGAAGTAAGAATTGATATATTTCCTGACCTTTTAAACTTTAGTGGTAACGTACATGGAGGCGTAATTGCTTCTCTTGTTGATATGTCCATTGGAAATGCTGTACATCCAGTTCTAAATAAAGACCAATACTCTACAACAGTAGAACTAAAAATTAACTACCTAAAACCATTAAATGGGAAAACGATTACAGCTAAATCTTGTTTATTACATAAAGGAAAAACGTTACTAGTAGGTAAAGCTGATATTTTTAACGAGCATGATCAATTGGTGGCCACTGGCACTGCTACTTTCATGATTTTGAATAAATACAATAAGAAGTTGTAAAAATTACTATATATTAAAAAGAATGTTTGAGTTTGCTATAAAAATAGCTTTTCTCACTCTTTTTATATAAAGAGGAAGTGAATATATGCTTCTATATATCCTCGTTGCTTTATTTCTTATTTATCAAACCAGCGTTCGGGGAAATACCATTCTGGTAACTTTGTATGCAATAGATTTAAACGCAAGTGCATTTTATTTAAGTATGATTGTCGCTACAACCTCTCTATTTCCAATGTTATTTGCAGCGTATGCAGGGAGAATTTCTGATCGTATAGGGTTTCGTTTTCCTTTGACAGTTGGGATGATAGGGACTTGTATAGCTCTTTTGCTTCCTTATCTCTTTCCAGATCAATTATTTATTTTACTCATTTCTCAATCTTTATTTGGCTTATGCCAAATCTTCACTATTGTTACAATGCAAAACTTAATAGGCGCTTTAAGTACTGCAGAAAACCGTTCGTTTTATTTTTCTACTCATAGTCTTGGTGTTGCAATTTCTAATTTTTTAGGCCCTTTAATAACGGGAGTTTCTATTGATCACCTTTATTTTAATCAAACATACTTACTTCTAGCTGTTATTTCTATTATTCCAAGCCTTTTCTTTGTTTCCAAACGGATTAAAATACCTAGCCCTATTATGTATAAGGAGAGACAGCAAAGTAATTTTATAAAATTGTTGGTTGCCCCTTCATTAAGAAAGACATTTATAACAAGTGGAGTTATTTTAACTGGTGTAGGAATCTATGAATTTTACTTTCCTATATATGCAAAAAGCATTAATCTTTCAGCTTCCATGATTGGTATTATCATTAGCTGTAATGCAATTGCTTATATTCTTTCAAGGTTATTAATGAATCCTTTATTAATGAAGTTTAAAGGAGAAGTAATACTAGGAGGATGTCTTTCTATATCAGCCATTGCTTTCTTTTTAATTCCTTTATTTGATAGTCCCTTTTTACTCATTGTTATCTCATTTGTAATGGGGTTAGGATTAGGATGTTGTCAACCTTTATCTATAGTAATGGCGTATAGTCATTCTCCTCAAGGACGCACTGGTGAAGTTTTAGGAATCCGACTTACCATAAACAAATCAGTTCAGTTTTTAGTCCCAATTATATTTGGTTCCGTTGGATCTTTACTTGGTTTTTTTCCTGTATTTTGGTCGAATGCAATTCTTTTTTTATTTAGTGGATATTCACTTTTTGAAAAAAAAAGTAAACCTTCTAATTCAAAGTATTTTTGGAATCGTTAACAAAGTATAAAGGAGGACTTGATTTATGCTATCCTTACTAGGGTTTACAATGATTACAACGTTTATGTATCTAATTATGTCAAAAAAACTTACGCCAATGGTAGCCTTTATGCTCATTCCCATCGTATTTGGAATAATAGGTGGTTTTGCTAAAGGCATGGGTCCTATGATGTTAGATGGAGTAAAAGATGTAGCTCCTACATCCATTATGATCCTATTTGCCATCTTATATTTTGGCCTTATGATCGATACAGGATTATTTAATCCTCTTATTACTTTCATTTTAAAAATAGTAAAAGGAGATCCGTTGAAAATAGTTGTAGGTACAGCAGTGCTATCTATGATGGTTGCATTAGATGGAGATGGAACAACGACTTATATGATAACAGCCTCTGCGTTGCTTCCCTTATATAAAAAACTGAAAATGAATCCTCTAATACTTGCAGGTATTACAATGTTATCAATGGGTGTAATGAATATGACTCCTTGGGGTGGAGCGTCAGCCATGGCCATGAGTTCTTTAGGTCTCACCTCTTCTGAACTGTTTTTTCCGTTAATCCCTGTAATGGGAATTGGACTGCTATGGGTACTCTTTGTCTCTTTTATCTTTGGTGCAAGGGAACGTAAACGTTTAGGAGTTATAGATATCCAGAATACTTTTCAAGAAATAGCAAGCGCTTCTGAAATAGTCCAGAGTACAGAACTACCAGAATACCGAAGACCTAAGCTATTATGGTTCAATTTTGTTTTAACGTTAGTTCTTTTAGTTTGCTTAATTATGGACTTTATTCCTTTAATGATTTTATTTATGGTTGCTTTCGCCATAGCATTATTGGTTAATTACCCTAATATAAAAGACCAACAAAAACGAATTTCTTCGCATGCAGCTAATGCTGTAGCTGTGGTTTCCATTATTATTGCAGCTGGCATTTTCATAGGTATCATGTCAGGAACACACATGATTGATGCGATGGCTAGAACTCTAGTAGCCATTATTCCAGATGTACTAGGACCGTATTTACCTGTCATAGTAGCACTTTTAAGCGCTCCACTAACTTTTGTTATGTCTAATAATGCCTTTTATTTTGGTGTACTTCCTATTATTACTCAAGCTGCGGAAGCCTATGGAATTAGCGCTGCTGAAATAGGGCGTGCTTCTATTCTGGGACAACCTGTACATATAATAAGTCCCTTGATAGCTGCGGCACACTTGTTAATGCGTATGGTAGATATAGAAATTATTGATTTACAACGTTTTTTAATAAAATGGGCTTTTGGAACAACTATAGTTATGATAGTTGCATCTTTGGTTCTAGGTGTTATTTCTATTTAAGTCTTTGTTATAGAACAAGAACACCTGAAAAATCTTTTCTCACTAGAAGAGAGCTTTGTAAACTAAGAGTTTAGATATTTTTCCTTTTTCTCTTCATTTAATAAAAGCTTGAATACCAAAGAGGAAAAGATTATAAAAATTCTTACGTCATTTAGTCTTGAGAGAGAATAAAAAAATAAACAGTTAGAAATACATTATTAGTGATTTCTAACTGTTTATTTTACTTTTAATTTATATGACGATTGTTTGAAAGGTTATCTGAAAGCACAGTATAAGCTTCTACTTTCTTTTTATATTGTTTTATTACATCTACGTAATCTTTATAAATATATACAGATAGTTTAACATCATGTTTTCCTATCTTAGAATGAATAATGTAAGGAATTTCCTCTGTTTCAGGGTGTAAAAAATAATGTTCATTTCCTGAATGTACATAATACTTCTTTAGAAAAGTAGCTTCATTAAAAGCAGAAATGAATTTTTGCTTTTCTTCACCCTCTAAAGTTTCTCCACCTTTTTTAATCTCTGTATAAGCAGCCTCCAATTTAGAATGTAGTTCAAATTTCCCGAGGAACCACTTAACAACTGGGGTTGGCATTGTTGTTATCAATAATTTTAAAGCGCTAACCACGATTATTCCCAATATTACAATCCAAGTCATTTTCTATCATCTCCACGTTGCGTTACGATTATTTACCATATAGTATTGTCCATTTAAATTAGATTTTTAAAATCTAATTCCTAACGAAAGAATCAAAATTTATAAGCCTTACTTTTATGATAAATAATATAAAAGAAAAAGAACCATCCAATTATGAGTTAATTTCCCCATCCAATTTTTATCCACATTATAAGCTTGTAATTTAGCATTATAAATAGAAAAAAATCAAAGAACAGACTGCCGAAATCCTGTTCTTTGATTTAATATTAAACGTTTAAATAGTATTACTTTGAAGTATTGTTAGTTTTTCCACTTTACGTTTTCTTTCTTCTCCTCGTTCACCACAAGTTGAAATACATCAGGTCTGGAGTAGTGTCCTACTACATCAAAATCAAACTGACTGTAGGCAATCTCACGTAAATCAAGATCTGTAAGTAACAATTCCTCTTTCCCGAAAACTGGCTCCTTGATATACTCACCTAAAGGACCAACAATAGCGCTTCCCCCTAGACACATTTCATCAGGAGAAGAGGCTAGATCGTCATAGCATGCCAAATCAGTGGGATACATATGTTTATTTACATATTGATTACAAGATAAAACAAAACATCTTCCTTCTACTGCAATATGACGAATTGTTGATTGCCATACATCTCGAGAATCTGCTGTAGGGGCAATATAAATTTGAACTCCCTTTGCATACATCGCTGCCCTTGCTAGTGGCATGTAATTCTCCCAACAAATTAATGCTCCTATCTTTCCATAGGGTGTATCAAAAACTGGAAGTGTACTTCCATCTCCCTCTCCCCAGATTAATCTTTCTGAACCTGTCGGTTTTAATTTACGATGTTTGCCAAGTAATGTTCCATCTGGTCCAAAGAATAATACTGAACAATAGAGAGTCCCACCACTAAATTCGTTATCTCTTTCAATTACACCAATGACGAGATAAACACCAGCTTTACGTGCTGCCTCTCCTAATTTGTCCGTAGTTTCGCTAGGAACTGGAACCGAATTTTCCCAATAGCGAAGCCAATCTTTTCTTCCTTCTGCAGAACGACTTCCAACTGTAGCTCCAAATGCTAGTCCCCTTGGATAAGCTGGGATAAAAGCTTCAGGAAATACCACGATATTAGCGCCTTTTTCTCCTGCTTCTAGAGTTAATGAAATAGCTTTTTCTGTGCTTGCTTCTCGATCCATAATAACTGAAGCAGCTTGAATAACAGCTACTCGCACATTATGTTGTTGTGTAGTCATGATAAATCCTCCTCTTTCTAATAAATCCATTTAATATAAATCTTAAATATGATGATAAATAAAAAGAGGTTCTTTGTATGCATCCAATTGGATACATATTGACTAATCCAATTTTAAAAAATATAATCTGAATTAATTATTAACATGAGGTGAATAAAAATGGAGTGGAAAGTAGATCGTCAGTCAAATAAGCCTTTGTACCAACAAGTCTTTGATTTCATTGAACAAAAGATTTCTTATGGTGAATTTCCACCAGGAACCTTGTTACCGCCTGAACGTAAATTAGCTGAACGATTAAATGTTAACCGCATGACCATTGTACATGTCTATGATAAATTGCATGCAGTTGGTTTAGTGGAAAGAAAACGTGGGAGTGGTACACGTGTCAGCACCCATAAATGGGGGGTTTTATCTAAAGGATTTACAAACTGGAGAAGGTATGTAGAAGGAAGTACATTTTTACCTACATACCCCTTAATTAAACGTATCCGTGAAGCAGCAAAACAGCTAGAAAATGGATTTGATTTAGCAAGTGGTGAATTATCATCAGATTTATTCCCCTCTCAATTACTGCAATCTTCTTTAGTTAATGAATCCTTTCCAAATGATTTAAGTTATGAGCATCCACAAGGGCACTTAGGTCTACGTGAGACATTATCTGCTTATGTTAAGACTAATCACAATATCAAGACCACTACTTCTTCTGTTCTTATCACATCAGGTGCTCAACAGGCTTTGTATCTTATTACTCAGTGTTTACTAAGTCCTGGTGACGCTGTTGCTATCGAATCTCCTTCTTACTGTTATTCGCTTCCACTTTTTCAATCAGCTGGGCTACGTATATTTGGCCTACCTGTTGGTCCTAATGGAATTAATCCTAAGGATATAGAGGATTTATATCATAAGCATCAAATTCGTATGGTTTTTCTAAATCCAACATATCAGAATCCAACTGGAACTGTACTCACTGACACGCGTCGAAAAGAAGTAATAGAGATTGCCGAAAGGTTAGGAATTCCAATTGTAGAAGATGATCCGTTTGGTTTGCTCTCCTTCAAAGAAGAAAAACATTCTCCAATTAAATCTTTTGATCACAATGGGAATGTATTATATATAGGCTCCCTTTCAAAAGTGGTTGCTTCCGGTCTCCGAATTGGTTGGCTAATTGGTCCACAATCGGTTATTAGTCGCTTAGCAGATGCCCGCCAACAAATGGATTTTGGACTAAGTATCTTTCCGCAGTTAATAGCAAATCAGTTTTTACAATCAGCTGATTATACTACTCACCGTAAGGCCCTAACCCAAGAATTATTGGATAGAAGAAATACGATGATTTCTGCGTTACATGAGATTCTGGGAGAGAAAGTTAACTTTATTGCTCCGAATGGAGGACTTCATATTTGGTGCAAAATAACTCAAAAAATTAATGATGAAAAGCTTGTAGAGGAAGGCATAAAAAATAATATTCTATTCATGCCTGGAAGTGTGTATGGTTTTCCAAATGGATATGTCCGTTTTACGTATGCTCGATTAGAGAAAAAACATATAAAGGATGCTGTATTACGATTCTCTGATATTTTATCTCGTATATGATTTTCAAGTTAAATAAGTTCTAAAAAATACAAAAAAGGCATTCAGATTTACAACTGTTTTTCTTGTAATAAGTCTTAGTTAAATATTTAAAAAGGATTATGTAACGTAATTCTTTTTAAGAAAAAACCTTTACTAAACACGTAAAGGTTTTTTATAAGTTTCTTCTATTATAATAATATCTCCTTGATCAAGACATAGATTTAAGTTTCTCTGTTAAATGTAAAAAAGCTTTTTTATCTTTATTCTTTAAGGACTGATCAATTTCCTCGAGAATCTTACTTCTGTTGAAGTCATTCATCATTTGATCCAAAAACCGTTCAGCCAACATTTCATCGTGTAAATTTGAATCAACTCGATCCGTTTCATTAATTGCATTATTTTCCATAAAACGCCAACCCCTTTATCTTTTCTCTTTTGCAAGGAGTATTCCCTTTTGTACTCTTTTTATGCAAGGTTGATAGATGAAGTGAGACATAGAATAATATGTAATATGCATGATTACACTCCTATATTCCTTTTAGATATTTTTCATATGTCTTCAATTAGATAAAAACGGTAGTTATTAACCATTCATTTTATTTATTAGAGAAAAGATAAAAATTAGCTTTTGAAGATCAATTTTTTGCTAATTACACTTATTGACGACAAATAGAGATTTTCACCTCTTATCATATACCACTCTATATTTCATTTATCTTTTAAAAAATTCTTATATTTATAATGATTTAACAAAAAAATTATAATTATTTAATATTAATATACCTTTATTAAGGTAATCATTATTAAAGTTGAAAAATAAATGTATTTTATATATATAAGTAAATGAAAAAACTTAGTTATAAAAATTATAGTTTTACTATTTACTTTAGATGACGACAAATATGATCTTTTTCTACAAGTTGTATAAATGTAGAAGCTATTACGAAAAAAGTAGTTTACTATTTACTTAACGTTATAGAATTTCCATATGATTTTATCTTTATAATCTATATACTTACTCCAACGTTCTCCTTGGCTAATATAATCTTCAAACGTAGCATTTCTAACTACAATATAACCACCACATTCATCTGCGGTCTGTTTGGCA
>Ga0209463_1000691_pt1 | contig 23714 bp, 25 predicted proteins | sample AgamicMgSfrz_FD_187169 | JGI IMG/M metagenome (GOLD analysis project Ga0209463, IMG submission 187169) | Agave microbial communities from Guanajuato, Mexico - Mg.Sf.rz (SPAdes) (version 2) | ecosystem: Host-associated > Plants > Phyllosphere > Phylloplane/Leaf | place: Guanajuato, Mexico... | reverse complement strand
ATCATAATGACCCCTCTCTTACATAATAATGAGATTAACATAACTTTTTTACTTATGCAATCGTTTGCACAAAAGTTTAATGCAAATTTCTCTTTTTTTTATAGAATGTGTTAAGCTAATTTATTCAAATACAAACATTTAACTGTGAAAAAACATTTCACTTATCAGGATTTAACAGGAACTTCAAATTTGGTAATGATAAGATATAATATAAGATAACGAACTAAAAAGGTCCAAAATTATAAACATTAAGCGAACAAATCCTCAAAATTAACAATTTGACATTCATAAGATGAAATGGCATTGCTTAAAATTTTCTCAATCTATAAACCTTTGATATTATTCCTGTCATACTAAAACCTTACAGCATGTACTAGGAGATTTGGAGTGAAATTTATGTCAGTAACAATTAAAGATGTAGCTAAGCTTGCAAAAGTCGCACCATCTACAGTTTCAAGAGTCATAGCAAATAATCCACGTATAAGTGAACAAACTAAGAATCGAGTAAGAGAGGCAATGGAGTCTCTTGGCTATCATCCTAATTATAATGCTAGAAGCCTCGCAAATCGTAGTACACAGTCAATTGGCCTTGTCATGCCAAGTTCAGTAGATAAAGTCTTTCAGAATCCTTTCTTTCCAGAAGTAATAAGAGGAATTAGTACGAAGGCACACGAAGAAGATTTTGCTATTTATATGTCAACAGGACAAAGTGAGCAGGAGAGCTTAGAGGGTGTTGAGCGAATGATACATGGCGGTAGAGTCGATGGCGTTATCATTCTCTACTCGAGTATTGATGATAAAATAATGTCTTTCCTCCAAAAGGAGAAATTTCCATTCTCCGTTATTGGTAAGCCATATAATAATTTCAAACAAATTACACATGTCGATAATGATAATGTTCAAGCAGGTAAAGATGTGACAGATTATCTCATCCAACTTGGACATAAACGAATTGCCTATGTCTGCGGAAGTTTAGATTCAGTTGTTTCAATTGACCGGATACTCGGATATAAAAAAGCACTACAAAATGCTGAGATAACATATCAAGAAGAATATATTGTGAAAGAAGAATTCCTTCACGATGGAGGTGAAAAAGAAATCTCAAGGTTGATGTCCTTGCAGTCACCGCCAACAGCTCTTATTGTAAAGGATGATTTATTGTCATTTAGCATTATGAGCACCATTGATAACATGGGCTACTCCATACCTAAGGATCTCTCAATTGTTAGTTTTAATAATTTAATGTTGAGTGAATTTGCCAGACCGCCATTGACAACTGTAGATATTGATATTTTTAATCTTGGTTACCATGCTGCAGACTGTCTACTAGATCAAATAAAAAATCCCGGTCAGGAAGCTAAACAAGTCATTGTGCCACATCGATTAGTTGTACGACAAACAAGTCAACCTATATAAATCTACTATTTTACAAGTGAGGCTTCCTTGGGTTTTCTTCCCCTCTGATTAGAAACTTATCGGAAATTTACGTTCGGTTTATCTCCTACTTACTTCTCCGATTCTCTCAAATCTGTAGTGGGAGTCTTACTGACCTTAAGAATAAGGATACCTTCCTTATAGAGGGGCGAAATGTCAGATAAGTTTTTACAAAATTAGATAGTACCAACTCATATTTGGTGAAAAATGATTAAAAAGAAGTAAATTATATTATTTTAAAATGATGGCATTCCTTTTTACCAGGATTAGCACTTTTATATCTGTGTTCTGCATCTCATAAAGTCTATTTCATCTGATTTAGTTGAAATACCCACCCCTAATTACTGGGCAGGTATTTCAACTTTTGTTACTTCCTTGTTTTAATAAATTATTTTCAGTTAAATGTTGTCTCAAAAGAAAGTAAACTCTATGTTGTTGTACATCTTAAAATAGCAACTTCTTTATTTATCTAATTTAACTCTTTGTAAACGCAAAGCATTCAAAACGACGGACACGGAACTAAAAGCCATCGCAGCACCTGCAACCCAAGGTGCCAGTAATCCAACTGCAGCAATTGGAATCCCAATAGTGTTATAAGCAAATGCCCAGAATAAGTTTTGTTTAATATTACGCATTGTTTTGCGGCTCATCAAAATCGCATCGGCAATGCTGTTTAAATCACCACGGATCAATGTTATATCTGCTGCTTCCATTGCCACATCAGTACCTGTACCAATTGCCATCCCAATATCAGCTGTAGCAAGTGCTGGTGCATCATTAATACCATCTCCAACCATTGCAACCTTTTTGCCCTGATTTTGTAGTTTTTTCACTTCATCTGCTTTACCTTCGGGAAGTATCTCTGCAATAACTGCGTCAACACCTACCTCCTTACCAATTGCTTGTGCTGTACGCTCGTTATCACCTGTCATCATAATCACAGTAATACCCATTTGCTTTAAACGCTGTACAGCCTCTTTAGAAGTCCCTTTAATTGTATCTGCAACAGCAACCAATCCTGCATATTGCCCATTAATTCCAACTAACATCGCTGTTTTTCCGTTCTTTTCTAATACCTCCATTGCTGGTAGAACGGAATGAACATCAATGCCATATTGTTGCATGAGTTTACGAGTACCAATAATAACACCTTGACCAGAAACAGTTGCTTGAACCCCATAACCAGGAATAGCTTCGAAAAATTGAATGTTACCAAGTTCAATGCCTTTATCTAAAATCCCTTGAACAATAGCTTCTGCTAATGGGTGCTCCGACTGTTTTTCAGCAGCGCCAATCAATCCTAAAAAGTTCGCTTCGTCTTGTCCCTCTGCTAATAAAACATCTGTTAATACTGGTTTACCATGGGTAACAGTACCTGTCTTATCCACTACGACTGTATCAATACCTTGAGTTTGTTCTAAATGCTCGCCACCCTTAAATAAGATACCAAATTCTGCTGCTCGTCCTGAACCTGCCATAATGGATGTTGGCGTAGCTAAGCCAAGTGCACATGGACAAGCAATGACAAGTACGGCAATTAACACTTCAAGTGCTGGTGTAAACTCACCTGGTTGGACCCAGATGAACCAAACTAAGAAAGTGATGATTGCAATCCCTACCACAATTGGTACAAAAACACCTGAAATTTGATCGGCCAAACGTTGGATAGGTGCTTTTGAACCCTGTGCATCCTCGACTACTTTAATGATTTGGGCTAATGCCGTGTCACGGCCAACTTTTGTAGCACTCATTTTGATGGCACCATTTTTGTTAATGGTGGAACCATACAACACATCACCAACATTTTTATCCACTGGCAAACTTTCGCCTGTTAACATGGATTCATCCACAGCAGTTGTTCCGTCTACTACTTCACCATCAACAGGAATCTTTTCACCAGGTTTTACTAAGACAATGTCACCAATCACTACTTCTTCTAGCGGTACTTCTTTTTCAAATCCATCTCGGACAACGATCGCTGTTTTGGCTTGAAGGCCCATTAATTTTTTAATTGCTTTAGATGAACGGCCCTTTGCTTTTGCTTCAAATAATTTTCCTAAAAGGATTAGTGTAATCAATACTGCACTTGTTTCAAAATATAGATGCGGACCGTGGTGTGTTCCAGCAGTTACAATCGCTTGGTATACACTGTAAAAATAGGCTGCTGAAGTACCCATGACAACAAGTACATCCATATTTGCACTGCCATTTCGAAGCGCTTTATAAGCTCCAACATAGAACTGCTTCCCAATAATAAATTGAACCGGAGTAGCCAATATCAATTGAATCCAAGGATTCATTAAAAAGTCTGGGACATATAGAAACGATGTAAACGAAAAGTGTGCGACCATCGTCCATAATAACGGCAACGATAAAACAGCTGAAATAATGAATTTACGCTGTTGATCTTTGATGTGCTTTTCACGGTGATCAACCTGTTCTATTTCGTCTTGATTTTGGTGAGCACCGTAACCTAACTTTTCTACTTTTGTAATAATATCTTTAATCGATACTTCTGCAGGGTTAAATTCAATCATTGCCTTCTCCAATGCCAAATTGACATTCGCGTTAGAAATACCATTCATTTTGTTTATCCCTTTTTCAATACGCGTCGCACAAGCGGCACAAGTCATTCCAGTAATATCAAATTCCGCCTTTTGTTTTACAACACCATAACCAAGTGCTCCTATTTTCTTTTCAATATCTGCTTCACTTAGTTTTGACGGGTCATATTGTATCATTGACTTTTCTAAGGCTAAGTTGACCGTTGCTTGTTCGACACCTTCTAATTTGTTTAACCCTTTTTCAATACGTGTCGCGCACGCTGCACATGTCATTCCGGTTATCCCAATACTTGCTTCTTTTGAAGCTGTACTTTTTGCTGCTGTACTCATAGTAATATCCACCCCTCTTATACCTACCTAGGGTATATTTATTTTAAAATGAGAGAGTGCTATTGTAGCACTCTTATTCTACGTCATAACCTTGGTCTTCAATAGTTTCTTTGATTTTATCAATAGATAATTGGGATTCATTAAAGGTCACTTCCACTTTAGCTTCGTCTAATTTTACGATTACTTGGTTAATACCTTCTAATTCACCAACGCTCTCTTCTACAGCCTTCACACAATGTCCACATGACATTCCTTGTACGTTTAATATGACAGATTCCATTTTAAGACTCTCCTTTTATATATTATAATATATACTTATACCACGTAAGGGTATATAAAACCAAAAAAAAATTATTTTTCATTAGTTTTTGAATAGTTACAACTAACTCGTCTAAAACCTCATTATCACCTTCTGAAAGTCGATCTACGACACACCCTTTTAAAATAGTAATTTGGCCACACTATTTAGTGCTGATTGTGTTGCAGAAATCTGGGTAATTACATCATCACAGTATGTGTCTTTATCTATCATCCCTTTAATTCCTCGGATTTGACCTTCGATTCGATTTAACCTAGTTGTTAAATCCTTTATTACATGTTCAGGATGATGACTTTTTCGTGAAGAGGTATCATCAACTGTATGGCAAGCTTCTGCTCTCACAGAGTTTTCCATTATACTTCCCCTTACTTGATGCCATATTAACATACCCTATAGAGGTATGTAAAGTACCAATTTTTCTGGTTGACTATTTCTAACTTGTTAGCAATTCTTTTTATTATTATCCCTCCAATTAATCAATGTTTTATAAGAGAAGTTAAGAAAATTCATCCTTAAAGCATTTTTATTTCTCTTGCAAAACGATGGTAATCCTTATAGTTAACTCTAGGTTACACTTATATTTTCAAATTGCTGTTTAGAAGTATTTTTCACATCATAAAAGCCGCTTTATGCTTGTCTGCTAAAATGTTCTTTTCAAAAAAACTGCCGACAAACTTGGAAATACAAATTTGTCGACAGCTAAAAAAACTTATTTATTATCAAGTATAGATAAAGTAACAGCTTTTATCTGCTCAAGGTCTTTTGCTGCTTGGGTTCATGCAAACCGATGGTGGTTAGCTATTGCTGCTGTTTAACAACTGCAATTCAGAGTCTGATAGAGAAATGTTTTTTGTAGATAAATTTGATTTTAACTGTGCAGGCCTTGTAGCTCCAGGAATAACTAAGTCCACACCTGGACGAGTTAATAACCATGCAAGCGCCAATTGAGGCAAAGTAACACCTTTCTTTGCAGCCATACTTTTCCATTTCTCCACTTTTTCTAAATTAGCTATATAAGCATCTTTTTGGAACATTGGATTGCTTTGACGCGATAGATCTGTGAAGGTATCTTCTTTTTTATATTTTCCTGTCAACAACCCTGATGCTAGTGGAAAAATTGGGATTACTGAAATACCTTGTTCTAAGCTATAAGGTATTAGTTCTTTTTCTGGTTCTCTGGCAAGTAAAGAATACTCTGTTTGAATTACATCAAGATTCCCGTCAGCGTTAAATTCCTTTACTTGCTCCATAGATAAATTAGAAGCACCTATTGCTCTTATCTTCCCTTCTCTCTTTAAGTCAGCTAACGCGCCAGCAGCTTCAGATAATGGAGTTCTAGAATTCGGAAAATGAACAAAAAATAAATCGATATAATCAGTTCCCAATCTTTTAAGACTTTCTTCAACAGAATTGCGTAACGCAGAAGGACTATTGTCTACTTGCATAGCCCCTTTGTCATTTACACTAAAATTAGCGGCTGCCTTTGTTGATAGTACAATATTATGCCGATAAGTATTAGCAACAAACACCTCTCCAATTAACTCTTCCGATCTTCCCATACCATAAAGGTAAGAAGTATCAATAAAATCAATATTCTCATCTATTGCAGCCTTCAGAAGTTCTCGGCTCATTTCTTCCGTTACTTGCGGATACATCATCGAATTGCCTATAACACCAGCACCTAACCCTAGGGTGGATGCTTCGATGCCTGTTTTGCCAATTTTGATACGCTTATTCATAAATTTCTCTCCTCCATGTAAAGACTGTCTACATTTCTTACTTAAACAATCTGTTGTTTTTTTTTAGCATGGATTAATCGTACAACCTTGTCTTAACACCAGGTCAACTACTTAAATGAGAAATTTATAAAAAACTTGGTTTAGGAAAAGGGCCCAAATTTAACAGGACCTTCATTATCTAACTTTTGATCAATTAAATCCCAAATTACTTGTAAGTCTTGCTGTTTCTGCTTGATTCTCTCTTGATATTTACGTAATAAATCCTTTAGTTCTAGATCGCTTCCAACATTTTCTCTATTGAGTAAACTCATAAAGGGCCGGATTTCTTCCAATGACATTCCTGTTTTTTTTAAGCATTTTATCATAATAAGTAGTTCTTTATGTTGCTCATTATATAAACGATGATTATTTTTCTTCCTTTCCACATCCGTTATTAAGCCGATTTTTTCATAATACCGCAGTGTATCTTCTGTTAATTCGCACAGCGTAATGATTTCTTTCATTGAATAACTCTGCAAAATTTGGCCCTCCTAATAATTATTGAAGACATTTTACCACTTAACTGAATACTTCCGCCTAGATTTCTGCTTAAAATAATGTTATTTAAGTCTGTTTGGGGTGATTGTTAAAGAGACTTATTAGCGTTGTCAAACCAGCTGTGAATCCCAAAATATTTATTGAATAAGTTTTTTGCAGTTCCATAAGAATTGGGGAACTTGATATTATATCAGGTAAACGATCAGCAGCTGCAAGTGTTACCAATATTGGAACAGCAATGGTGAGTAGTAGACAAGGAACAGCAACACACCATAACAAAGATGAGTTTATACGAATAGACCAATTCTTCACTAGTAAAAGAGAAATATAGAGTCCAAAAATAAGCGAAATGATTAATTTTGTCCATATAACAGGAATAAAATTAAATTGCTCATTTGCTGTTTGTTGAATCTGACTTTCATAATTGAAACATATAATGGCTAAAATAATTAATCCAATTACCCAAACAAGCTTCTTAAAATATGGTGCCCAATTTGATTTTTCCATGTATGATCCTCCAATACAGTTCTATGGTGAGTAGTAAAATAATCTAGTAAACAAGGAGCCTTATTTTAAGGCTCCTTGTTTACTTCAAACTATTGAACTTCCTTATATCTAATGCTGCTTTATTGGTGAAAATAAGAACTGCAACACCACTGAACAACGAACCCCAGTCAGTATTGAATAATACTCCAACAACAATGATAAGATAACAAACTATTTTAGCCACTAACTTAGCAAATTCGTTTCTAACCATAAATCCAGCATCACCACTTGTATTTATTACTATCATATACGTTCTAAAGGTTTAAAAGTTCCAATCTCAACCATGTATTTCCTAAGAAATTTCAAACAGTTAAAATCTGTATAATCAAATCAAAAGAATATTAAAAGCAATACGCCGGCAATAACACAGTAATACGTAAAATATACTAGCTTGCCATTTTTCATAATCCCCATAAACCACTTCATGGCCAAATAACTCATTATGAGGGTTGCAATAAATGCTGATAAATAGGGAACAGCTAATTCTGCTTTATTCGGTTCTCCTATGAAGTCAGAAAAGCCGAGAATAAGCCCGCCCACACTTACTGGAATATACAATAAGAAAGAAAAGCGAAGGGCTGTTTCTTGTTTTATCCCAACTGCTATTGCTGAGATAATAGTGGCCCCAGAACGACTGATTCCCGGTGCCAATGCAATCGCCTGACCAAAACCAACAATAAGCGCATCCTTAACGGTAATATCAGACTCACCCTTGGCACCATTCATATTACGAATAAACCACAAAGCAAGTCCTGTAATAAACAGCATGATTGCAATTGTAGTCATGCTGACATTTTCAGCAATAAAATCATTCAAAAGTACTCCTAGAATACCAGCAGGAATCGTGCCGATTATGATATAACACACAAACCGAAAATCGCTCTTATACTTAGCATCTTTCGTTTTTATAAATTTTATAGCATGAAGTGCAATTCTTATAATGTCTCTTCTATAGATAAAGAGAATGGCTAGTAATGAGGCAGTATTGGTGATAATAGCAAACGTAAAGCCTTGATCTCCCAAGCCAAGAAGCTGACTGACTATCATCACATGCCCACTAGACGACACAGGTATCGGCTCGGTAAATCCTTGAACTAATCCGATAATAATCATTTTTATAATTAAGATAATATCTGTATCCATTGTTAAAATCTCCTTGGAAATTCATTTTTTTCTGCAATTAAGTTGACTTAAAATCTGACATAAATAAAAACAGTTACCATACATACGACAACTGTTTTTCAGTTCTGGAAAGTGGTAATCTTCTCGATGAAATTAGTTAAAAAAGGAACTTAAAGCTTCCTTGTTAGTGTCTAAATCTGCCTTTAGAACAGCTCCCACATTCGTTACATCATTTTCATAGGAATCTTGAACGGGGATTCTTAAACTATCCAGTCCATCTGTGCTGTTCAAAAATAACCCTTTGCTAAGCGACAGTATTGATTGAGTATCCAAGTTCGTATCAATATACGGGGTAGCAAGTCCAACAATTTTCGGAAGATTGTACAGGCTGTGAGCACTAATTGCTTGCTCTTTTAGCTTAGACATAACCTCCTGCTGGCGTTCCACTCGCCCGAAGTCACTTAATCTATCATGGCGGAAACGAACATAACCAAGCAAATCCTTCCCGTGCAGAGTTTGACTGCCAGGTTCTAATACTGTTCCAATCCCATAAGACATTTCGTATGGAATATCGACCTGTATCCCTTCTGGTGTAATGATATCTACTAATTTAGAAAATCCTTGAAAATCGACAATGACATAGTAATTCACATCTATGCCAAAGTTTTCTTTAATCGTTTGTCTTACCAATTCAGGCCCGCCAAATGCAAATGCTGCGTTTATTTTCTGAAGACCATATCCAGGTATATCCACATATGTGTCTCTCATTATGGAAGCAAGTTTTATTTTATTATTGTTAGAATTATAATTAGCTATCATTAAAGTATCAGACCTGGAATGATCTTCTCCCCTTGAATCACTGCCGATTAACAATACATTCATTTCTCCTACTTGAGGTTCAACAGACATAAAATCATAATCTTCACGACCTTCGTAGTTCACATCTTTAGTAGACTCTAATACTCCACTTCTATACTGATAAATAATAAACGATGTCATTATTACTATCAGTAATATGATTATGAACAGTGTATTCCTAACCCATTTTCGTTTCTTTTTTACTTCACCATTACTTCTCAAAATCTTCACCTTCTAAAAATATTTGAAATCTAGTACTCTCATTGAAATACTTATAAATTTATAGAGAGTCATTTACATCTTTATGTAAACATCGATGCTCATCATCTATTAGTTTTCATCTCTTTGCATTCCTGAATAAATGAGGATTAAACGAATTAGTTCTAACACAGCAACCGCCGCTGCTGCGACATATGTTAACGCCGCTGCGTTCAATACCTTTTTAGTGTCTCTTTCTTCTCCATTATTAATGATTCCTATTGAGACAATTTCATCCATCGCTCGCTTGGATGCGTTAAATTCAACAGGCAATGTAACAAATTGAAATAGTACTGCTGCTGCCATAGCAATTATTCCTAATAGCACAAAATTACTTAAACCGGCTATTATTCCGATTAAAATAAAAACCCATGAAAAATTACTGCCTATATTAGCAACAGGTACTAATGCATGCCTGATTCTTAAAAAGGAGTATTCTTGCTGATCTTGAATAGCATGTCCAACCTCGTGAGCCGCAATTGCTGCTGCCGCTATAGAGTGTCCATGATAGTTATTAGTTGACAGACGGACTACTTTTGAGCGCGGATCATAATGATCAGATAGCATCCCGGCAGTTTCCTCAACTGAAACATCATATAAACCTTTTGAATCAAGTATTTTCCTTGCTACTTCTCTCCCTGACATATAGGAAGAAGACTCGACTTTTGAATACTTTTTATATGCACTTTTCACTCTTAACTGTGCCCATAATGGTACAATCAAAATGATGATAAAATAAACTAAGAACATGCTTTACCTCCTAAGTAATTTACTTTATTGAATTAAATCGTAATTATTACGTTTTTTGTCGTCTCAGTTGTTAAATTTAGTACCAGCTTAGTATATTCGTTGACATTTTGTCAACAAAATAGTATATTTCAATTGTTATAAAAATGGAGGATTGAATATAAATGACGAGTATAGAAATTAGGGAAAACAAACTCGGACATCTGTTAAAAACCACACTTGAAAACCAGAAAATCTCTATGAGTAAGTTAAGTGTAGAAACGGAAATTGACAAAGCGACTATTTCAAGAATAATAAGCGGAAAAAGAAAGGCAACCCCAAAACACCTGCAAGCCATTTCCGATTATCTTAAGATTCCTGTTTACGAGTTATTTACTGCTGCAGGTTATACAGAAAAAACAGCACAAGCGGATAATCATTTTGAATTACATGCTAAAATTGACGCTATTCAAAACATGATTAACTCTTCAGGGATGTATAGTGATACCTTTAAAATTGAAAAAGTAGAAGAGAAAATAAATGCTTACTCAAACGAAATTAATTCTCCAGAAGAACGTAAAAGTATAATTAATCAATTTAAGAAAAAAGTTAAAAGTTTAGGCAGTGAAGGGCCCTTTATACAACAGTTAGAGGAACTATACTCTAGATTCAGATATAAAAAAGGAAGCCCAGCTCAACTCCTGTTAATTGCAAGCGGACTTCTTTACTTTGTCAGCACATTAGATGTTATTCCAGATTACATACTGCCAGTTGGTTATTTGGATGATGCTATAGCAATAAATATAATTCTCGATAGAATTTCAAAATTATAAAGTCATTGCTTATTAACTTTCAGCAAGCTTTAACGACATTATGAATTCAATCACCATATCCTAAAAAAGTTCGTAATGTACACAGGCAAATTCATCCCATTCCAATTGTTTTTTATGCGATTTCTTCTTCTGTCTCCGGAATAGAAAATTAGTTAATCTCCTCATACTTATCGAAAACATTTTAAGTTTTCGATAAGTATATGTGATTAGCATACCCGTTATTATTTTCTTTTTCACAACATGATTTCCTCCATATTGATCAAATCAATTCAATAAATTCGATAGTTTAATAGTAACTTAGGAGTTAGAGATGAGAAAAAATTTCTTCCATTACATCCTCTTAGTAGGTATTATTCTTTGGATATCTTTCTTTGGTTGGATAAAGTTAATAAAACAAGGCTTATCCTATTATTTTGGATAGATAGTTATAAATAAGTCACATTTTGGGGTATATTATTTTGTTCTTAAAAGCTATAATATGTTTCATTAAGAAGAAGCATAAATATGATTATTACTCAGACAAGTGTGTCCGGTGTGGGGAAAAACGGCTATAACCAACTGAACCGCAAATCAAATTTTGTATTTAGCTTCTTTGCAATATGCTTTCATTAGCATCGTAAGAATAATATACACAGAGTAGAAGAGGTAATCCGATTGAAACAACTAACACTGAAATTTATAACATGGAAATTGTTATTCAGACTAATAATACTCGTCCTCATTCTTAATTGGTATCGGGGAGAATATAATTTGTTTTTTAAAGAAATAACACTGTTTCACCAAATTTTACTTTACATTTCCTATCTTGCTATCATACACCTCGCCTTAGAACTTATGAAATGGAAGTTTTGGAGTAAATTCTTTTATGAAGATAAAGGTGTAAAAAATCAAGAGCTATCTTAAATTGCTTTGTTTTACCCCCACCGTCTTTTTGGGGGTTAATAGAGCAGCATGCATTAAATAGAAAGTTTGCTACTTTTAAGGTTCCACTGTATGCTGCTTAGTTTTTGTAGTATAGGGCGCGTGAAATAAGGGAGGAAGTTGATGATAAAAAAAGGTGATATTGTTATATTTCAATATAATGAGTATGAAGTCCTTTACATATATTCTAGCGGTTATGCTGAACTGAAAGAAAAAAAAGAAATAACTAATTTTTTCAAAGTAAAATTAGCACCTGTATCACAAATAAAAAGGAAAATAACTTGATATATAACACACAAACTAATCACCATCAAAAAACATTCCACCTGTAAAAACAAAAATAAAAGAAGATTACGCAGTACCTACCTCCAATTGATGATTCTCCTAACAAAACACAAAATATAGAGACCAAAGCGATTCTAATCAATTATATTGCACAGAAGAAAATGGAAGAATGCAGAGCTATAGATATAACAGAAACCTGAATTACTAATTTTATTTTCGCCGTCTCGAGGTAAAATGCTCACAATTATTTCTTTACTACCTATCAAAATCCCCCTTTTTTCGAAAATACATAAAAAATAGAGGCAACTACACCTTGATAGAGTATGTCTACATTCTAAAACGAATGATATTATTCATTCGTTTTTTTCTATCTCCCTAAATCACTATTATTATCTCTGCCAATGTATTTGAAAAAGGAAAATCTAGACCCCTATTGTAGGATAAGCTAGGAATATAAAGCAAAAGGGCGTATACAGTGCAGATTAATTATATAGTTACATCTCTAGATTGCTGACAGGAGATTAAGACGTATTATAAGCTTTGTGTTCAATTTGTATTAACGTTACACTTTATAAAACATTAAAAACAAATTAAAGGGGGATTTTATTGGTGCTAAAAAAACTTCTTGGAGTAACTTCAACATTAGCTCTATCAGTTGGTTTAACCGCATGTGGCCCAAGCGAAGAAACAGGTGGCAGTGGCTCTATCGGAGAAGAATTGGATTATCAGATTGTTGGAATAGATCCAGGATCTGGGCTTATGAATGTTACACAAAATAAAGTTATGCCTGGTTACAATCTTGATGAAAAATGGGAACTAATAGAAGGATCTGATACTGCCATGACAGCCGAATTAACTAAAGCCATAAAAAAGGAAAATCCGATTATTGTGACAGGCTGGATTCCACACTGGATATTTAATGAATTTGATTTGAAAATGCTCGAAGATCCTAAAGGACTTTACGGAGAGGAAGAATACATACATACTCTTGTAAGACATGGGTTGAATGAGGATTTACCAGAAGCATATAAGTTCCTTGATCAATTCGAATGGGGACCTGAAGAAATGCAGGATGTTATGGTAAGAATCCAAAGTGGAAAGAGCGAACAGGAAGCAGCTGAAGAATGGGCTGCTGAAAATGCTGATTTGGTTGATACCTGGATTGAAGGTGTAGAGCCTGGTAATGGTGAAGAAATTAAAATGACATATGCAGCTTGGGCAGACGCCATCGCAAGCAACAATGTCGTCAAATACGTATTAGAAAATAAGTTAGACTATTCGGTAAATTTAATCCAAGTTGAACCTGGCGCTATGTGGGCTGGTGTTGCAGACGGCAGTGTCGATGCCATGATTGGTGCAGCTTTACCGACAACACATGCTGCTTATTATGAAAAGTTCGAAGGGGACTTCGTTGACTTAGGCCCGAACTTTACTGGATTACAGAATGGACTTGTAGTTCCTGCTTATATGGACATAGATTCGATAGAAGACATACAGGATCTTTAGGAATACCTGAAAAACATGAATCGACCAATTAGGTGGTAGATTCATGTTTTTCAGATATTGTTAAACTTTGCAACCGCTATTACCATACTACTTTTAAGAATAAAATAGAAATCATCATAACTGACAATTTTAAAATCAGCTACTGGTAATAACAATCATAGCATTAATAAAAGGCAGAATCTATCAGTAATGCATCTCCGTAATATTGGACTATTATTTCAACCAAAGAATAAATCAAGAATATTAGATCCTGCAGAAGTTTGCTTATTATAGAATTCTGAATATCCACATTTTTTACAATAAACTACAATAAATGTGTTATGTTGAAGATCAAACATTTTAGATAATCCTGTCCCCGTCATTGCTACTTCTTTTTTTCCAGCATCTCTGCTTCCACATTTTAAACACCCTTTTTCCGCCATCTTTATATGCCTCCAACTTATTGATGTAATTACCCCTTAATACGGAGAAGACTCGAAAAAGGTTTCAGCTGACCTGTTTGTTTTTTTCATTCAATTATTAAAGGGAGCTTCTCTGTTTACTTATAATCAAAGCTGCCCAGTGAGAGCCAACTATAAATATAAAACCATAAGTTCTTCATCGAGATAGGTATTATCTATTTTTAGTGCTTTGCTGGCTACTCCATAGGTTTTAAATCCTAGTGAGTTATAAAGATTTTTAGCAGGTTGATTTTTTGAACCTACTGTTAAGTGAATTTGCTCAATCACTTCTAATTGTTTCGCTCTTGTTATAGCTTCTTGTATCAATTTTTTTGCTATACCTTTCCCCCGTTTTTCATAAGAGACATACATGGCAACTAAATTTGTTCTATGTTTTAATTTAACCTTTTGCTCAAATTGTAGTGTAACAACACCATAAAGTTCCCCTTCCTCCAATGCACCAAGCGTAAATGAAAACGGATTGTTTAACCTGTTCTCAAAATTCACCAAAGTGAATTCTTTTTCCTCTTCATAACTTGATGCAAAAGCCTCTGGACTTGTTTGTAAAGCTTCTAATCTTAACTTTTTATATCCCTTAGCATTACTTTTTTCAAGCACTCTAATCTCCATATAACCCCCCCTTTTGAAATTCTACTTTAGTAATAATAATATACTACTTAAAAGAATATTACTTAGAGTTTAGTTGATAAGGACAAAACAGATTTATATTTATGAAGGATTTTTTTATGAATGAACGAACATTAAACAATATCAAATGACAAATAAATAATTTTCTAGTAGGAGTAAATGAATGAAAAAATTAATCGTGATATTACTCTTTTTTCCATTACTAGGATGTCAATTAAAGGAGTCCGAGATGGAAACAGCAAAGGTTAGCTTATATGTTCTTCAGAGTAACCATATACCTGTTGAAACTGTCACCATTTCCCTTGTAACACTTGCCAATCCTACACCAGAAATAGCCTTAGTATTAAAGCCGACTGATTCTCATGGTAAAACAGAAGCAACTTTAAATGTTGGCAGTACCTATCAGGCTTCGTTAGTGACAAATGATCGTAAAACCCAATACGAAGAGTTTACCGTCTCGGAAGATGCTGATAACAATGTATTTACATTTACGCTTGAAGACCATTAGTTCTACATATTGGAAATGTGCCTGAAGCTGCTTTAATCTATCTTTAATAGTTCGTCCTAAAGATTCAGATTTAACTGATTTTACATTATATCCAAATATCAGGAAGTAATATTTGATGTTTCTATATTAAGTAAATACTTTTTACGCTCAATTCCTCCCCCGTAACCACCTAAGTCACCATTTGCACTAATAACTCTATGACAAGGAATGATGATAGATATCTGATTAGCACCGTTCGCATTACCCACAGCTCTAACCAGATTTTGGTTTCCTAATTTATTGGCAATATCTTGATAAGACATTGTTTGACCTGGCGGAATGGTGGTAAGGACTTCCCATACTTTCATTTGAAAAGGTGTTCCACTTTTAAAAAGAGGAACTGTAAATTGCGATAACTTCCCTGAGAAATATAAATTTAACTGTTCAACTAAACTTTTATTAATATCCGTATTTCCAGGTATAATTCTAGCATTATGCTTCACACGCAATTTTTCAATTTCTCTTTCAAGTCCTCTCCTATCCAAAAACTCTAACAAATATAGATAGTTTGCGTCAGTCAAACTGATCATATTGCCAAGCGGTGTGGAGAATATATTAGCATTAATAATCGCAATAGCTGTCTTCTTTGGAGGATTCCCCATAATTTTTGTGAACGCGTCATTAAACCCGCTGGGAGATTCATAGCCTAAGGAAACCTGCTGATCAATGACCTTTTTGCCTGTAATAATCTTTTTAAAAGCTAAGCCCATTCGGCGGGAGCGAGCATATTGGACAAACGTCATCCCGTATATTTCCTTGAACTTTCTTCTCGCCGTTGCAGAATGAATTCCTAACTCAAGAAAGTCTGCTTCCTTCCATCTTTTTTCAGGATTTTCCTCGATTGCAGCAACTAATAGCTCTACCTCTTTTGGAATACTATTAGGATAATATAGAGGATTACAACGTTTACACGGACGAAAACCAGCTAACAGCGCCTCTTCTGCGGTAAGAAAAAACTCGCAGTTTTCATATTTAGGCTTTCTAGCTGTACAAGTAGCATGGCAGAAAATCCCTGTTGTTATAATACCAGCAAAAAAAATACCATCATAGTGAGGATTTTTTTCCACTAATGCTTTATAAAACTCTTTTTTCTTTTTTTCAGAAATAATCACAATACATGTCACCTCAAGTTAGAGTTTTGCTTTTATATTATTTATTATAGTGACTTAAAAGGAGAAATACTTTCGAAAAATGAACAAGTAATTTTTTAAAGGTTTATATTCCTTTCGTAAGCAAAAAAAAGCCTTCCTTTTTAAAGGAAGGCTGTCAAATTTTCATGTAAATTAAATTTTGCTGTTCATTTGATTTGTTAAGTTAGCAAGAATCGCACTATTCTCCTCGTCTGCATCAAACTGTATGACATCATCATAGTCAAAGGTCGTTAATGATTCAGGAAATGAGTCTTTTAAATAATGGACAAATGCATGGATATCATCGCCTAATGTATTATTCCTGCGGAACTCCATCATAATCTGGCGGAATTTATGCGGAGGTAAATCACATTGAATATGAAAGGATTTACTTATGCCTAAGTGATCTTCGTCTGAGCTATAAAGATTATAGATGTTAGTCAAAATTAACTCCCCTTTTATATGGAATGAACCTGCTTATTTTACCCTGATAAGAGAGTTTTATAATATATAACTGGAATATATTATAAAAAATGAGATTGCAATAACCTTTCTTTGTATAGTTCCAAATTTTATTATACTTAAGTCGCACTATTTGCCTTATTCCCAGAAAGTAAATGGTATAAACTTAATCATTAATGGCCTATCATTAAAATTCGCCAGACCTAAAGCGGGCAACTTTTATATTACTATTCTGAGCCATCTCATATTTTTGCTCCTTTAAGGGGAGGAAAAACCCTATTAATTGACGGAGAATACTCAAGCGTAAAAACCGACCTTTCATAAAGTGGTCGGTTTTTGGCTAAATTTAAATATTATTCAGCTTCTCCAACTACAGAGAAGCGTTGGTTTTGGTGTTGTGGATTTTCTAGTTCATCTAAAACTGCAATTGCATAGTCAGCATAGCTGATGTAGCTGTCACCTTTTGAGTTTAGAGTAAGAACATCTCCGCCCATTTGATAGGATCCCGTACGTTTACCTTTTGGATTAAAAAAGCCTCCAGGACTAATATATGTCCAGTGAATACCATTCGTATTTTGCAGTTCTTTTAAATTCTCTCCCATGTTAAACGCAGTAGGATAGTATGCTTTAGGGAAATCTGGTGTTTCCAGCACTCGAGTTGTCTTCGCTTCATCTACAAATAAACTCCCTGCTCCCCCCACTACAACTAGTCTAGTGTTTGGAGCGTCTTTTAATGCTTCAATAAGTACCTTGCCGGCTTCAATATGCTGAATCTCTTGGCCTGGCGCAGAATTAAAAGCATTAACAATCACATCATATTTTTGAATATCTGCTGCTTTAAGGTTGAAAATATTATTTTCAACGACAGCAACCTGTTGATTTTCAAGCTTTGCTGCATCTCTTACAATTGCTGTAACCTCATGTCCCCGTTCAACAGCTTCTGTTAAAATTAAATTTCCCGCTTTACCACTAGCACCAATAATTGCAATTTTCATTATAAATTCCTCCTAAATATGTAATTAAGTTAGTTACAACTTATCTATATATCAACACTTAACCTAAACGTATACGTGCTTCCTGCTTAATTAAAACAATGAGTTAACTTCGTTTTTAATCTCTTCTAACATTCCTTTTCTAGTTGCATCATCTACTGAAGGAACACTACCAAAAGTTAAATGACCAACACTTTCAATACCGCAAAATTCAAATATTCCCGCTGTAGAGGTTTTCTTTAATGCTTCCGTCATCCCAATTGAATCGTAAATATCCTTTGGTGTACCATGTGTATTTATAATAAGTCCCTTTTTCCCTGCTAGCAGCTTATCTATACCGCCCTCAGCATTGTACTGATAAGCAAATCCATAAGAATATACTCTGTCAATATATCCTTTCAGTATAGCTGGCATACCTGTCCACCAGATTGGATAAATAAGTGTAATTGCATCCGCCTTGCTGATGTATTCCTGCTCTGCTTTAATTTCCTGGGATATTTCACCTTTGCCCTCAAACTTTAAAACTGGATCTAAACCAATTGCATATAAGTCCCTAACAGTAACCACATGTCCCTGCCCTTGCAAAGACTCAACTACTGTATTTAGAATCGCATGGTTAAAGCTTTCTGGGTTTGGATGTGCATAAACAACTAGATGTTTCATTTTTTATTCCTCCACTTTTTCAAATGCTTTTATAATTAATCTTTCTATATAACCAACAATCAGTTGTAACAAAGAACGTTACATGTAATAATATAAGATACATGTAACCACTTTGTCAACAGGTGTATTTTTTTTTACCAAGACTTTTTTAGAACTTTAGGTATAATATACTTGTAACCAAAATCATTACACAAAATAGATCATATATTCAGGGAAGGTGTAATACAAATGTCAATCAGCAGTCGTTTTGCAGTTGGTATTCATATTCTGACTCTTATTGAGATAAATAAAACAGGTGTTAATTCCTCCGAGTTTTTAGCAAGCAGTGTAAATACAAATCCAGCTGTTATCAGAAAGATAATGGGAATGCTTAAAAATGCGGGTTTAGTAAACGTGCGGCCTGGTATTGCAGGGGCTCAAGCAGCAAAAGAGTTATCGGAGATAACTTTGCTAGATGTTTATAAGGCTGTAAATGTCGTTCAAGAAAAAGAATTATTTAGTATACACGACAACCCAAATCCAGATTGTCCTGTAGGCAGAAATATACAAGACGCAGTACTACCGCTATTCACCATTGCCCAAACAGCGATGGAGAAAGCTTTAAGTCATGTTACAATTGATGATGTTGTAAAAGACATTATTGAAAAAGAAAAGAATAATGAAATCATCAAATAGCCATTTTAAACAATATAAAAGAGAAGTCTGTTACAAGGAGACTTCTCTTTTGACTCTTATAGCTGGTTAAATAAACTATTAAGGCGTATTGTTGTTACTCTTATATTCTTTGCTGTACCTCTTCTCCGCAAAGAATAGTATAAACCCTGCGAAAATTGAAGCACTCAGTACAATGCCGTACACTAGTTTATTTTTCATGTTTGTCAGCTCCTTTTTATTCCACTCGTTCGTTTCCTCCTCTATACATTTATTATAAATGAAAATCAAAGCGAAAAAATCGTACAGTCTGGCAATTTTAAATGTACAATAACGCAAAAATACTTAATTAATTTGAGGAAATTTTAAGATTAGTGTTATACATGCCATCCTTTTCTTTCCGGCCAATTTAATACTTTAGCTGTCTTTAACAGAATATCCTTGAAGCTGCTGGAATATAAGTATTTGCCTATAAAAATCTTTTCTATTACCTTATACTAGTTTATTACACTATGCACATCTGTAGTTGAAAGTTAGGAGAAAGGAACAATAATTCAACCCAATACAAAGAGGCAGAGACAAATCTAACTATATCCTTCTCAAAGTCGAATATTAAAGAAATTTCTCATCGTTCTCCCTTTACCTAAACAAGCCTTTTCGTTCTAAAATAGCCGTAACAAACTCATTTTATGAATAATAAATACTAAAAAAAGAATCCTAATAAAAAAAGTGTGAGGGTACAAACATGTCATTTAAGATTCAATCAATACTTAATATTTGTATGGTCACAATTTCCTGGTTGTCGCTGTATTTTATCGGTAGAAAAGATATAAAAAGGTTTTTTCCGGCTACAATAATAATTGGTATTATTGAAATATTGCATGCAAAAGTTGGTAAAGACCGAAAGTGGTGGGTTTTTTATAATAAGCCAAACACTTATTTTGTTGATGAATTGCCTTTTAATACTGGACCATTTATTTTTATTTCCATGTGGACATTAAAAATAGCCTTTGGAAATTTCAAAAAGTTTTTGTTAATTAATGCTTTAATACATGCTTTTTTCGCATTTCCTTATACTTTTGCTGCAAAAAAACTTAAATACTATACATTAGTTCGCTTTAATAATGTCCAGTTTTTTATTTATTTCTTTATGAAAGCTCCTTTATTGTATTTGTTACAATACCTAATTGAACGGAGTACTAAAAGTTTAAGGAAACATTGAATTGGGGGCACGTAGAGAAGATTTCAATAAAAAAACTGTCGGCAAAACTAGTTGCCGACAGCTTTAAATATTACTTTAATTGCGAATGAGATAATCAAATGCACCTAGTGATGCAGTAGCACCTGACCCCATGGAAATAATAATTTGTTTATAAGCACTGTTTGTACAGTCTCCTGCTGCAAATACACCTGGGACGTTTGTAGCGCCATGTCTATCTACAACAATTTCACCGAAGCGAGTACGTTCAATTGTGTCACCTAACCAATCAGTATTTGGCACAAGACCAATCTGAACAAACACACCTTGAAGTTCTACATGATGAACTTCTTCTGTATCGCGATCGATATAAGAAATGCCGTTTACTTTATCTGTACCGGTAATTTCTTTTGTTTGTACATTCTTTAACACTGTAACATTAGGAAGGCTGTATAGACGATCTTGCAGTACTTTATCTGCTTTTAATTCAGGCATGAATTCAAGCACTGTAACATGCTTTACAATACCTGCCAAATCAATTGCAGCCTCAATACCGGAGTTACCGCCGCCGATAACAGCTACGTCTTTTCCTTCGAACAATGGTCCATCACAGTGAGGGCAGTAAGCAACACCTTTGTTTTTAAACTCAGCTTCACCAGGTACGTTTACATTTCTCCAACGAGCTCCAGTCGAAAGAATGACAGATTTACTTTGAAGAACTGCACCGTTTTCAAGCTCTAATTCAATTAGATCTTTCTTTTCTAAACGTTTAGCACGCTGTAAGTTCATCACATCGATGCCATATTCCTTTACATGCTCCTCAAGGCTAGCAACAAGCTTTGGACCTTCTGTATGCTTCACACTAATGAAGTTTTCAATGCCTAAAGTATCCATTACTTGACCGCCAAAGCGCTCAGCAACTATTCCTGTGCGAATCCCTTTACGTGCTGCATAAATGGCTGCACTTGCCCCTGCTGGACCGCCACCGACAACTAATACATCGTAAGGTTCTTTATTAGACAGCTCAGAAGCATCTGGACCGCTGCCGATTTTATTAAGAATCTCTTCTAAAGTCATACGACCGCTGCCAAATGGTTCACCATTCACGAAAACAGTTGGAACTGCCATGATATCTTTGCTTTCAACTTCCTCTTTAAAAGCTCCGCCGTCAATCATCGTATGTGATATTTGCGGATTAAAAATACTCATCACATTCAATGCTTGTACAACATCCGGGCAGTTATGGCAAGTTAAGCTGATATACGACTCGAAATGGTATTCGCCTTTGATGTTCTTAATTTGATCAAGCAAGCTTTGGTCTACCTTAGGAGCTCTCCCGCTAACCTGAAGTAGTGCCAAAACTAATGAAGTAAATTCATGTCCTAATGGAATTCCAGCAAAGATGACACCCGTATCTTCTCCAATACGGTTAACACTGAAGCTTGGAGTTCTTTCTAAAGTAGTATTTTCTACTTTAATTCTTGACGACATTGTAGCCAATTCATCTACTAAAGCAAGCATATCACTAGATACTTTATCAGTACCTGCACTAACCTTTAGTAAAACATCGCCTTCCATCAGCTGAAGATATTGTTCTAATTGTGCTTTAATCTCCCCATCTAATATCATTGATGACACTCCTTAGATTTTTCCTACAAGATCAAGGCTTGGCTTAAGTGTTTCAGAACCTTCTTGCCATTTAGCTGGGCAAACTTCACCTGGATTGTTGCGAACATATTGTGCAGCTTTAATTTTGTTTACAAGAGTGCTTGCATCACGGCCAATTCCGTCTGCATTGATTTCAACTGTTTGAATAACACCGTCTGGATCGATGATGAAAGTACCGCGATCTGCAAGTCCTTCTTCTTCATTTAACACATCGAAAATGCGAGAAATTTTTTGAGATGGGTCACCGATCATTATGTATTCGATTTTTCCGATAGCATCAGAATGATCATGCCATGCTTTATGTGTGAAATGAGTGTCTGTAGATACAGAATAAACTTCTACACCAAGATCTTTCAAAGCTCCATATTGGTTTTGAAGGTCTTCTAATTCAGTTGGGCATACGAACGTGAAATCTGCTGGATAGAAACAAACTACACTCCACTGACCTTTTAAATTTTGTTCAGAAACATCGATGAACTCACCGTTATGAAATGCTTTAGCTGAGAATTCTGCTACTTCTTTACCGATTAATGACATAAAAAATTTCCTCCTAAAAGTGATTTGATGTATTATTAAATTAACAATCAATTTTATAACTTAATAATATTAAAGTAATAATTAGTATTATAAAACAATCATTATTTATAATCAAATAAAAAATGTAATTATTTTAATCTAGATAGAATGAAAAGGCTATCAAAACATCAACAAAAATAACATTTTTTCCCGTTAACACGCTTTAGCCTTATTGTTACAATGACGGATTTAACTACTATTCATCAGTATATATTCTCAATTAAACAACAGCCATCGGCATCTTTTATACATAGATTTTTTCAATTACAGCACTACAAATAATAATTTAATTGTTTAATGATTTAATTTCTTCTACTAACTCCATAAAAGCTTTTATGAACTGTTCTTATATCTATTTTTCTTAACTCCCACTCCTAATCCGCTGAGAATTAATGCCAACAGTCTCCTAACTTTGTTGTCATAAAGCAAAACCTAATAAAACAATATCTAAAATCATGTTTTAATTGTTCAAGTTTAGCGGATGATTTTGGCATAAACAGGAAACAAATGGCGCTTCAAAATAGACTTTTCCTTAGTCCGGCAACCTCTACAATTCTATTGTTACCAATGGATTCTTTTTTATAAATACATGTGCTGCTTGGAGAAAAGAAAATGCTCCTATAATTTGCGGCAATCAAATAACCTTTTAGCTCTTTCTAACTTATCTTCAAGCTCTGTTTGTAACGCCTTCTATGGAGCTGTAGCATGGTAATAGCTTTCTAATAAGCTAGTTGTCCTTGCTTGTTAGGATTAAATATTGT
>Ga0209463_1000690_pt1 | contig 23721 bp, 22 predicted proteins | sample AgamicMgSfrz_FD_187169 | JGI IMG/M metagenome (GOLD analysis project Ga0209463, IMG submission 187169) | Agave microbial communities from Guanajuato, Mexico - Mg.Sf.rz (SPAdes) (version 2) | ecosystem: Host-associated > Plants > Phyllosphere > Phylloplane/Leaf | place: Guanajuato, Mexico... | reverse complement strand
CCCGATATGGCTGCTACACGGATTACACCGATGGTATAAACGGGGAATACACCATACTCGTAGGTCATGAAGTTGCTGCGGATGAAACGTTACCAGCTGGCATGAACTCGATTGAATTGCCACCTGCAACCTACGCCGTATTCACCTCACGTAAGGGTCCAATGGCAGAAGTGGTAGGTGAAGCATGGGGCGCCGTATGGGGCTGGAACAACCAGAACGAGCGAACGTTTACCGGTGATTTCGAGCTATACGATGAACGGAGCATGGATCCTGCCAATGTTCAAGTGGATATCTATATTGCCGTAAAACCATCTACGCCAACTGCAGAAAAGTGATACTTATCATTTCATTTCCTGATCAACGCTTCACAAGCCGTCCAGCCTTCTGGACGGCTTTTTTTTGGTGTTACTCCCTTGTCTCACGTGTAAACACATGTAAAATCATCCCCATTGCGCTCCCGACAACCGACTATGGTACCAAGTTAGTTAGCTTTAAGGATACCTACTTCCCCAGACAATTTGTCTTATTTTCGTCACAATTGACATTTCTAAAACTGGGACTATTCACTTAACAACCGATTCGTTCCTCCCATATCCAGCCTTTATATCAGGTTCTTTACTCCTGAATTTCTCCAAAACCGTTTACATCTTCTGAATATTGGGTAAAATCACTACAATCCAATTGGAATTACGTCAAAACTTCCCGATTTCGTCTAACAAGTCACATATACCTATTCGTGCATTTGGAAGGACTACTATCAAAATACATAGCCTTAAATTAAATAATCATAACGAGTGCTTATTCGATATTGCACCAGAGGAGGAACCAAGATGATCCGCATGCCTATTCAGCAAATGATCCCGTACCACCACCAATATCCGCGCAACACGGCGACCACTGCTCCCAAAAAGGAGAATGAGAGCACTCAAGGTCTATCCTTTCACGAGATTCTGCAGCAAAAAATGGCTCAAAAGAACGCCTCTCCTTCCATGCGATAAAATCAACATCTGACTCTATTGGAGTCTGGTTATAGAACCGTCCTTCTGCCGTTTGGCGGAGAGACGGTTATTGGCATTTGTTTAAACGCTGTACAGTTCCTAGTTGCGTTTCTATAATGGATTAAATATCTATAGCACTTACAGCTCACTAAAAACAAGCATTGGCAAAGGGGATGTCATTATGATCACGATCGGCTGTTATCACGCTCACTATTCCAACATCGCACTAATTGAAGAGGCGCTAGCTCCCTATGAAGTGGAACTAGTGCATTATGTCGATCCCGGTCTGGATCGCCGCAAACAGGATGCGGACTTCACAGAGGCTGTCATCCGAGAGAAAGTATCCCAAACGTTACAGTGGATTGCCCAGTGTCATGCCGATGCCATTTTGGTCACTTGTACCCTGTTTGCCGCAGTACTGGCGCACGAAGCACAGCATGTCTCCATTCCCGTTATCGGTATTGATGATCCATTGCTGCAGAAGCTGCAGCAGGATTCCCAGGAATACATTCTTGCTTTTACCAATCCGGCAACCGTTGAAGGAACGATGGCGCGGGTGAATGAAGCACTACAGCAGGGTGAAACCAGCGAGCAGGCAAACGTTGCCGATGTATCGAGAACGAAGGCCGCAGTAATACCTGGAACATTTGAGCTGATCATGCGAGGCGATAAGGAAGGTTATATGAAAGCGGTGAGTACCGGATTGCAGCAACTCGCTGCACAGTCACCTGAGAAAAAAGTTGTAGCTGCTCAGCTGTCTATGGCTCCCGCAGCTGCACGTGCTTCAGCAAATACGGGTACGGAGATTTACAGCCCGCTTGCATCGCTGGCATCGTATTTGGAGCAGAAATTGAACCTCGGCCGACGTTAGGGTTATCCCCAAAAACAACTGCCATACCTATATTTTACTGCATAAATAAGGCTCTCGAAGGAGAGCCTTTCAAATGGTATAATCCATATGTACATCCAATTTGTGGTGGGAAATAGGCTTGCCTCCAGTGGGAGGTGATCCTATGAACTTTTCTTTCAACGACGTAATCGTGTTCGCAATGTTAATTATTGCGCTCCTGACATACATCGACCAAAAAAAAGAAGTGACCCGCCACAGGTTGACAGGCCTGACGGGTCACTTCATCTGAACTAAGCTGCACTCGGAGGAGTACCTACCGCAAATGCTGTGCAGGAGTAGCCATTGGCCTGGCTACTCTTATTTTGCTTTACTTATATTCATTTTATTAAACATCTTTGAGACAATCAACCTCCAGCATAGAAATATCCAGAAAGTTTACAATTTATTCTCAACGAAGCAAATGGATTACAACCACAAGCCGTTCTCCCAATAGTGGGTAGAACGCTTGTATTCTTATTAGACCGCCCAAATTGCGCTGTAACGGCCCTTAGGATCGGGTCCGGTATTCCTCGGCCTTCTTCTGCATCCCGGCCGCTACAGCCTCATTCTCGGACAAGCCTTTGTCTGCGGCAAAGGCACGAATATCCTGCGTAATGCGCATACTGCAGAACTTCGGCCCACACATGGAGCAGAAATGTGCCTCCTTGGCTCCTTCAGCAGGCAATGTCTCATCATGGTAGGACAGCGCACGTTCCGGGTCCAGTGACAGGTTGAACTGGTCCCGCCAGCGGAATTCGAAGCGAGCCTTAGACAGCGCGTCATCCCGGCGCTGGGCGCGCGGATGGCCTTTGGCCAAATCAGCGGCATGTGCCGCAATTTTGTAGGCGATGACACCCTCCCGGACATCATCCTTGTTCGGCAAGCCCAGATGTTCCTTTGGCGTGACATAACAGAGCATGGACGTTCCAAACCAGCCAATCATCGCCGCACCAATGGCTGAGGTAATGTGGTCATATCCTGGTGCAATATCGGTCGTCAGCGGTCCAAGTGTATAGAACGGTGCCTCCTTGCAGATCTCCATCTGCAGATCGACATTCTCCTTAATCTTGTGCATCGGCACATGTCCCGGCCCCTCAATCATCACCTGCACATCATGCTTCCACGCAATCTGTGTCAGTTCACCGAGTGTAGCAAGTTCAGCCATCTGGGCTTCGTCATTGGCATCATAGATGCTGCCTGGACGAAGTCCGTCTCCGAGCGAGAAGGCTACATCATACCTTTTCATGATTTCACAGATTTCCTCAAAATGCGTATATAAAAAATTCTCCTGATGATGTGCAAGGCACCATGCCGCCATAATGGAACCGCCTCTTGAAACAATGCCGGTCATCCGTTTGGCCGTCATCGGAATATAACGCAGCAGCACGCCTGCGTGGATCGTAAAGTAATCCACACCCTGCTCGGCCTGCTCAATAAGCGTGTCCCGGTACAATTCCCAGGTAAGTGCCTCGGCTTCGCCATTCACCTTCTCCAGCGCTTGATACAGCGGCACCGTGCCGATCGGTACCGGGGAATTGCGGATAATCCATTCCCGTGTGGTATGGATGTCCTTGCCCGTGGAGAGATCCATCACCGTATCGGACCCCCAGCGTACCGCCCAGGTCATTTTCTCCACTTCTTCTTCGATCGAAGAGGATACGGCAGAGTTTCCGATATTCGCATTGATTTTCACGTGAAAGTGACGCCCGATCAGCATCGGTTCGCTCTCCGGATGATTGATATTCGATGGCAGAATGGCCCTGCCGCTCGCCAGCTCCTGCCGCACGAATTCCGGCTCCACTCCCTCACGAATGGCAGCGAACTCCATTTCCGGCGTAATCATGCCCTGCCTCGCATAATGCATTTGGGTGACACAGCGTCCGGATTGTGCACGCAGCGGTTGGCCGCGGAGTCCCGGATATTGTTCAGCTCCGGTTCGCTTCCCTCCAGGCTTCAGCCCGTTATCCTCCGGTTTGACGGCACGGCCCTGATATACCTCTACATCATTCCGCTCTGTGATCCAGCGCGTACGCAGGGCTGGCAGGCCTGCCCGGATATCGGCGTGGAATCCGGGATCCGTCATAGGGCCGCTCGTATCGTACACGCGCAGCGGCTCGTTATGCTCCACCCCTTGGGGCGTATTCGTGTCATGAAGGGCAATTTCACGCTCCGGTACGGCAATGTCGGGCCGTGAGCCCTGAATGTATACTTTGCGGCTGCCAGGAAACGGCTGAACCCGTCCTGCGGCCCCTGCCTCCTTTTCTAACACCTCTCCAGAATGTTCCTGTCCTGTTGTTCTGTTGTTCGTATTCATCGCTACCTCTTCCTCCTCATTGGTCGTCCCATGAATGGGTTCGTTAGATCGCTCGTGCACCCGTCCATATCATCCACGCAAGAAAAGAAAGAGCGGCCAACTTCCGAAGAAAGAACATACAGCGGCATAGCGCAGACGGATTCTGGCATAGGTGGGTTATACCCAACTCCAGCTCCACCGCAACAAGGGATCACGCCCCTCTGCAGCGGCCGAACGCTTGACACTGTATATAAAAAAGCCGGTTCCCGAGGGAACCGGCTCATGTCCATCACCCATAACAAGCCTGATGCCAAGCTCCTTCAAGTGGAGACATGCCAAAGGCTGTATTATACAGGTGTTCGTGGTTATATCGCCGATTACTTCCCTACGCTGGTATGATCCAGATCAGGTGCAAAGGGTCCAGAATCTCATGCGATTCCGTCTCAGTCCGGACAATTCGGACTCCCCCAGTAACGTTAACAAGTTGCAGTACGTGTACCGCAGTTTCATATTCAATTCAATCCAGCCACGCTGGGCTGTCCATTACAGACTATCGCAAGCCAGTCAGAAAAACAACCCTTTATCTTCCATCCATGCCGAATCAGGACAACATGAGGCCCATCTGCGCAGCTGCTTCCTTCAGCACTGGTGCATATTCGTGCAAAGTTTCCTGGGACAAGCGACTAACGGGGCCGGATACGGATAACGCAGCAGCAATATTTCCCTTCCGATCCATAATGGGCACGGACACTGCAGCCGCTCCAGGCTCACGTTCTTCGTAGCTGGTCGCATATCCCTTCTCCCGGATATCTCCCATCTGGGCCAGGTAAACTTCAGGATCGATAAATACGGGCCATTCCGGGCCATTCATCAGTTCCTCCCGGTCCTCTTCCGTCGCAAATGCCATCAGCACCTTGCTGGATGCCCCTACGGATAGGGGCAAACGTACGCCAACCGGAGCCACCCGCCGGATCGCCTGATCACTCTGAACAGCCTGAATACGGATACGCTCACTGCCATCCCGCAGGTACAGACTGACCGTCTCTCCCAGACGATCTCTGAGCCTCTCCATCGCAGGAAGCAGCAAAATGGCGGGATCATCACTGCGGGACATATGAGCTGACAGCTCCCAGATCCGAATGCCGAGCCTATATTTCTCTGTCGCCGCATCGCGAATGACGAACCCCTTCTCCTCGAGCGTCGCCATCAGACGATGAACCGTACTTTTGTGCAAACCAATCTGGCTGGCAATTTCGGTGAGTCCCAGATCGCTCCGTGTGGTAAAACACAATAATATATCCAGCGCCCGTTCCACAGCACGGACGGTTAATTTACGGTCTTCCATGGCATAATGCCCTCCTCATGTTTCATCACATGAAACTTGGTTACATAAATTATATGAGAAACAATCTCATCTGTAAACCAAAATGCGCCAAATCATGACGGTAAGAAGTGTAAATATTTTCTTTTTATAAGACTAAACCCCCTGCAATTTGCACCATCAGGAAATGTTACCCATATATCTTTCGGACTATATAACAATTGCGTAACAAATGCCTCCAATCAATTGACTTTGACTATATGGAAACATACGATAAAGATATAAAGTCAAGATTTTGCTGCACAAGCTAGCAAGGACACCAAGACATTTTATCCGATCTGAACTCGTTGTTATCTTCAATTGATCTTAATAAGGAGGGGCAATCATGTTTCCGACATCCCAGAGCGAAGCCCCGCTGCAAACGAAAGTGTCCGATCTGCCTTCTTCGTTATCACCGAGGCTGATCCGGTTCAAACATATTATCGTAGCGTTGCTGCTCTCCGTTGTATTTTTTCTGCTCTTTTGTTTCATTGCCTTACACGGCTATATTGCCTGGGTATTATCCAACCCGACCGTAGCCCCCGTGTTCTCCAATCCGATGCAGGCCAAGAACATGAAGTACGAGGATATCACGTTCCCGGCAGCAGATGGCAGCCGTACGATGCAGGGCTGGTATATCCCCGCAGACACGGAAGTCAACAAAACAATCATCTTCAGTCATGGATATGGGGCCAACCGGGAGGAAACCTGGGTTCCCATGTATGACCTGGCTCACTATGCGCACCAGCTCGGGTTCAATGTAGTGATGTTTGACTATGGTTTCGCCTCACAGGTGAACAAGGCAGTCGCTACAGGGGGCAAAGCTGAGTCCCAGCAATTGCTTGGTGCAATTCAGTTTGCCAAGCAGCGCGGTGCTCAGGAGCTTGTCGTCTGGGGATTCTCCATGGGCGCAGGCACCGCATTACAGACTGGGCTGCTTACCGAGAACGTGGATGCCATGATTCTCGACAGCACCTTCCTGCTGGAGCCGGATACGCTGTATCACAACATTCATAACCAGATCGATCTGCCGCGACAACCCACTCTGCAGATCATGAATCTGTTATTCCCGGTTCTGAATGGCACCGGATTACAGCAGATTCCGTATCAGGAAGTCAAAAAGAAAGATTACCCGTTCCCGATCTTCTTCATCCACGGTACGGAGGATGAGAAGGCTCCATATCCCATCGCGGAGTTTCTCGCCGCCAACCAGACCAACGCCAACTCAGAGGAATGGATCGTGCAAGATGCACATCATGAGTTGATCTTCCGGGAACATCCGAAGGAATATCTCCGCCGTGTCTCCACGTTCCTGAGTCATGTGACGAAGACAAGCAGCGATGATGTGGAAAATACCAATACCGGTGAATAGAATCTTCCAGTGACCAAGAGCCCCTATGGGGCTCTTTTTTTTATGCACACATAGGACAACATGGCAGGAGAATATACTTTTGGGACGATTATAAATGGTGTTCACACGGTATCCCTTAAAGGGCTGATATTACATTTTAAATGAATGGAGGTTTGCCGCATATGAATTGGTCTGGCTATGGACCCTTGCTGCCTCTGCGCATCCTGGAGGAGATCCGATTCTGGAAAGAGCAGGAGAAGGAGCATACGCTTGTTATTCGGGCACTGGTTCCCGATCTGGAGCCCTCTTATGTGAAGCTGCTTGAGGAATGGGCGACGACGTTTGGAAATAGCGAGAAAGTAGCCAATCAGCTGCTAAAACAGCTTTTACCCGGAACCCACCCTCCGGCACCTTACATCATCGGCTGTGTGGAACAGCTTGTCGCCTCTGCACGTTCACAATCGCGGGAGTTTATCAGGCAGCTGTATGTTCTGCTTGAGCAGAGCGCTGCTGTGCAGGCTGTCCCGCTCGCCAAGGCAGTCATTCTGCACTTTATCCGTGAATCGGAGTATTTCCTTGGCGTACTCGATACTTTGATTCAGCCTGGTGTCATGCGGGATTCGGCAGGTGATGCACCTTTTTCATTGGAAAAGTATGTTCAATTATCGGGGCACTCCGAGCGTGAAGCAGCAGAAGAGTCGCCTTCCATCGGTGGTAAGGCTAACCTTCCGGCACCTTCATCACAGGTGCAGTCTTCAGATGTCTCCGGTCTGTCGGCTTCTTCAGGCACCACAGAGAGCATGACCTTACCTTCTACGCCTCCTGTAAAGGAGAAACCTGTTCCGATTGGAGGACACACCCTGCCTCCTCTTCCCTATGCATACAACGCACTCGAACCGCATATTGACGAGATGACGATGCGCATTCATCACGATAAGCACCATCAATCCTATGTGGACGGACTCAATACGGCCGAGAAGAAACTGGCAGAGTCGCGTAAAAAGAATAATTTTGAACTGGTCAAACATTGGGAACGGGAACTTGCCTTCAACGGGGCAGGCCATTACCTGCATACGATCTTCTGGACGATCATGAATCCCAGAGGCGGCGGTAAACCTTCCGGATTGCTTGCTGAACAGATCAAACGGGATTTTGGCAGTTATGAGGCATTCAAAAATCAATTCACCGAAGCGGCCAACAAAGTGGAAGGCAGCGGCTGGGCTCTGCTTGTCTGGAGCCCGCGGGCGCACCGTTTGGAGATTTTGCAGGCGGAGAAGCACCAGAACCTGTCCCAGTCTGACATTGTCCCCCTCCTGCCGCTGGATGTGTGGGAACATGCCTACTATCTGAAACATCAGAATGAGCGCAAGAAATATATCGAGGACTGGTGGAATGTCGTCTATTGGCCTGCGGTGGCTGAGCGTTATGAAACGGCACGCAAGCTGTTGTGGCCACCCTACTAGTACTTGATCTGAAATGGGAACATGAAAAAAAGAGATATCTCCAGCCGGTAGACTGCCAGATATCTCTTTTTAATTTGCAATAAAAAAGCAAGCCTCTTGATTCAAGAAGACTTGCTTGTAGTTGGATAGGTCCTCTGCCGTACTCTGCTATACTAGGATGCACAGCCCTCACACGCAACATAGTTGTCCCCAACCTGTTTGCTAATGGCAATCAGATCACCCAGCTTGATATCTTCCTCACCCGTGAACTCCAGATCGGCAATACGTGCAACGATCAGAGCCGCAGCCTCTTCCTTGCTTGTTGCCATTTGGCTGAATTCAGACTTTTCGCCTGAAGAAACAACCTCATATTCAAATGTATATCTCAATGTTTCCATCTTGGCACTCTCCTTCCGAAATCACATCATATCATCTCTATTAACCAATTCCAAGTGTCCTCGAACGATACTAATCGTAGCGCAGCTTCATCTGCTCTGCCGTCCGTCTGACCGCCTCCCGATCAACGGACAATACACGGCCAGTCTCAGCCAGAGGGTATCGATTGCGAAGCGTACGGACCAGGGAAGCGGTGTAAGCAGCTGTAGAAGGCACTCCTGCCAGCTCATGCAAACTCGCCATCGTGCCGGGACGAACGTCGGGATACCCTTCCTCTAAGCCGTCTGCTGCATACTGATAGAACCTGCGTACATCTGCCGCCAGCTTATCTCCATGCCCCTCGACGATAATAAAAGCCGTAATAATATAAGCCTTCGCCTGCCTTCGCTGGGCAATACCGCAAAATTTCAGTCCGCCGACACTGACATCATAGTCACCCGGGCAGAATGCACCCTCGATCTCTCCGGTTTGTGCATGATTTGACCATGGCGTTAACGACTCGGCAATAAGAGCAGCCATCTCGCGGAAGTCATCGTGAATATTTATGGCGCGAGCCGGGTTAGGCAAAATCAGTGAAATGTTAACCACACCCGGGTGAAGAGGAACAGCAGCACCTCCCGAGGGACGAACACAGACCGCTGTTCCCTGTCTTCTGATACCTTCCATTGCCTCTGCTGCCTTTGGAAGTCGGCGGTCCCGCAGCCCTGCAACAAAGGCATCCGGATGGCGCCATATATGGGCTACCGGCAAATGGCCTTCGCCTACACGGCGGCACATCACCTCTTCCCATGCAAATGCCTCAAGAACACTGCTTCCCTGCCGGAGCAATGGTGTTTCCCAGATCTGTATACGATGCAGCCTGGATGACGAGCTGAACTGAAGCGATTGCTCTGATCCCGACTGTCCGGGTGCATCTGAATTGAAAGGTATACTCATATTAGGTAGCCTCCGACTAAACGAATCTGAACCAGAATAGAACAAGGACAGGATTATAAAAATCGCTGGATGTATACAAAATGCTCATATAAATAAATAAGCCGGTTCCCAGGGAACTCGGCTTATTAGGTGAATCATTCAATGATTGGACACGGCTTGTCCAGTTCGGGTCTTAGTCCTTAACCAGAGACAGAAACTCAGCACGCTGTGCCGTATTGTCCCGGAAGGAACCGCGGACCGCGGATGTTACCGTTTTGCTGCCAGGCTTCTTCACGCCGCGGGAACACATGCACAAGTGCTCACCTTCCACAACGACCATGACACCATGCGGTTCAACGGCCTCGTTCAAAATGTCGGCAATCTGTGAAGTGATACGCTCCTGTACCTGGAGACGACGGGTAACCGCCTCCACCAAACGGGCCATTTTGCTCAATCCGACGATTTTGCCGCTGGGTACATATCCAATATGCACTTTGCCGAAGAAGGGTGCCATATGATGCTCACACTGGCTGTAATAGACAATGTCCTTCACAATGACAAGCTCTTCATGATTCTCGTCAAACGTCACGCCGAGTACATCGCGCGGGTCCACTTCATACCCGCCAAAAATCTCTTCATACATCCGGGTTACGCGTGCAGGCGTCTCAAGCAGCCCTTCTCGCGTACTATCTTCTCCGATCAGTTTGAGGATCTGTTCCACATGGTACTCGATCTTCTCCCGATTGTCAGATACTTTTGAATTCAAATAATCTTTCACGCCAGCCACTGCCAAACGCCTCCTTTCGAACCCCTTGGTGTAAGCATTCTTTTCACTTCAGCATGATGCATAATCGATTATGCAATTTGCTTGCTTACAACTATTATTTTCGGCGGCCCGAGTTTTTACGCGCAGGATGTTGCCCCGGCTGAGGCATCTTCGCGCCAGGCTGCTGGTTCTTCATCATCTGCTGGGCGCGCTGCATTTGCTTGCCATTCAGGTTATAACCCATCTGCTTCGCCATTTTCTGAAGCATGTCGGGATCGCTTTGCATTTTCTCGAGTTGTTTACGCAAGTAGTACACCCCGATGAAAAATCCCCCGACCAGACCTACAATCAACGTAATAATCGGTATTGCTATTTCCATCTCTTAGACACCTCTGTATGCAATCTAAAAAGCCTGATAATCCGTGTCAGCACCTGATGTTCACTTGCCTGGTTGTACACGTGTCACGGACCGGATTTCCTGAAAGTTATCATAGCATTTCCGCACGAATGGAGCAAACGGATTTTCCAGCTAATAGTTAAAAATCGTCGAACCAAAACTTCACTTCAATCTGAGGGTAAACCTCCCCTGAAGATCCATGAAAACCTAGGTCATAACCGCCTCAATGAAAACGGTCGTTTCCTTGGCCAGGTCCACTTCGATCACATCCAGATCATAACGCGTGCTGCCGCGGGCAACCCGAATGACCGGTCTGCCTGGCAGCCCCCGATGCTGCCGGACAATGACACCAGTCTCTTTGGTGGACAGCCTGACAGCTGTTCCATTCGGATATACGGACACGCTCCGATTGAATTCGATCAGAATGTCCCGATCCAGCTTCGTGCCAGACATGGCCATCATTTCTTCACATGCCTCATGCGGCAGCAGGCTTAGACCGGACGAGCCGTTGATCAGATTATCATAGATATTAGCGGCGGCGACAATTTTGGCAAACAGATGAATGTCCTTGCCCGTAATGCCCCTCGGCAGCCCGGTGCCGTCCACATGCTCATGATGCTGAAGGGAGGTATGTGCTACAAGCAGACTGAACTCCCGCTTGGACTTGATCACTTCAAACCCCCGCCACGTATGATGAAGGGAAGCATTCGCCGCCGAAGCGCTGCCTGGAGGCTCTCCAACTTTGCCGATATCATGAAGCAGTGCCCCCACCGCCAGATCCTTCAGCTGATTGTAGTTCAAACCCAAATTGAGTCCTATCACAGAAGAAAGCAAACATACATTCATGGCATGCACGTACTGGGCGTTATCTTTGGTTCGGATATCCGTTAACTGGACAAGCAGTTCCCGCCCGTTTAATACATCGTTCAGCAGCTTGTCTATGCTAAGGGTAACCTTTTTCGGGCTCCAGTCTTTCCCGGAACGTACTGCTTCCAGCGTCATGCTCATTTCGTTAATAATAGCCCGCTTCGTGGCTTCATCCAGAATGTCTTCTGTCTCCACATCTTTATACGTTTCATCCTGGATGTACAGCATGGTTACGCCAATACGCTTCAGCGTATTAACCATAAATACGGTGAGCTGGACTCCCGCAGACAACAAGACCGTTCCGTTACCTGAATACACGGTTTTGCCCAGACACTCTCCCGCCTCCACACTTTCCACGTTTACATACTTCATGAACGTCCCCCGCTCTTACGATTGCTGCTCCAATGAGAGCAATTGCTCCTTGGTTTGCAGCCCGCCTACATAACCTACCAGGGTTCCGTCTTTGCCGCTGATGCGGTGACAGGGAATAATGATCGGAATCGGATTTTTGCTAATGGCATCCAGAACTGCGCGAACAGCTTTGGGTCTCCCGATCGTTTCTGCAACCTGCTGGTGTGATGAGGCCTCTCCATAAGATATATCGGACAGGACTTGCCATACTTGAAGCTGGAACGGTGTTCCGAGCAGATCCAGTTCCAGCTCGAAGGATTTTCGCTCCCCGGCAAAATACTGCTGCAGCTGTTTTGCAGCTTCGCTCAGCTTCTCTTCGTTTTTCTCATACCGGTACTCGCCAATCCAGGTTCTGGCCCATTGCTGCAGGTGAGCCTCGCGTACATGAAATGCTCCAAAATCAATATGACAGAGTCCCTTTTCCGTAGCACACAGTGTCAGTGTACCAATTGGCGTCAGCACTTCATCATAATATACCGGCGTACCATGAAGCCCTGTTACGGCCGAAGGTTTCCACGCAGCCGCTTCCTGCTTCACGGGTTGCCAGGGCGGATTCGAATCCGTGTCGGTCGATTCATTCTTCTGTTCTTCTTGCTGCTTGTCACTCATTAGCCCAACCTGCGGCTTATCGGGTAAGGACCCGGACGAACTGAGTCGCTCCTTGGCCTTCTGCAGCATGCTTAGCACGTTTCCATCTTGTTCGTTAGCGGCAGCTTCCCCAATTGCTCTCATTGCGTCTTCTCCTCCAATTCTGCTTAACGCCCAGGCTGCGGTTCCCCGCAGCTCCGGACGCGGATCGCGCTTCAGTACCTCCGTCAGCTTCGGTACAGCGCTTTTGTCTTTGAAATTGCCAAGTGCTATGACTGCGTTGCGCTGAATCGGCTTCTTGCCCCGCCAAGCGGCAGAGCTCTGACCGAAGCGTTCCTTGAACTCGCGGTTGCCGATATCCAGCAGCGGTAATAGCAGCGGCTTCACAATCTCCGGATCGGGCTGCAGATCGGGATGGTGGTCCCAGTTTTTGCCCCGATTCTTCGGACAGACGATCTGACATGTATCACAACCGTACAGACGGTTGCCTATTTTCAACATAAACTCTTCGTCCACGAACCCTTTGGTCTGGGTTACAAAAGAAATACACCGCTGTGCATTCAATTGTCCCGGACCCACCAGTGCTCCAGTCGGACAGGCATCAATACATTTCGTACATTCCCCGCAATCTTCCGTCACCGGCGTATCCGGCTGGAAGGGAATGTTGGTCACCAGTTCCCCAAGATAGATCCACGATCCAAACTTAGGTGAAATGATGGAACAGTTTTTGGCACTGAAACCAATGCCTGCTCGCTGGGATACCGCTCGGTCAACAAGTGCCCCTGTGTCCACCATGCTCTCAATCATGGCTTCCGGCACCCGTTCACGTATAAAATGAACCAGCTTGTCCATTGCTTCGCGCAGCACATGGTGATAATCCCTGCCCCAGGCCGAACGGGCCAAAATGCCGCGATATGCACCAGGTTCCGACTTCGGCGGATTAACCATCTTCGATGGATATGCCACAGCGATGGCAATGAGCGAAGCGGGCTCGCCGTCCTTCAAGGCAGGACGCACCCTTTTCTCGATGTCCGGTTCTTCGAAACCGGATGCATAACCGTTGTCCCGATGCTGCTCAAGTAGCGATTTTAACGAAACAAAGGGCTCTGCCGAAGCAAAACCGACATCATCAATGCCCAGCCCGGGAGCAGCTGCCTTGATCTCCTGTTTTAACTGTTCCCACACGGAACCCGCCTGAGCCGCCCCGGTCTGTACGCTCGTCATGTTCTCTTCCCTCTCTTCTTCCCCACTCATATTCACTAAACAGTGAACGCCCGCCTCGCTCGGGAGGACAGGCGTCTATTTCGGTACACTTCCGTGTGTACCGCATTTAAATTGTGATCAGGGTCTATCTATTTGACGCAAAATGCAGTCCAAAGTTTCCACACCAACATTTTACAGTTTCTTAATCTCGGAAAACGGCCAGAAAATAAACTCGGCTTTGCCTACAATCTCGCTGGATGTAATACTGCCAAACACACGGCTATCCTTGCTTTTACCCTCATGACGGTTATCACCCATCACAAAATAATGATCATCCTCAAGCGTAATCGGGCCAAAATCAGGGTCCTGCACCTCGGTATCCGTATACGTCTCTGCCTGCTGTTCTCCATTCACAATCAAATGGTGGTCACGTACTTCAACCGTATCGCCCGGTAGCCCAACAATGCGTTTAACCAGGAACTCCTTTTTCTCCACACCTTCACTCGGGTCCCGCAGTACAATAACGTCAAACCGGGATGGCTTCCCAATATCATAGACAATCTTGTTGACGAACAAACGATCACGCTCGACAAGTGTCGGCTGCATGGACTGACCTTTGACCATCGACAAATTAAATACAAACAGGTTCAGCAGCATCATGATCACAAAAGCAATAACGATCGTCTTCGCCCAGTCCCATAATTCTGCAGCCCAGGATTTACCCGGCTGTCCAGACCCCGGCTGGTTGCTTCGATCTTCGGAATTCATACGCTCTGTAGAAGGGATATTGGAGTTCAAAGGGACACCTCGTTTATCAATTTTGTTCCAATTAAGGCGATCATACTCCCTCTAAGTCTATCTTATTTGCGGAAGTGAAACAATTGGTTATGAACACCAATAGCCTGAGACATAATCTGCAGTGTGTCAGCATACAAATAGAAAGGCATATCCCCACGTGGTTACGTTGAAGGATATGCCTAATATAAAATGAAAATCTGTTTTATTTCTTTTCTTTAATCATTCAAACCTAAGCTTTGGACAAAATACTAAGTTTCTGAAAAGCACTTAATATCTTGTTGGCACCGTAACCCATAGCTTCATACAAAGGCATGGCTGCTTTGTTGTGCTCATCACCCGCGACCCATATTTGGCTGACTTTTCGTTGCTGAAAACGCTGCTCCATGGCCTCGACAAGTGTTTTGCCGACTCCACGGCGACGATAGTCTGGATGGACCGCAATACGGTAGATGCATCCCTGGTTGTGATCAATCGTACCGATCAAGGCGCCGACGAGGTCTCCCTCTTCTTCCGCAACCATAATCAGATCAGAATCCCATGACAATTGACGGGCAAACGGGCCCATCGTGTTCTCATAACACTCTTCCGATAGCGCAACCTGGAGAAGCTCCGTCATCTGGCTTGCATCACTCAACTGAAAGGAACGAACGTGCATGTCTTAAATCTCCCTTTTCGTTAGCTTGATGAGGTTTTACAAAAAAGGGATCCCCTTTTTACCAAAAACCCAATGTTCGAATAATGACAAAAAACGAGAAAATACCGCTTCTCCGTCAATTAAACCATACTTTCCGCCATAAAACACGCATTTTCTTTTGAAAGCGCTTAATTGTAACCGTTTACATCCGAATATTAATTTTTCCGTCTATTAAATCGGCTAATATCACATAAATATATTCATAATGGGTAAAATATGTTTGTTATCCCGAGTCATGCAATTGATCAACGTCCCGGGGGACTTAATAAACAAAAATGTTGCTTAATTAGCCCGGATGCGGTTTAATATTAGTGGCAAGGGTATTATTACATATGTACCTGAGCAGTTTGCATCAACACAATGAGCGACTCTTCATGAGCAAGGTATAGATCGAAAGGATTCTATTCGTCTGAATCTTGCACCCGAGAGTATTCAATGGATGATGCAAAATGCTGATTAACAAAATTTAAAATCTCAGGAGGTATTTTCACTATGGCTTTTCAATTACCGGCACTTCCTTACGCTAACGACGCTCTGGAACCACATATCGATGCACAAACGATGGAAATCCACCACGATCGCCATCACAATACTTATGTAACTAACCTTAACGCAGCTCTGGAAAGCGCTCCTGAACTGCAAGAAAAAAGCTTGGAAGATCTGATCGCTAACCTCGACAGCGTACCAGAAAGCATCCGCACAGCGGTTCGCAACAATGGTGGTGGACATGCTAACCACAGCCTGTTCTGGGAAATCATCGGACCTAACGGCGGCGGCGCTCCTACAGGCGATATCGCAGCTGCAATCGACAGCGAACTGGGCGGCTTTGACAAATTCAAAGAAGACTTTGCAAAAGCAGCTACAACTCGTTTCGGTTCCGGTTGGGCTTGGCTCGTCGTAGGCAAAGATGGCAAATTGTCCATCACTAGCACGCCTAACCAAGACAGCCCTCTCTTCGAAGGCCTGACTCCGGTTCTGGGTCTGGACGTATGGGAGCACGCTTACTACCTGAAATATCAAAACAAACGCCCTGACTACATCTCCGCTTTCTGGAATGTAATCAACTGGGATGAAGTTAACAAACGTTACGCAGCAGCAAAATAAGACTGCCTTACAATAAGAAGAGCCTGATTCCGTCATCATGACGGAATCAGGCTCTTTTGTTTTATGGGATTATTCCTTTACTTCATCATAAGCCCCAGCAAAGTAACTGCTGAGCAGCTTCAAAAAGACATTAGGGAACGCCAACTTTTCCATATCCTGCGGCCCAATCCAGCGATAAGTGAGGCCATCGCCTTTGCCTGTCAGGGTATCCTGCGCCGCGTTAGTGGCGATGGCTGCTGACAGCGGCTCGCTATGCTCGCTCAGCGAGCCGTAGGCGTCCGCTGCATCGGAGTAGCCCGACTCCGATGCTTGTGCTGCGCCGAAGCCGGATAAGGCTGGCGCAGTGGTTTGTTGTGCAGCCGCCTGTGCATCGTAGGCGGCTCTGGCTTCCGCAGCGATCAGCGGAAGCTCGTCACTGCCCTGGTCCTGCTCGGTGCACTTGTACACCTGCAGGTTCCATACAAGGTGGCTGAACACATGCTCCGCATGGGTAGCCAGCCCCTCCGGGCGGGCAGCGAAGCCTTCCGCCCACAGACTGCCGGCCAGCAAAGCCATGGCCGGCTCATCGGCGAGCGGCCCCGGCGCCTTGCCGGCTGCGGCGGGCGCCGCCAGCACATGCGGCAGCTCCCACATACGGGCCAGCAGGCCCGTCGCTGGGCGCTGACGCACAAGCACTTGGCCGCGATGCTCGCCGCGGCCCTCCACCAGGGCGACCAGCCGCTGCTCAGGGCGCGGCGGCTTCGCCTTGGTCTTGACCGGCAGCGTGAGCTCCCGTCCGGCAATGCGGCCGGAGCATTGCTCCATGACCGGGCAAGTCAGGCAGTGCGGCGCTTTTGGTGTACATACCAGCGCACCAAGTTCCATCAGCGCCTGATTGAAATCACGCGCCCGCCCTTCCGGAATGAGCTCTCCTGCAAGCTCTTCCATGAGCACCCGGGTGCTGCCCTTCATAATGTCCTCATCAATGAGGAAGTATCTGGACAGAACCCGCATCACATTGCCGTCCACCGCAGGCTGCGGCTGGTTGAAGGCAATGCTGAGAATGGCCCCGGCTGTATACGGGCCCACCCCTTTCAACGCAAATACCGCCTGTTTATCCTGCGGCATCTCCCCTGCATGCAGCTCCATTACCTGTCTAGCAGCCGCCTGAAGGTTGCGGGCACGGGAATAGTAGCCAAGTCCCTCCCAGTTCTTCAGCACATCCTCTTCAGCCGCTTCGGCCAGTGCCTGAACTGTCGGGAAATTGGCGATAAACCGGTTGAAATACGGGATGACGGTATCCACCCGAGTCTGTTGAAGCATGATTTCCGATACCCACGTAAAATAGGGGTTATTGTGACGACGCCACGGCAAGTCCCGTCGATTGATCATATACCAATCCAGCAAATTCACACTGAAGTGTTTCTTTTGTTCCATTAAACCCATATTTCCGTCCTCTCCTGTTACCTTGCTATTCATATTGCTCTACTCTTCCCGGCTATTTGTCCGTCTTCTCCACGATGGCAAAGGCTGCTGCAAGCTCGGTCTGATGCGTAATGCTGAGATGAATGTCATACTGCTGGTCATACGGCAATTGAAGCCGTTCCCATGCCTGGCTCGACAACGTGGCAACCGGGCGCCCCTTTTCGTCAGGAAGCACCTCGATGTCCGTAAAACTCATTACGCTGCCGATGCCGCAGCCAAATGCCTTGGACACGGCTTCCTTGGCTGCAAACCGGCCAGACACAAATTCAGTCATTCTCTTCCCTCGTTCAGCTGCCAATTTCCGCTCAGCCGGAGTCAAAATTCGATTCATAAATGCTTCGGCATGACGACCAGATAGCAGCTTGTACATACGTCCGATCTCCAGCACATCGTTTCCAATTCCATATATCATTAACGATTCACCCGCTTAATCTTTTATGCTGTGTAGAATCTTGAATGGTTTCTATTTTCCGCTGCTACTCCGAACACGTATTCTATTGTAGCAGGAGGTGCAGCGAGAAGCGAGTATCTCGCCGACATTCCCATTTATGTTAAAATAAGAGTCAGGAATTTTCCCGAAATCGATAAATTTGCGAACATAAGGAAGAGATGCGTTCACAAGGCAGTGATTGATATCATACCTTTTCAACTACAGCAAAAAGAGTCGCTGCCTGATGCAGTGACTCTTTTTCATTAACATGCTTAACCATTCATCCTGTACATTTCACATCCACATTTTAGATGCCAGGGATGGCATTGCGTTTGTGGTGAGTACGCTTATAGAATGCTTCAAGACGTTCCTGCGCAGCAGGATTGATCTGTTTGCCTTCCAGATAGTCGCTGTTATCCTCATAGGAAATGCCCAGCTCCTGTTCATCTGTCTGGCCTTCCCAAAGCCCTGCCGAAGGAGCCTTGTCCAAAATTTCGCTCGGCACACCAAGGTATGCAGCAAGCTGACGAACCTGACGTTTGTTCAGGCTGCTTAGTGGCGTAATGTCAACCGCTCCATCGCCCCATTTTGTATAGAAGCCAGTGATGGCTTCGGAAGCATGATCCGTACCTACCACCAGCAGGTTTTCTTCAAAAGAAAGTGCATATTGCATGACCATACGGGTTCTTGCCTTCACATTTCCTTTGCCTTGTGGAGTCATATGACGCGGGCTGCCCATCGATTTGAAGCCCTGCTCCACTTCAAGCGCAATCTCATTGACCGCATCTTCAATATTGGTTTCCACCACATGTTTCAGGTCGAATGCTTTTGCAACCGCATAGCTGTGATCGATATCGGATTGTTCACCGTATGGCTGGAACACACCAAGTGTTTTGTATTCCTGGTTGTTCTCGGCTGTGAGCTCATCTGTAGCCTTTTTGCACAGCGCAGCAGCGACTGCACTGTCAATTCCGCCACTGATGGCAATAAGCAATCCCTTGGTACCGGAATTTTTCACATAGGATTTCAGAAAGTCAACACGTTTGCGGACTTCCTCTTCTTCATTAATGCTTGGCTTAACTTTCAACTCAGCGATGATCTGTTGTTGCAAACTCATCGTTCAACACACCCCGTTTCTACATAAATGAAATTTGATGTCCAGCTTGAAAGGTCCGAATGGTTCAATAACCTTATTTACTCAAAATGAAACGCCCCGGCATCGGTCATCCGAAGGGCGGGGCGCTATTAGAGCTGCTTAACGGCAGTAACGGTCAAACGCACTGGTGAGCTCAGCAGCGATTTCCTCGGCAGAACGGTCTTCCACTTGGTGACGCTCGATAAAGTGAACGAGTTCACCGTCTTTCATCAGAGCGATGGAAGGTGAAGAAGGAGGATACGGTGCAAAGTACTCACGCGCTTTTGCAGTAGCTTCTTTGTCCTGTCCGGCAAATACCGTATACAGGTGATCTGGCGTAATATCGTGCTGAAGGGCTTGAGATACACCTGGACGGCACTGGCCTGCGGCACATCCGCACACCGAGTTAATCACGACGAGTGCTGTACCTTTTGCATCCGGCAGACTTGCTTCAACTTCCTCAGGGGTACGCAGTTCCTGAATACCCAGGCGAGTCAGCTCATCCCGCATCGGTTGAACCATATCTTTCATGTATTGATCAAATGACATCGACATTCGTTTCACTCCTTATAAATGGTTGTTCTATTATTTCGGGGAAAATGTAAATACCTCGGAATTCCACAATCATCACTGCTCCACCATGCAAAACATGGATTTTAATGATGTGCTATCCCTATTATACATCCCCAAGCAATGAAAGCAAGGATCAGACTCCGCCTGCGGTAAGGCTTCTTTCATATTATTATGTCTTGTTCTCTGGCAAAATATGCTGAGCTCTTATCGCTGAAACGAAACCTTGAAGGTTGTCCCCTCGCCTTCTTGTGACTCCACTGTAATTGTTCCATTATGTCGTTCCACAATGCTGCGGCACATCGATAAACCCAGCCCGGTCCCTTTGGCTTTGGTCGTATAAAAAGGCTCAAACAGCTTATCTTGCTTCGGCCTTGGTATGCCAGCACCCGTATCATGTACACACAGCTCGACCTTGTCACCCACCATCCGCGTTTCGAGCGTAAGAACTCCTTTCTCTGTCATGGCTTCCATACCGTTGCGAGCTAGATTGAGTACCACCTGCTTGATTTCTTTCGTATTCAGGTGCAGCTTCGGCACATTATGATCAAGCATGAGTTCGATACTCTGTCCACGCAGATTGGCATCTGCCCATAACAAAGGACTCAATTCATGGATAATGTCATGCAGCTGGGACTCTTCCTTTTCGGAAATTCGGTTCTGGGCTAGGGAGAGAAAGTCATTGATGATGCTGTTTGCCCGGTCCAGCTCTTCCAGTACAATCTGATAGTAGTGATCTAGCGACTCGGGACTCTTCTCTTGCATTAATTGAAGGAAACCACGTACAACCGCCATTGGATTCCGCACTTCATGGGTGATGCTGGCAGCCATCTGCCCCACCAGACTGAGACGATCCACATTGTCCAGCTCGCTTCGCAGCATTTCCAGCTCAGTAATGTCCTGAATAATGAGCATGGCCCCCGTGACCTCTCTTGACCTTCCCTGTGAAGGAGAGTAAATCGGCACGGTCCGGGACTGAAATACATAGGAGCCATAGCGTACGGTCATGCCGTTAATTTCCCCATGCACAACAGCCTTGCGTATACTGTTCTGCAATCGATCAGCCTGACCCGGTTCGACAAACTGGCTGGCCGGGAGACCGATCAGATTGGAAGTGGTCGTGCAGGGCAGTTGATTTCTTGCCGTTTGTTCCATGGTATCATTGACAAACTGAACGGTTCCATCCGGGTCCACTGTAGCGATGGATAATGGAACCGCGTTAAGTATCTGGTGAAGTTTTTCCGTCTCGGATATGTATTGATGATGAACTTCGGACAGGTTTTGTTCAAGCCCCTGATGATGATGCATATGCTCAATCCAGAGCATACTAAAAGTGCCTGCAAGAACAGCACCAATGATATACCCTAGCGTGATACCAATTCCTTGAGCTAGGGAGACCGTAGAATGGCCATCCATCAAAGGAATGCACAGCAGGGCGGATACGATCAATTCCGCTGCGATCAACGAGATGACCCTCGTCATTTTGCGTAAACGCGTATGGTGCTTGAATCGTCTGGCCGTCAACCATACAATAGGATATAGAAGAATGCCCGTTTGAAGGAGAAATTCGTACAAGTTATAGGGATGCGCAATAAGAAAATAAACAAGTACATGGAGAAGGGTAAGCGTAAGGCCTATCACAGGCCGGCAGTACAGTATGCTGATGGTAAGAGGGATAACACCCAATGAAATGGGAATGGCCGCAGGACTCGCGTAATGGGCAAACAGCAAACAGAGCAGCATGCTGGCCGCACTGGTCACTGCAAGGCTGTTCAGCATCATTCCATTACGATCTGCCTTGGCCTGAACTTGTCTGGGAAGCCCCAGATAAAAAAAGGGAATCAGGAATACCGCAGAACCTGCAAGCAGCACCTGTAAAAGAATGTCCTTTAACGCAACCACCATGCCATCTCCCTCCTCGCCCGCACATTCCCTCATGTATTTCTGATTAAAACATAGGCGACAGTATATTACAATATATCCCTTGAGACCGCATAATAGAACAGTTGGTTCATCATAAATGGTCAAAAATGTGTACCATTTATCCTATAATCCTGCATAATTCGATTTTTAGCGTCCACGTGTACCATATATAGAAATTAGCATTCTATGGAATCTATATATGGTTTATTCAATTTTTTACCAAGGTTCAATTAAAAACAATAAACAGACAAAATCAATTGAAAAAGAGGGAAATAATATATGTATGATGTCATTGTAATTGGTGGGGGTTCCGCAGGATTAATGGCCTGCGTTGCCGCTGCCGAACATGGAGCCTCTGTGCTTCTGCTGGATAAGGGAGATCAACTTGGCCGCAAGCTCGGAATTTCCGGCGGTGGTCGCTGCAATGTGACCAATGCCAAAGAGACTGATGAATTGATCAGGCATATTCCCGGTAATGGGCGTTTCTTATATAGTTCATTTCAGAACCTGGACAATCAGGGGATCATGCGTTTTTTTGAAAACCTAGGTATCGCCCTGAAGGAAGAAGACAATGGAAGAATGTTTCCCGTTACAGACAAAGCCAAAACGGTGGTTGATGCTCTGGTAGGCAAGGTGGTTTCCCTGGGTGTGGAGATTCGTACCAAAGAGCCTGTCAAGCAGCTGATTCATGATGGACAGCACGTTCAGGGCGTCAAACTCGCCTCGGGAAAAATCGTGGAAGCCCATGCAGTTATTGTAGCTACCGGAGGCAAATCCGTACCTCAAACCGGTTCAACCGGAGATGGCTATCCTTGGGCTGAATCAGCCGGACATACAATTACGGAGCTTTACCCGACGGAGGTGCCCATTGTTTCAGGTGAGAGCTGGATCCAATCCAAAGAACTTCAGGGGCTGTCTTTGCGGGATGTGGGGTTATCTGTACTGGATGCCAAAGGCAAGACTGTGATTTCGCATCGCGGTGACATGATCTTTACGCATTTTGGTGTATCGGGGCCCATCGCCCTCCGCTGCAGCCAGTTCATCCGTAAGGTACAAATGAAATCCGGCAACCCTCAGGTCATGATGAGCATTGATTTGTTCCCTGAACTGACTCCAGCTGCACTGGAAAGACAGGTTCAGCAGGTCCTGGAAGAGGAATCACGCAAGGCGGTTAAAAACATTCTGAAAACATGGGTCCCTGAACGCATGATTCCATTACTGATGAAACGTGCCGAGATTAGTGAAGACCTAACATTCCACCACTTCCCAAAAGGCATGCTCAGCACATTATGCGGGCTAATGAAGGCTTTTACTTTCCGCGTGGATGGCACGCGTTCTCTTAAGGAGGCCTTCGTCACTGGCGGAGGTGTGCACTTAAAGGAAATATACCCAAAAACAATGGAATCCAAGCTATTGCCCGGGCTATTCTTTTGCGGCGAGGTCTTGGACATTCACGGCTACACTGGGGGATATAACATTACCGCTGCATTCTCTACCGGATACACGGCTGGCATGCATGCTGCAGAATATAAAAACACCAGTAGTATAGGTAAATAGACAGGACATAGTTAAAAACCTCGAGGTGCCCACATGATGTGGAACTCGAGGTTTTTTTGGTTATTCATTTTAAATTATGCTTTCACACTGCCGGAAAATCCATCGACTGAATCGTCAAAGGTCGGGTCATCGTCCCGATTATGCAACCCTTGTTGAAGACCGCCGCCCTG